>VAPK010624630.1_pt1 | contig 39421 bp, 32 predicted proteins | sample 3395031 | NCBI WGS metagenome assembly VAPK01 (sample SAMN08290443, study PRJNA428436) | hydrothermal vent metagenome | isolation source: Deep-sea hydrothermal vent chimney 1 | place: Pacific Ocean: Juan De Fuca Ridge
ATATTATTGAATCGCTTGTGCTTTCTTCTATTATTGCGAGCTTTGCCATGCACGTTGTTTTGAAGATAGGCGTTAAAAATTTAAGACGAGAGGAGCGATTACCCATCTCATTCCAAAGGCTCAGTCATATCGTTGTTTTATTAGCGCAAGATTTTATTCGTTTCCTAACAACAGAGAATTATTTTGAGCAATTGAAAAATAAAATCATACTTTTTCTCGTGAAATAATTGAAAAAAATCATAGGAAGAGGCCAACCTCATTACAATGTTTAGCCGAAGCGCTTGGGTGTGAATAAAATCCCGAACACCTATGTAGAATACCTATAGCTTAATAAACGACTTAAACCAACCGCTAAATCGACGGCTACCAAAAAAAAGTCAAAGGCACTTTGGCTTTTGGCGATAGGTAATGATTGAAATAGCTGGCTAGGCTTGAGAAATTTCATGAGGCACTGCATAAAGATATTGATAAACCAGTTAAAGATTTTCGGGAAGAATGGAATGAGGCTCGCCGCCGACATATTAAAGTATATACAGGAGCGCATGAAGCTGAATGGGCTAAAGCAACCGTATTATTGAATCAAAAAGTAATAATTGTGTATGTTAATTTGAATTTTAAGAAAAATGGTATCTCCGATACAGATTATGAAAACCTAAGATACCTTACCCGCATCGGGATTGATAAATATTGGTCACGCCGTATCGAAGTGGCTGGCAGCAGTTTTATGGTTTGGGTACAAGCGGAGCATAGCTATGTAAACGCAATTCCTGTAGACCTTCATGTGGAAATCGATAAAAATAATTATGCCAGATCAATGAATCCGGCAATATTGGGAATAGATGCAAGTTTCATCTATAACAAAGGACGCTTTGGGAACAAAGAGAGAGCCGATGCAGATTTTATGTTAGTCGCCGCCCATGAGTTTGGTCACTCAGTATTAATGTATGCGGGTGGACTTTCGCTATCATGGAGTCACAAAGTATCCACACATATTATAACGCAATGAAATGCACATATAAGTGGTTAAATCGTCGAGGTGGTAAACGTAAATCTTTCACGTGGGGTGCGCTAAAATAGGTATTCAAACGAGCTGGAGTGGCGATGCTAAAAATAACAGCGTAAGATGTGTGCAAGTTAGAGTTTGGCGCGACAGCGAGTACGACCGAGTAATCGGATGCGGGAAAACTGCACGTCCGGGTCTGCGCGGGGGGAGGGGGCTGGTAACAGAGTCTCCTACCGTAAGAGATCATCAATTTCAGGAAGGTTTGATGGTTTATCCAGCGTCTCGTCATGCCCAAGGTTAGCTGAAAAAACGCCCATTCAGAAAGCAAGCCTGTGCCGAGCAATGGGTTTAAATTATTTGGTATTGAGTGCAATTATATAAATATATTTTCAAGTGATATCGCTTAAAAATAGAATATTATTAAAGGAGGCTTTAAATGAGGGAGCTGAAGTTAATTTTGGCTATTGGAAATATAAGTAATTATATTGAAATTGGAGGAGTTGGTACAGGGGCTAAATCAGATAAAGTTTCAGGAAAACCAATCTATTCTAATGGATTGCTAATAAGCGCAGGTGCAAGAAAGCAGTTTTAAAAAAATATAAATAGTCTGTTCAATAAAACATATTAATCTGTATCCCTGTTTATTGACTGTGTGATATAAGATTTCAAATATTTTATTCTTATAAAAAATGTTTCAAAGAAGTAATAGTAACAGGGAGTGTCGAGTTTTTTACGCAGCTAAAAACCACGCTTTAAACGTCAGCTTATGTGCGACGTTATATCAAAAAAGTAACAGAGTTAAGCTAGATACCTGGTTAATATTGTTTGAATACAGAATTTAAAAATAATGGTTGGTTCGAAACTTATGGGAAAATTACGAGAAATTAAAGACAACGAATATTCAAAAAGAATAAATCGAGTTTTAGATTATTTGGATCATAACTATTCTAAAAGTTTGAATTTAGAGTTGCTGGCCAATGTAGCAAATTTTTCTCCTTATCATTTTCACCGAATATTTAAAGCTATTGTGGGTGAGTCATTATATAAATACATTCAGCGAATTCGTGTCGAAAAAGCCGCGCATAATTTAAAATATTCTAGTAAGCCTGTGACGGTAATCGCTTTAGAGTGTGGATTTAGCAATTCCGCATCTTTTGCTAGAGTTTTTAAAGAATACTTTAGTATGAGTGCAACCGCATGGCGGAATGGAGGTTGCGATACATTTAGCAAGAATTGCAAAGAAGAAAGCAATTTATGGAAAGATGTCATAGTTTCTCCTATGTATATTGATTCTTTAATGAATAAGTCAACGTGGAGAATATCTATGATAAAGAAGAAAGATGTAGTGGTAGAGGTTAAGGAGTTAAACGAAGTAAATGTCGCTTATATTCGCCATATAGGGCCATTCAAAGGTGAAACTGAAATCTGGGGAAAGTTGTTCCAAAAATTAATGGCTTGGGCGGGTGCTAGAGGATTAATAAAGTGTCCAGAAACTCAATTTTTCACCATCTTCAGAGATGATTTAAATATCACAGAGTTTTCGAAATTTAGAGCTGATGCATGTATTTCCGTTGAGCAAAATACAACAGGCGGCGGTGAAATAAGTATATCCATAATACCTGCTGGCAAGTATGCGGTGGCAGAATTTGAGATAGATGCTTCAGAGTTTGAGCAGGCTTGGGATTTAGTTTATAGTGAGTGGCTTTCTCAAAGTGGCTACCAGCCAGATGAGCGTTGTTGTTTCGAGAGATACTTAAATGATCCAAAAGCACATCCGAAAAACAAACATATTATTGAGGTATGCATTCCTGTTAAAGCATTGTAGAGAGATAAATTAGGTTCGCAGAAATACAATGATATAACGAATATTAAGCGGCCTATCATGAGACCTGGATTTCCCAGAAATTTTTCGTCAGTCGGCCATACAACAACGTATGGCCTCCTTCAGAAACCCCCCGGTAAAATCAATTCTCATCGCGATTTTCAAACGCGAGGCGGCCCAATGTCGCTAATAATATTGTTGTATAAAAACGCTGCGCATATTCAATGAGCCATTGATTGCGTTAACAAGTTCATCAATGCGTTTAGCCAGCAAGGGCCAATGAATCGGCTCAATGTTGAAGTATTTACCTAAATTCAATAGCATGTGTTGTTTTACGCCAGTGCGAGTGCGAGAGGTTTCAACGAGACGATAGAGGTAGTACGACTCATCTTGTGGACCGCTTTTGATTTTGGTTTTTCGGATAAACATGCGGGGAAGGCTGGCATGATTGGATGATATTGGCTGCCAAAATTCAGATTGTCCCGTCTATACGGGTTAAGAGGTCAAGGAAATCTTCGCTATCAGGGATAGCAAGTTTAAACTGATTTCAGGAAAAATAAACTCGTAGCGTGGATTAAGCGCAGCGAATCCACCCTAAACCCGACTCGAAAACAAATCAATTCCCCCTGGCATTATTCTCATTTCAATGGCCTATTGGAGGCATGATGACGTCGCTCATGGTGGAGTGGATTCGCTACGTTTAATCCACACGACATGGATAAAAAAGAGGAAGCGATATTTTTTAATGATTTTTTTGTAAAAAAATGGCATAAAATAACTTTTCCTCTGAACGTAGTTTGAATTTACCAGGGATGCAGTGGCCAGAAAAAACAAATCCGGATGATTCGCTCGCTGCCAAGCTCGTTTCTCTGAGCGCAAAGGCACCCCCTTGAACACGGTCATTTATCCAAAGCGAAAGCGATCAAGGGTGAGCAACACCATTTGGTGCTACCTAGCGGCGCTTTATTTTCTAAACTTTAACCACATGATTCGCATGAATCCACTTTAATTTTTTTGCCTTGTTAGGCTGACGGGTTTTTGCTTGATTCCTCGCCCCTTTTTTAGCATCATGCCGTCGGGTAAATATTAATTTATCGTGCAAAGGATTCCAGGGGCGAGGATGAGTGACAGACTAAAATGGTTAGTTCGATATAAATGACACGGAAAAAATTATTGTATTTCTATCGTATTTTTTTATTATAAATGTTTTTCCAATTTTTTCCAGCGGTATTAGAATTTAAGCTGTTGAATACGACCTCGGTATTTTTTGTGGCAATGATTACAGCTTTGCATTGTTTTTCCATAGTTAATAATAACCGAATCAAGATCTTTTCTCTTTGCCGCTTCTTGCATCGCAACGGAATTAATATGCACATTATCATCATGGCTTTTGAAGTCAATAAAATCGGTTCCAAGCTCTGCAATCAACTTCATGCGATGTGTCAATGGTGGTTCATCATGATTAGCAACTTGCTCCGCAAGCTGCACAATTTCATCAAATTCTTCTCTCATAATGTGGCCGACAATTTTTGACATATTTAACTCAATACGCTGCATTACTTCTTTGAAGTTTTTTGGGTCATTTGCAAATACGGGTGCTATCGAAAAAACAATGACAGTAAAAAATATAAGCCGAATTAGTTGGGTTTTCATAGTTTTCATCTCCTGATAGATAGGGTAGCACTGTCGATTATAAAAAGATTTCATGACTTTGATTTAATGCGGTAAGTTGAAAAATTAAAAGGAAGATAGGCTGGACTCCTGCCCATCGGGCCTCAATAGCTTTGATACAAGTGCTTTGGATATAGACATCGACTCTAATGACAGTAACCCCAAGGTGCGGTGCTAATACATTCGGTTTCGAAACAACCACGTTGCCATTGATAATGTGACGACGCTGATAATGGCCATGGGCCAATATTGATCAAACAGCAACGTGTATCCATTTCCTTCCAAGGTAACGCCTCGTACAATAATGAGAAAATAACGTAAAGGATCAAGATACGTCAGCCATTGAACGATCTCGGGCATGTTGGCGATCGGTGTCGAAAAACCAGATAAAATAACAGCGGGTACCAGAAATAAAAAAGCCCCTAATATGGCTTGTTGCTGATTAACGACTATTGATGAAATCATGAGACCAATACCCACAACAGACATTAAAAATAAAAACAAACCAAGATAAAGTGCCCCGATGCTACCACGTAAGGGGATATCAAAAAATACAATCATTAACACGATGATTAACGTCGATTCAAATAAGCCAATGACAATGCCAGGAATCGCTTTGCCTATCAGTATTTCCGTTGGACGTAATGGAGTTACCAATAATTGATCAAAGGTGCCTGCTTCGCGCTCTCGTGCGACAGATAGCGATGTGACTAAGAGGCTGACTACCAGCACAAGCAAGCCAACAATGCCGGGTACGATAAACCAGCGGGACTGTAGATTTTCATTATACCAAGCGCGGCTCTGTAAAATAACCGTTGGTCCCTGCTGTCCCTGAGAACTTAGCCAATTGTGATTATAATCAAGCACGATTTCACGCAAATAGTTCATCGCTACCATCGCGGTGTTAGAGTTACGACCATCTAAAATAACTTGTAGTGGTGCAGTTTTTCCTTGCATTAAATTGGCGCTGAAGTCCTGGTTAATATACAGCACGAGTAAAACGTCGCGATTGTCGATAAGTTGCGAAACTTCATTTTTGTTTTTAATGTGATGAATTACCTGGAAATTAGGAGAGCCTGCAAAGTGGCTGACTAATTCTCGTGATTCAGCGCCGCGATCTTCATTAAAAATAGCAATGGGGACATAATTGAGGTCATAGGTTGCTGCAAACCCAAAAACTAGCAATTGCACGATAGGTGGCCCAATAATAATTACACGACTTCTTTTATCGCGTAATAAAGCCAAAAATTCTTTTATCGCCAGCGCAATAATATGTCCAATATGCATATATTACTCCAAATGCTTGTGTGATTTTCGCCAAACTAAGATGAAAAAGAAAATAAGCATGGCGAATAAGGCCGCTGAATTAAGCAGGATAACAAGCCAAATATCGCCCGCCAGAAAAAGTGTTTGTAAGATCGTGACAAAATAACGCGCAGGCACGAAATAGGTGATCCCTTGAATAATCTCGGGCATAGAATTTATATCGAACAAAAAACCGGATAACAAAAAAGCCGGGAGAAAAGACACGATCAATGCGACCTGGCCTGCAACAAACTGATTTTTCGATACCACAGAAATAAGCAAGCCAATGGCCAATGATACCAGCATGAATAGCGCTGAACACAAGATTAATAACCAGAGCGAACCTCTTAACGGAACATCAAATTGCCATACCGCTAAAGCAACGCTCAGCAACATGCCTCCCATGCCTAATATAAAATACGGGATTAATTTTCCGGCCAGCATTTCACTCATGCGTAACGGTGTTATCATCAGCGCTTCCATGGTGCCACGCTCCCATTCTCGTGCAACAATCATTGCTGTCAATAGAGAACCCGTTAGCGTCATGATAATGGCTATAAGCCCTGGTACAAGAAAATAACGGCTGGATAGTGCCGCATTAAACCAAACTCGTTGCTCGATACTCACCGGCATGGCTAAAGTTCGGCCTTGACTTTTGCTATAATGGTTTAACCACGATAACCATACTCCCTGAATATAGCCTTGAGTGATGTTCGCTTGGTTAGAATCCACACCATTCACTATCACGCCAATAGCGGCCTCATTACCGCTGAGTAAGTTTGATGCGAAGTTGTTTCGCAACCATACGATGCCCTCGATTTTTCGCTCATCTAACGATTTTTGTGCGGCTTGAATCGTATCAAAATGTACCGGGCGAAAAAAATCGGAGCGCTTAAAACTACCCGCGAGGGATTGTGTCGCCGTATCCGCTTGTTCAATCACAATGCCCACCGGAATATATTTTGCGTCTAAAGAAACACCATAACCAAACAAAAAAAGAAGGACCACGGGCATAATAAACGCAATCGATATACTGGATGGGTCACGTAGTATTTGTAAACTTTCTTTACGGATCATGCCCCAAAGCCGACGCTGCGTTGCTGAAATCAAATTGTCACCTCCGTAGCGCGTTGCTGGTGTTGCTCAATTAGCTGAATAAATGCATCTTCCATGGTGGGGTCTGGATTATCTGCATTAGATGCCGCCAATTTCATTGTTTGTGGGGTGCCAGCGGCCAATACTTCACCTTCAGCCATAATAATCAAGTTATCACAATAATTGGCTTCTTCCATAAAATGTGTAGTAACTAAGACAGTCACACCCGATTCAGCCAACGAGTTGGTTCGTTCCCAAAATTCTCGCCGAGCCAAGGGGTCGACGCCGGAGGTTGGTTCGTCTAAGAACAAAATTTCAGGTTCATGCATTAATGCAACGGCAAATGATAATCGCTGTTTATAGCCAATGGACAAGTCACCCGCATTTGTGTCTTGATATTCTGTCAAATCAAAAGTAGACAACGCCCACTGTAAGCGTTTTTTTTGATTTGCTCCGCGTAACCCATAAGCACTAGAAAAAAATTTTAAGTTTTGTATCACCGATAAATTGACGTAGAGAGAAAAATTTTGGGCCATATAACCAATGCTATTTCGTGCCTTAGCCGAAGCCTTGCGCAAATCATGGCCTGCCACAGAAAGAGTTCCTCCACTGACGGGTAATAGCCCACATAACATTCTGAATGTTGTCGATTTTCCTGCACCATTTGCCCCTAATAAACCAAAAATTTCACTACGATGAACGCTAAAGCTGATATTATTTACAGCAATAAAGTCACCAAAAACACGCTGTAGGTTTTTCACCGTGATGACTTCTATGGCATGTTCCTCTCTGATTGCTATCGGTAAGAGGGACGATTTTACGCTAAGCTGTCGTGTTTTTAATCGAGCAACAAACGCGTCTTCAAATCGAGGTTTTACGGCATTAATGTGCAAATTATCGGGAAGTTTAAACGCTCGTTCAACAGATGGCCTGTTGTCGTTTTTTTGAGACGAATCATCCAATACGATGCGAACCGTTTCACCCTCAATCAGCGCATCCAATACACCAGGCGTCCGGCTTAGCTGCGCCTGTAATTGTCGATTAGATAAGCCACTGGCGCTGACTTGAAAGGTTCGCCCGATAACGCTACGGCTAAAGGCATCTGGCTTGCCTTGCTCCAGTAGTTTTCCTTCATGCATTAAAACCACTTCATTACAGCGTGATGCTTCGTCTAGATATGCCGTGCTTAACAGCACGGTCATATTTTTTTCTTGCACTTGATGGTAAATGATTTGCCAAAGTTCACGCCGTGAAACAGGGTCAACACCGACGGTGGGTTCATCTAACAGCAGTAATTTTGGTAAGCGTATGAGCGAACAGGCCAGACCCAGTTTTTGTTTCATCCCGCCAGATAAGTGTCCAGCTAAACGGTTGGTAAATGGTGCGAGTCCAGTAATTTGCATTAACTGCTGATACCGCTCAATACGATCAGCATCTACAATGTTTTGTAGATCGGCATATAAATCGAAATTTTCCTGAACGCTTAAATCTTCGTAAAGACCAAAACGTTGTGGCATGTAACCCACACTGGATTGAACATCCAATGCTTGGGTTCTTACATTCAGCCCTAGTACGTGAATATCACCCTGATCAGGAATAAGTAAGCCGACAATCAATCGCATCAAGGTTGTTTTACCCGCACTATCCGGTCCAATTAATCCGGCAACTTGACCACTTTTGATAGTAAAACTGACATTATCGAGCGCTTGTATTTTGCGTTCTCCACTCTGAAAAACCTTGCTCACATTAGATAATTTGAGTGCATCATGGGTTAGCGGATGGCTATTCATTTTATTGCCCGCAATGATTGGATGTGATATTTTTCGCTGCTTCTCCAATGCTAATTGACACCGTTGCTGGCATACCTAATCGTAATTCGCCTTGCGGATTGCAGGCATGAATTTTAGCCGAATAAACCAAGCGGGTGCGCAATTCGGCGGTTTGCACATTTTTAGGGGTAAATTCGGCTGTGGGTGAAATATATCCGACCCAGCCTTCATAGGTTTTGTCTGGATAACTGTCTGTATAAATGGTGGCTTTTGTCCCTAACGCAACTTTTCCCAGTACCGTCTCTGATAGATATACTCTCACCCAAATGGGATCAGTAAAGGCCAGGGTAAGCGCGGGGGTCTGTGGGAAAGCCATGGCGCCGGGTTCCAGGATGCGGGTGCGAATAATACCATCTTCCGGTGCCGTTAAACTTGCATATTTTAGGCGTTGTTTCACCATTGATAGCGCTGCTTCACGGGCAGCTAATTGTGCTTTCGCTATTGCAATGTCTTCTTTACGCGGTCCTGATTTTAACAATGCAAGGTTGGCTTTTGCCGCTTCCATTCGGGCATTAGCTGCATCCGCTTGAGATCGTAAATTCTCCACATCGTCAGGACTGGCAAGTTGATTCTTGAGTAATTTTTCCATACGTTGATAAGTATCATTCGCGGCGATGGCTGTAGCTTTTATCGCTTGGTGCTCAGCTTCAGCTTTACGAATTTCCTGTGGACGACTGCCTGCCTTCAATTTAGTGACAACTAGTTGTTGGGCAAGGAACATCGCCTCTGCTTCGGCTAACTGACTACTCAATAATTCGGTATGCAACTGTGCCAGCAATTGCCCACGTTTTACTCTATCACCTTCCTGCACTAAAATTTTTTCAATGTACTCGCTACTATTGAAGGCAAGTTGTGCCTCACGAATATCGACATTACCATAAAGTGTCAACGTTGATTCATCGTCAGGCTGGCGATCGATCAAATAATAGCTATAGCTAATGACAATTGTTATGGCGACAACGGCAATGGGGATAAGTATTTTTTTCTTTTGCATCTCTGTCACTCCTGAATAATGAGTTTAGGGCTTGAAAATGAACGAAAAAACGTAACGCTGTATCATCGATGGTCGGGGTTTTTTGAACAAATTCAATAGATTGAAGTGGTTTCTCTTTGAGCCGAGTCAATGGTTTGTAGCCCACAAATTGTTGATCGACAATGAAGAAAATTCAGTATAACGGAAACTAACATACTCAACACACTGAAGCAATTTTTTGAGAAAATGCTGCCGAAACACGACGGGTGCGTTGTAAGTTTACAACTAACTTCAGGAAAGAGTGTCTTTAGGGCGTTTTTTTACAAGAAAGATCATTAAAAAATCCATGTCGGGTGGATTAAGCATAGCGAATCCATCCTACGAGTTTATTTTTTCTTGAAATCAGCCAAAACTTACGGTGCGTTAAATTATCCCACGTGGAATTTTTGTTGGGTTTGATTTTTTTTTAGTTCCGAATAGATCCGTCGAGATTGAATAAGGGATGGGTATGGAATCACTTCCTTGTTTGGTGCTCAGATTTTCTCTGTATTTGCTTTAGGCGCAGTTAGCCGGAAGATGAGTGGTGAAAATAATAGTTTGTGGCCGTGCTGAGTATAACAGATAAGACTGATGTTGAGGTTCGCAAGCTCCCCTCAACTCTCAGGCGAAAACGTCTAAACAAGTGGCTGAAGAGCAATTAAGCTATCGATGGTGCTTGCTGAACCCAAGCCGTGGCTAGGTAATACTTCGGACAATCGCGCTGCTTCGTCATGTAGTGCGAGATAATTCAGCACAATGGTTTCGGCTAACAATCCTACATTGTTGCTCACCGGAGAGGCGGTGGTTTCCAATGATCCCGTTGGTTTGAAATAACCTATTTGGTGAGACGTAGGTGTCAACAATTGGGCCGGGCCATTAGGATTATAAACCAGAAAAAATACCGAAGAGGTAGATGAGTTATCTCCTTTCCAGATACCTTTACCGCGCCCGTCTGGTGAGTTATCAATTTCACCATTGCTGGCCACTGATCCATCACTGAAGACGTAGACCATGACCGGTCGATTTTTACGGGCGGCATATTCAATGGTGGCACCAATGGCTTGACCGGCTAAAAAATCTTTATTTTCACCAGTTGACCGACTACTGTCGTGATAGTCATATCCACCCATGGCGATGGTTCCCGCACCGGCAAAACCATTAATGACGAGTTTTGCAATTGATGCTACCTTTTGCATATCGTCATTTTCAAGATCATTGGTGCTGAAGATGCTATTTTCTGCACCGATTAAATCAATGTCGGTATTGGCGTTAAGTACATCGGGATTACCATAACGTGAGACTAAGTCTACACTTTGCAAATAACCACATTGCACTAAATTTTTAATTTCCTGAGACTCAGCCAATTTGTTCAGCTTTAATGTACTGATGCGTTCAATGGTTTGCATGACCCGCGCCGCATCTTGCTGACTCATTAAATCAACCAGTTTTCCCGTATCCACTAATCCCATGGCATCTTTTGGCTGCACTATACGCGTTGGTCTGACGGTCGGATCAATCATGTTTTCCGGGGAGAGCGATCGCCCACCGGAATCAGAATTTCTGGTACCCACCAAGGAAACTAAATCGCCATTAGCACCGGCTTTATTGATGCCATAAATTGGATTATGTGGATTATTACCGGTATCGTTTTCTGATCGAGCACAAAGTACGCTACCATTGACATTGGCTCGTGTTATGTCTGAAGTTTTAGATAAAATACCTCGCAATAGGGCACTGTCTGCATGAAAGGCTAAGCCTAACTCAGTATTAAGCTGACCTGCAAGCTGTGGCAACATGTCGGAGGGCAGGCCTAATTTTTGATACCCTTCTTCAGCCAGAAAATCGAGCTGCCCTCCCGGTCCGCCAACCATCACGTTGGAACCTGCGATATTGGCCCCACCTGCCAAATCAAAACCAACAAATGGAATTTTATTTCCTGCGGCAATGGCACCCACACCACAGTCATGTTCCGTTGCATGAACACGCCCAATCCCTGAGAACATGCCTAATAAACTCGGCATTGCCACTGTCGCACACCCGGCAATAAATCCTTGACTCAAAAAATCTCTTCGAGTCACCGGTCGTTTATGATTTTCATGTTTTAGCGGTGTATAGCGAAACTTATCACTCATCCTGGCCTTCCCCCTGATCACTAGTTTTATTGTATTGTTAATGCCGCACTACCTAATACCGCTGCACAACTCGCTTTAACGACAGATTTTGTTCGTGTTGCATCACATTGTGAGGCATTATTACATCCCACTGTTAAATCATTAATTAAGCTCATAAGTTCCTGTCGGACTAATTGGCTATCGGGCTGATTGGTCAAACCAACGCCTAACATTTTATCTATCAATGTGGCTATCAATTGATCCACTTGGCCAGTATTGGAAAAGGCGTTGCTCACGGGTGATTCAAAGTTAAAACCACTCGCGCTAAAAAACTGCGCCCGCAAGGTATTTGACTCAATCATTGTGTCGCAATATTCCAGAGCAAGTTTCGCAATACCTACCTGGTGGGAAGCAAGAAAACCATTGAGATTAGGTAGGCTAGGTAGTTGCTGCTTTAAATCAAGATAGGTGCTTTTGACGCCACCCGCGTTGGCATCGACGCCAGTAATTGTTGCCATCGTGTGTGTTACTTGCTCGAAAGTACGCACGCCTGCCCGCGGCGAAGTATCTAATATGTCTAGCGGCACTGGCGTGCTCGGAGGCTCTTCTACGATGACATTTTCTTTATCACCTAGAATCTCAAAAACGATGGCAAACTGATCCGTTTCCGGTCCTGCGTCTTTGCTTATGACCGCTGCCATATCAAAAAGCGGTTGCTCTTTTCGAGTGATGCTTGTATTAATATTGCGCCATGTTTGACCTGCTACAGGTATTTGCCCGTTAACGGCAACTTGAACATTTTTAACCCGAAATCCGTTAGGCGTTGCACTCATAAAAATTGGCTTATTAAATAAGTAACTATACCGATCCAGTTCACTGACTTCGAATTGAATATAGTTGTCAGCTTGCTCAAGCACAGAGCTTACATCAAATTTCATGCTAAATTTTTGTCCTACACCCGCGTCAAAGTTTTGCATAACCTGATCGGGCGTTAATGCTGTTTTGTAAATGGCAACCAGCTGGACAACACCCATGAATAAACGATTATTTGTCGTTTCATTGCCCACCGCAAAAGTATGGCTGGCATCCCAGCTCGTTAATGTATTTGCACTATTGCTTTCCACACTTTTAATTACCCCATTGACGAAAATTTTTCGCCCTTCGGTCTGACTAAATGTCATGACGACGTGCTGCTGACTTGCTTGTAACACTTCCTCCGCATTTTCAGTTTGTAATGCCGGAGTACCATTAGGGCTAATATCGGGTGAGTCGCTACGATTTCTAAACGCATAACTATAGAGTTGTTGTCCCATGGTGAAATTGCGCTGCTGTGTACCATCTGAATAGGTCACTAAGCGTGCGGGGCCTTCCTGAGTCACGTTGGCAGGTATCACCCAGGCTTCAACTGAATATTCATGCGTTGCTGTTGGATCACCAGCAATATGATCATAGAGTTTTCTGCTGGTTTCTGGTGTACCCACTGCAATACCTGATTGAATCTCAATACCTTGACCTGCTGCCCACGCTGGACCGTCCAATGTCAAATCAAGCGCAGGTGTAACGCCACTGGTATCACGGGCGATATTACCTGTGCCTTCTTTAAACTCATAAAAGGCAATCAGCTGATCACTGTATCGTTGCGTTCCACCGCCCAACACCCCATCAGCTAAGGTAAGTGATGTACTGCTAATCATGTTAGCTGGCGGTCCATTACCACCTGTTTCACCGATGAACGTTGCCCATTTTTCAATGGCGGTTTGCAATTGTAGGGCATTGTCTTCACAAACACTCCAACAATAATGAAACTCGTTGCGCAATTTAAGCACAATACGTGAATTAGCCGGATTGGAAAAGCTGGTTTTTTGATTATCCATTACCTCTGCTTGGGCAAGAGTCACATCTTGATGGGATATCGCCGGTGCTGCTGTACCACCTGCACCATGGCAGGTCGCACAATTTTCGGTAAGCAAGGGATATAATGTTATGGCAAAACCATCAACCTCATTCATTATCAATTGTATTTGGCTATACGCTTGGGTTACACCATTGTTCGTTTGTTGATTGTTATTTTTTGACATGTTTGATAATTGTTCAGTACATGCCGAAATAACTAAAATAATAGCAAGCAGCACCCATTGTTTGATGATGCCTTTTGTTGAAAAAACCCTAATCTGTCGATTCATTCCCACAACCTCTCAACGTATATTTTTGTATTTTTAGAAAAACAAGCCAGTTATAGACTTTCAACCATGCAATACGTTGCCACTTCAGCAAAAGTGCGTTTCATGCTATAGTTTTCAGCTTCAAACACGTTCGTAATACGCTGAACTTCTTCTTGATCAAGGATAGAAACAGGTTTCCGAAAACACACTTTTTCAAATACTTTTTCCACTTGGCATTGTGAAAATCCGCGACTACTTGCCACCTCTTGCCCCATGCTTTTTAAACCAAAACCGCCCGATACATTTCCTCGCCAGCCTAGCGTGGCATTTTTTCCTTGGCGCCAATAGTTATCCCACCGATTATCTTTTGTGACATAACCAAAGGGAAAAGTATTCGCGTTGATTAAATATTTTTCTTGTACCTGACCCGGCGTATGCATCATTCGATTTAATTCGTCGTCAAAATTAAAATAAGCAAATGCTTGCGTCATTGGGTCCATACCATTGTGACACCCGATACACGAATTTAAAAAAATCGAACTATCGCCACCTGGACTGCGCGATACATCTTGTCTGACACGATCTGGCGTTAACGTGATATCATGTAAGGCTTCCATGTCCCGACATAAATGATTCACACCAATAATACGTAATGCGGCACGATTGGTCCCGCCGGATAAAAATGCTTGTCCAAAGGCGCGGGTAGTTAATACACCAGCGGCATCTTCGGGGGTAATTTGGCTGTCTGCTAAACTGGATTGTGGTACTGAAAAAAACTTAGCAGGATCACTCAAGTCAACCTGCTTATCTTCCAGTTCTTGATAATGTAAATTGTCGGTGTGAGAATAACCCACTGACACCTGATCTGATGCACCGACATAAACAATGTCTGCGGTTAATATTTGAGGGAACGGAATATCATCCCGAATAATTCCAATCACCGTCGCCGAAAAATCATTAAGATCGTTAAACACAGTTTGTGCTTCATTGGTCCAGGGGGTCACAAAATTCTTTAACGCTACAGTATAAAATATTTTGTTATTCATCGCTTCATAAGCCGCACCCAAGGCATCACCTTGAGAAATTTTTTCGGCCATGGAATCCAACACAGTCGCCTCCGGTGGAATGCCAACTAGCCGGTCGTGAATTTTTTTTGCTTGCTCACGCGGCCCTGCACTGATAGATACGGCAAAACTAATCAATACTGCGATCAGAAACAGCTGAAAACAAAATTTATTTTTGTTGCTTTCTGAGGGTAGATCACAAGGTTTCATGAAAATATTTCCTAGACAAAAATAACTAAGTGTATCGAATGACTGGCAAGAATAACGTGTTCTCGAACAGTGAATCAATCATGTTATAGGTAATGGAATAAACAAACGGATAATGTAGTTGCCACCCAGCGTGGACGCTAACGTTAAGCAACGACTTCCAAGGCTCGCTACCCATGACTTTTGAACGTGCAAATTCATACAAGCATGATTCACAAAGTTTGCTGGTAAAATAATTTACACACCTATTTTATTTTTCTATCAGGATGGAAAAATAAATAAATTCATATAAATCAGCAAATTATCTGTTTCTTGGGAAACGATGAGACAATAGATTAATGTCGTAAATTAACTGACGATTATACAAATACAACATATTAAGAACCTCCCACAAAATAATGAGTATCAGCTTACGCATCTGCCTACCGATCACAGTGATTTGCTGATTTTTTATTACGCTAATATTATTAATATAAGTTAATTTTTTAGGCTGAATATGGATTATACGAGCACTTGCAGTCAACGAGCTAAGCTGGACAATAACTTACGGTTTTAGGATACAATATAATCATTTTTTGTATATAATTTATACCAAATCAACCGTTTTAGTTTGTCATTTATCCATGCCCCTGGAATCTATATTGAACCATTTTTTATTTATTTATCTAGCGTATGTTTTTTAAGATTAGCATATTCGACACTCTAATCAAGGAAAATAATACGTGAATTACCAAACATTCAAATATTATTTTTTTGGCGCGTATTTTTAAAAACTATAATCCAAGGTCAGTGTGGCACTCGATGCGGTTTGGCCTACGAACTCGTCGTCGTCGCGAAACTGAGTAACTATACCCGTAGCGTTTGAGATTTAGGCTTTATTACGGCTTTATTTTTGCCCTAACTGTGTTGGCTCTTCTCGCAATAATCCCGCTATTACTCGTCGTTTCGCCTGGTTATAACAAAAATATACCTCGTACTCAATACCTAAATCTCAAACGCTACGGGTATATCAATTCGATGCTGAGTTGTTTCGATTGCTTGAAGCCGATTATGTAACGGTGTTTTTGCTTGGTTAACACGATAACGCCGTGTCATGAAAATTTCATAAAACTGAGATTAAAAATTTGACATTAAGAACTTATAAACACTATCAATACCAGAGGATGAAGTAAGGAGTAAACATCAATAATAGGCGTTTTAGGCGAAGACGAGTGGAAGATAGGATGTAAAACTGGGAAGTTATTGCATGTCCATTCCTTGAAGCCTCGTAGTCACAATTTTGGCCCCCATTTTTCTTAATATACTCAGCAATCCAAAATAACTTCTGTCGAAATATATTTGGTCTTGCTGCATACTATTAATTTCTTTGATGGCTTTTTTTATGTGTGGCAAACGCTTTTTTGGCATGGGAGGCATTTGAGAAAAATCAAACGCTTTCTCTAAGCCGGGGGCAGACATCCAGGTATGCAACGGCTTGATGGCTTGAAAAATGTTGCTTTCAAATTTTTCGAATGATAAATCATTGCTGATGATACCCAAGTCTTTATACGCCTGGTAAATTTGTTGATGATCATGGCTAAATAAACGTGCAATGATACTGGGATAGTTGGAGTTGAGCCGTTGAATACACCCGTAGTCAATTAAAGCAATGCGGCCGTCGTCGCAAAACAAGAAATTGCCGGAATGGGGGTCGGCGTGTAATACTTTGAGTTGGTGGAGCTGATAACAAAACAGATCAAACAATAGTTGGCCATAGTGATTTCGGATGGTTTGGCTTGGTTTTTCCGCTAACCATGAGTCGAGATGTTTGCCAACGATATACTCGGTTGTCAATACTTTTTCGCGGCTATACTGTGCATACACTTGAGGGACGCGTATGTTGGGGAGTTTGAGATGTTTTGCAAACCATTGGGTGTTTTTTGCCTCTTGGCGATAGTCGATTTCTTTTTCTAACTGTTTTTGCACGGCGCTAAGCACGTCATCAATAATTTCCCAGCGCGGAAGATAAGCGCTGCCTAGTGATATGGATTTCATGATGCCACGGACTAATTGCACATCACTTTTAATGCTGGCAGCAATGCCTGGATACTGAATTTTAACCGCTAACGGATGATTGTCAGGGGACAAAGCTTTATGCACTTGTCCTAAGCTGGCGGCGGCAAAGGCGTTGGAATCAAATTTCGCAAATACATCTTCAGGGGTGTGATTAAATTCCGCTAGGTACACCTTGCGGATGTGGGCACGATTTAAAGGGGTCACTTGACTGCAGGCCTTAGCAAGTTCGGCGCGAATGCCTTCCGGTAACATATCCAGTTCCATGCTCATCATTTGCGCGACTTTGAGTGCCGTGCCGCGCAATTGCATCAGTGCGTTAATGAGTACTTTGCCAATGTCTTCTTGGTATTTAGCCTCTTGTTGTTTGGAGTTTTTGGTGGATGATAGGGTTTTTTTACCTAAGTGCGTGACATGTTTTAGCCCGATTTTGGCGGTAGTCATGGCGGTGATGGCCGAGCGTTTATATTTTTGGGTAGGAATTTTTTTGTGATTCATTTATTTTTTCCAAATGTATTAAGGTCTAATAGGTTTCGTAATAAATGATTGTCCGGATTGAGCACTCGAAACATTTGGCTTTTGAGCATAAAGCCTAAGAAGTCAGTGGTATGATTAATAATACCGCTTTTTAGTAGACTGATAATTAAAGTTAAGGATAGATCGATAAGTTGTGTGGTTTCGTTAAATTCTTCTGATTTATCCTTGATCCAAAAATACAACACCCCGATCACGTATTCGCACAGCATATCGGGCAATACACTTTGGAATGGAAAGCTGGGGATTTCTTCTTTTTCCCAGGCGTCATTCAGAAATTGTGCAATGATTTTCACTAATTCTTTGCGTATAGGATTCACATCACTAAACAAAAACATTGGGGATTGGAATATTAGCGGAAAACTTTCAGTGACGAACTCGCGGTCTGGAAGCATGTGACTGAGATAACTATCGAGCAAGACCTGAAGTTTTTCGTGGAGTTGGTACGCTTCAATATCATCGATTTTTAACAAGGCTTGTACCGTGTCTTCTGCACAAATTTCGTAATAGCCCGTCAGCAATTTTTCTTTGCTAGAAAAATACTTGTAGATGGTTGCGTCGCCGATACCCGCCGCCCGTGCAATCGTGCGCATACTGACTTTGGCATAGCTTTTTTTACCCATGAGTTCGACCGCTGTTTTTATAATTTTTCGCCGCGTTTGGGACTTTTCTTGTTTGGATACTTTCATTGGCTCCCTCAATAGATAATTAGTACTTAATATCGTGTAATATTTTCAATATAATATATAGTAAATATCTTTTAGGGCTTGCGGTCAAGAAATATATCGGATAAAGTATAAATACTATCTATTGTGTATCTAAATATAGTAAATAATGGAGTGATTATTTTTATAAGCTGAGGGGTAATGCAGCATGAAATTATGGCAATATAGCGGCGTATTTTTAATCGGAACAGGCATCATCCATAATGTCATTGGTTTCGTTGCGGGGTGGGATATGCTCGCGGGAATGGTCGATGAAGGACTCTGGGATACGGTCGAGATGGTTATTCCAGCAGGGGCGGAGCATACCCGAGCAGAACTGCTTTGGTTTTTAATGCTTGGTTTTGCGTGGATGATGGTCGGTGCGTTATTTCATGGCAATATTCGCCGACAGCAAATACCACCCGCTAAAATTTGGGGATGGATATTAGCCGTTAAGGGCTTGCTGGTGGGGATCGTATTGCCTGTTTCAGGGGCCTGGCTTTTTTTACCGCAAGGTTTGATTTTAATTTTTGCAAATTCGAAGTCATGATGTATGTATGGGGTCAGACTCGATTAGTTTCTTAATAAAAAATCGAGCCTGACCCCATGCCTGTAATCATCAGGCATTTTTCAGAGGGATCCCTAGCTATAAAATATGAACTCTGCGAAACCTTCGGCCTGTATTCTCACCTAACGAATCCCTGCCGTGAAGCATGCGATGATTGTCAATCAATACAAGATCCCCCTGCTTCCAGTTGTGTCGATATAGATAACGCTCATCGTAAAGATGCGATACCATCTCATCGTAAAAACCATCATAATCGCTCTCTATTTCTAAATCTACGGGGTTAAGCTTGGAATTAACGGACTCACCAAACCGAATGATGGGAACGCCTTTGTTTGGGTGCTCACAAACAGTTGGCGAGGTAAAAGTGCCACCATAATGTGCCATTTTTTCAGTCCGATAAGTAATTTTGATTTTTTTCCATCGCGCGACTAGCGCTTCATCAACGTCCTGTAGTAATGCTTCAGTGTCTACAAAAATACTTGCACCACCGGAATGACTAGAATAGTCACAATAGAACATAATATAAGACGGCACGTGTTTGCGAAACGCACCATCCCAATGAAGCGGAACACGTTCAGATGAAAAGAGATAATTTGATGCATCCGGATCGTAGCGCATCTTAAATACAACACCAAAATCCCACTCTAAGAACCGCAGCTGCCCAGCAGTCTGATGAGACAGCAACTCCCCAAAAGTGAGAAGTTGCTCATCACTCAGAGCCTCCAAACCCGATACATTTATAATACCTTCTTGCTCCAGACGTTGCTTAAATTTAGGACCGATTTCACACAATTGGTTAAACTTCATAATAGACATAAATATCCTTGTATATTTTTCGTTTAGCCTTCAGATCCAAGGCCTTATTTCGTGCCATTAATTGATATTGATTTTCATATTTAACAGGAACATTATGCCAAGGCGTTGCCCAACGGTCTGATGAAGGCACTAATTTCACACCATATTTACGATGGCTAACCTGATAAGGATGGATCGACAAGCGCAAATCATCAGGAAAAATTGTCTTTAGCAACCCATCCCAAGACCGTGAGCGCTGAACCACTTTGTAAGCCAAATTTTTGGTTTTGAGCATTATTTGATTTTTGCTCAAGCTTGGGAAATGAAAAGAGATGTCTTCTTTCATGAAACGATGAATACCATTAAGCATCATCAGTGATGAACTGTTTTCCTTAATCTCCTGACGAATATCTTCAATTGTCGGACCAAAACGTTCAACCAAATCATGTAGAATGCGATTCTTATCCAGAATATCATGGCAATCATCAAGAGAGTATATGCTTAAATATGAGAGCGATTCACGAGAAATAATATCACGGATGCGTTGACTATAAAGATTCAGGTCTTCATCCGTCACCATAACCAAATCATTAAACACCCGCCCGTCTGAACAAATAATTACTTTTGCACCATGTGCGTAGACACGATTCATCTCCACGCACATCTCATTGAGTGCCGAAAGTGCCAAGTATTCCCCCAAATCAGGCGCGGGACCCTCTGTTTTCTCTCGGTTTGAACTCTTGGCGGGGAAAGCCGGCAATAGAAAAATCAGCGGCTCATTGATCTCAATTTTTTGAGCGAGTCTTTTTCCCATTGGTGAAGTGAGAAACTCCGTATAGTGCAAATTATCGTGATTGGCGAGATGCAAAAGAGGCAACGCAATTGCCTTTATCGTTTCGGTATAACTATCTGGACGATCATCGAGTCGGCGACTCGATGCATTTGAAAATTTCGAGTTAAATTTTTCCTTAAATATCATTTTCTACTTCCCAATAAGTTTTACAACATGTCATCCAACTTCGTTCCTACAACAACTAACATCGACATTGGGCCGACCCAACCTTATAGGTCAGTCCTTTCAAGGTGGGTAACCATACCGCCCTTCTGTCTGCATTACGATGGTGTGTGGACTGTATAAAATATAAATGATAAATAAACTTCTAACATGGTTTTGGAAATAATATGTTTAATAGGATGCATAGGGGTATTCTATCGATTCCTTAGATTATTATTCATCGAAGCCAGTACTTCATCAAGGTGATATTGACGGAGTACGAGTGTATCGTCCATTCCTTATCAGTTGACGCCTAGTTTTAGTTACGTTGAGAATCATCTTCTTGTACTTCAACTTTGCATTCAATTGATTTTCTAGGATGAATGGTTTCCTAGATTAAATAGTTGGTCTGGCAAACCACTTGTATAGGCCTTGCGTTGAGCTTACACTGGGCTTACACTGAGAATTTATTTTTATACCAGTATTTATCAAATAGATAGGGCAGGGTTCAGAATAGAAAACTTAATTGGCGCGTAATGAAAAAAGTCTGAAGTTAATAAAGGGCTAGGAATGGACACGCAATAAACTGGACAGATGGCACTCAGATTGAGTCTGTCCAGGGAAGTAGAGAGGTACTTTAGGCCACTCAAAAGATAAAGCCGAGAAGTTATTGCGTGATCATATCCTAATCAATATAGTATTATTCTGGCAACCAGTATCTATCCATCGGTTTTTTATTGATGGGCTTCGTTTTACCCATCCTATGATTGATTGGGTATATATTAGCACATGGAGATATTTGATGTTTACTGACATTGGTCGGATTAATGCTCTAGCGGTCACGGAAAATTATTCTCAAGCTGATACTGAGTGCATCGCTAAGAAGCTAGGCAGCTTTCACAATAATACCCAATTAGCGATTGCAAAAATTCATCATGGAAATTTATCATTTTATGGTGCATTAAAATCAAACGGCAGAATCATTTCCGTCGAAAATTCAGGCGCAGTTTTCGAAATCGGCTCGATCACCAAGGTGTTTACCTCGACTTTACTGGTGATGATGGCTAACCAAGGATTATTGAGTATTGATGATTCTATTGATAAATACCTGGATTACCCGCTGAATAACAATACCAAAATTACTTTTAAAGCATTTGCCAATCATACGGCGGGTTTACCGAGGTTACCGCCCGGAATGTTATGGAGAGCTATTTTTACCAAGAATGATAATCCTTATAAAAACTACACGGATGATAAATTGATTGATTATTTAAAGTACCAACTCAAGCAAAAAACTAAAATGCGTTATTGTTATTCAAATCTAGGCGCTGGTATTCTCGGTTATGTATTGACCAAAATAGCGAATCAATCTTACGAGAATTTATTGCAGGAATATATATTTAAGCCATTGGGTATGAGCGTGAGTAGTACCCAACGAGATCAAGTTAAACAATATCTAACAAAAAAGGAAAAGCTACTAACCATTGGGATATGGCATCGCTTGCCGGGGCGGGTGCGGTACTTTCAACCGTGCATGATTTAGCTCCATTTGTAATGGCGAATTTTGATCAAGACAACCCAGCATTCAATCTGCAGCGTGAAAAGATATTTCAAGTCAATGGGATGTTAAGTCTTGCGTTGGGTTGGCACATCTATACGTTAAAAAAACCTGCAATCGATCAATTGTATGTACATGATGGTGGCACAGGTGGTTATCGCTCCGTTTTAGGTATGGACCTTAGTACTCAAAACAGTGTGATTATTTTATCGAATATTTCTGGTCTTCATTTTTTTAAAAATGAAAAGCTACCCAACCTGGCTCTTGATCTTATGCAAAACATGATGGATCAAAAATAAGGATAAAGTATACTCAGTATGCTCATAAAATGAGAGTTTATGGCCGTGCGAAGTCTATTTTTCGAGCATGTTAGCATAAGCAGGCAATCAAAATTATTTTAACATTGGCTCGCTTATTTCCCGCCCTTCGCCGTGCCTTGAAGGGCAAAAAATAGGCTTTGTAAATTTTGTTAAAATAATTAGGCTTACCTACTTATTTCAAATCGGGTCGCTTTGTGTTTGGTCTTTTTCCATCGCTTCTCGATCGGATTAGAATCCGGTGAAAAAAAAGCCACTCGCTTTTGGTTCGGCGACAATCATATTGTTCTCGTCCGTTTCTAAGGTAGCCATTGAGAGGTGAATATTTCACAAGTTAATTTTAAATACGGATGTTATAGTGCGTGAAGCGCACTATTGAGAAAGTGCTAAACAATTAAGGACAAACTATGAACGGGAAAAATAAAACCTACACCTACCGCTGTGGCCAAAAAGTCGAGCTGAAAAAAAGCCCTGACCAAATGGTTGTCCGATCATTGCCAGATCGCCTAAATGATGCAGCCATTATAGGATCCGAACAGGTTTCATCGGCGTCAACCCGAATCAAAACTCGTGTTGTGGAACTCGACTCGTTGATGGAGCGTAGTCGAGGCAGTGCGCCGACTCATCATGCCTATTACGAGGCAGAAAGTGGCTCGGAATTTCTGATCACCGATCGGATCTTTGTGACTTTCAAGGATACGCCTTCCGACGAGCAAGTGGACAAGTTTGCGGGTCGTTATGGTTTGATCAAAAAAACAGTATATGGTGACAGGGATTTTCTGTTTCAGCTCACGAATCACACCGGCATAAACCCAGTCAAGCTGGTGGTGGCATTGACGGAAGCAGAGCCTTTAGTCGAAGTGGCCGAACACGATTTGAATCAACGCATGAGTAAGTATCAATTTACTGTTCCCGTTGACCCGGAATATGCGAGGCAGTGGCACTTGCATACGAATTATAATGATCCGGATTACGATACTCGCTCCAGTGCTTTGTGTGAAGAGGCGTGGCGATTGCTGGATGGCTTTGGCAGTGACGAAGTTGTTATCGCTGTGACGGATGATGGCTGTAAGCTGGATCACCTGGATTTTGATTCGCCCGAAAAATTCGCCGGTTGGGGTTATTTTCGTGGTACGCGTCTTGTCACGGCGGTGGATATCGATGCCGACGCTGATGAGATGTATATCACAGGATCAAATCATGGCACATCCTGTAACGGTGTGATTGGTGGTGAAATCGATGCGGTTCTGACGGTGGGTGCGGCGGCAGGATGCCAGTTGCTACCTGTGCAATGGGAATCATCGGGGCCTTCTTTGTTTATCAGTGATTCGAAATTGCTAACTGCATTGGATTATATCACTGATAAAGCCGATGTGATGTCCAATTCGTGGGGGGGGGTGCCAACGAGTCTATGGTCATTACCGGTCATTAATCGTATTAAATCGTTGGCACAAACCGGTGGAAGACGGGGTAAGGGTATCGTTTTTTTGTGGGCGGCGGGTAATGAAAATTGCCCCATTAATCTAGGTGCCTCTGAAAATGTTCCCTATGACAATGGTGTTGAAGTCCAGGGTGGTTCGCTAGTTTGGGTTGGGGTAAAAAAGACGCGTACCTTTCAGAATAATCTGGTGGGTATACCGGGTGTGATGCACATTGCCGCCTTGGCGAGCACCGCCAAACGAAGTCACTATTCCAATTATGGTCCAGGTATTTCACTCTGTGCACCGACCAGCAATTCGCATACTTATTACCGGATGACCGTACGAGGTTTGGGGATTACCACGACGACTGGTGAAACGGGTGGTGTGACTAATGATTTTGGTGGTACCTCCAGCGCTACCCCGTTAGTCGCAGGCATTGCTGGATTGGCGATCTCGGCGAATCCGGCGCTAAGCGCGTTGGAGGTGATTGCATTACTGAAACAGACGGCGTCCAAAGATCTGGATTTCGATAGCTACCCGCGCACGCCGTCAGCGAATTTTGATGAAGATACCCGTTGGGATGTCTCTCCCGTTGCACCGTTTGATAACGGTGCGTTTGTTGATAAGGGGGATACCGAGGGCAGCTGGAGCCCGTGGTTTGGTTATGGTAAAGTCGATGCTGAAGCCGCCGTCGCGGCCGCATTAAGTCGGAGATTGTCAATAGGTGATCTGACCTTTCGTGCTGATTCTTCTCCAGATAAGAGTATTCCTGACAATAATCCCGTTGGGATTAAGGATGAAATTACCAGCCAAGATGATTTTTTGATCAGCCGTATCAACGTCAGTGTTGATATCTCCCATCGCTATATTGGTGATTTGCGCGTGACTTTAATTTCGCCCTCGGGTAAATCCGTTGTGTTGCATGATCGGGCCGGAGGAGGGGCGAATGATCTCCGTACTGAATTTGATGTTCGTTCGGTTCCTGGTTTGTCCGTTTTGACAGGTGAGGCGGCTAAGGGCGAATGGGTACTTCATGTTCAAGATCTTGCAGCCTCTGATCGCGGTCGTTTAAAAAATTGGTCTTTGCAGATGACGGGGCAAGTCGAGTCGTCAATCTCTGTTGAGGAAAGCCCCGGCATCGCTATTCCCGATAATCGGCAAGGGGGTATTGAGCGTGTGTTGACGGTTTCTGAAATAGCTCAGCTCGATCGTCTTATCGTCGAACTGGACATCACTCATCGCTATATCGGTGACTTGCTTGTTGAGCTAGTTTCTCCTGATAACCGTTCAGTTTTACTTCACAACCGCACCGGTGGTTCGACCAACAACATTATCAAAACCTATACCATGATGAATACCAGCCATTTAAAAAATTTACGAGGTGCTTCGATAAATGGTGATTGGAAACTGAAAGTATCGGATCTTGCGAAAGCGGACCAGGGTAAGTTGAATCGCTGGGCGTTGAAGTTGATAAAAGGATTGCCGCAATAACAAATTTTTCAAGTTTATCGGGTCTGATTAAACCCTAACGTTTCAAAAAAGAGCACTAACGGCTTTTAACTTGTTTTTTTGAAACGTTAGGGTAAAGGTGTACTGGTTAGACCCAGCGAATTCTAATCGTCGTGATGACTATGATGATAGTATTCATGATGATGCTTGGTTTTGTTATCGTCTTTCGCTAAACGCCGTAACCAGTCGGCAAGCGCCTGGCCGATGGCTTTAGGCTGATCTTCTTGAATAAAGTGAAAACCTTGACCAACGAAGTTCGTTTCGATATTTTTGATATTTTTTGTGTACCAAGCCACTTGTTTCTCTCTGACAATGGCGCCTGGAGAAGCATATAACAGCAGCATCGGCAATGAGGTGTTGGTCATGAATCGACGAATTTTAGTGAGTGCTCGCGTGGTATTTTCCGGTTTGCCGCCAATCGGGATTTGGTTTGGCCAAACCAGAATAGGCAGACGGGAAGCTTCATCAAGGTAGGGTGCCCGGTAGACTGTCATTTCTGCTTCCGTTAAGGGTCGGTTGATCGCGTTGGGTAAGGCTTGTTCAATAAAAAAATTTTGTTGGATGACCAGTTCCGGGCCGGTGACTGGGTCTCTCAGCTTGCTAAAAAATTCACGTTGCGGTTCCGATAATGCCATGAGGCTGCTGGCGGGTAAACCGGGTGGCAGTGCACCTTCCATAAACGCAATGGCCTTTACGTTATTAGGATGATGACGGGCGTAATTAAACCCTAATGCCGCCCCCCAGTCATGGACGACTAAGGTGATGTTCTTGAGTTCTAAGTGATGAATAAATTCATCGAGATAGGTGTAATGATCATCAAAAGTATAATCAATGTCTGGTTTGCCTGATTGGCCCATGCCGATGAGGTCAACGGCAATGGAGCGTCCATAGGGTGCGCTAAAGGGTAATATGTTACGCCATAGATAGGATGAAGTGGGATTGCCGTGAAGGAAAAGGATCGGATCACCTTCGCCGGTTTCCACATAGTGCATGCTTGAGTCAAAGACGCTGGAAAATTGACTGGTATATGGAAATTCAGCAGAGATCGCTGGCCTGGGTAATTTGTAATTATCTGTCGTTTCCATGGCAAGGATTGGTGGACCGTAGAGTATATGAGCGAGTAATAGACTCTGCAGCCAAAATTTTATGGTGTTGAAAGTGGGGTGTTTAATACGATGCATGGCGTTATTTTCTCCTTCCTTAGATGCGGTTTTAAAATATCTTAGCTGACATAATACAGCGTTAAAAATGGCTTCGCAATATGCAAGAATTTTCCTGTCCAAAGCCACGCTGCTTAGGAATAGAAATTGAATGAATGATAAAAGTTGCGTTCGTTTTCTGCCAAAATAAAAGCTTTAGTATGGTTCTGGTTTTGCATGATTATTTGCACGTCGTGCTTATTTGACGTGACGGGATTAGCTCGGGTTGTTTAATATTTTAATTTAAGTATAACTAGATAAGAGTCAATGCAAATGATGAGCACGAGTTTGAATGATGAGATACCATTAAATATTGTTACTGTTTCTACATCTAAGGCTGTGATGAGCAAACAGAATGTGCCTTATTTTTTTGGAATATCCAAAAGCACGGCAGGCGCTAAGGAAATTTCTATGAATTTGGTTATCATTCCAGCCGGCGCGTGTGCCGAACCACATTATCATGAAAAATTTGAATCGGGAATATATTTGTTACAGGGGCGCGTTGAAACTCGTTATGGAGACCAATTAGAGCATTCTGTTATTAATGAAGCTGGAGATTTTATTTTCATTCCTCCCTATTTATTACATCAACCCTTCAATCTAAGCGAAACCGAAGAGGCACGGGCCATCATCGTACGCAATGACCCAAATGAATGTGAAGCCGTGGTTCATGCCAGCCAAGCTTCTGCTCGCTGTACTCAAGATATATTACAACGAGTTTCCCGAGAAAGTAAACAGGAAGCATGCGCCGCTACCTAAACTGGATTCCACCCATATTCGACCACCGTGACGGTTGATTATCCGTTTCACTGTTGCTAAACCAACGCCTGTTCCTTCAAAATCACTTTGTTGGTGCAATCGTTGGAATACGCCAAATAATTTGTCAGCGTATTGCATATCCAATCCTACACCGTTGTCACGCACAAAAAACACCCAGTTTTTATTACGTTTTTCTTTTCCCATGTAGATCTGTGGTTGAGTGGACTTCGCAGAATATTTCCAGGCGTTACCTATTAGGTTGGAAAGTACTTGCCGAATGAGTTGCTTATCCCCGTAAGCGACTAATTGCGACTGAATATCAAATTTGACCTCTTTCTCAGGATGGGCCGCTCTTAACTCATTGATGACGTCAATGGCTAATTCGCATAAATCGACTTTATCTCGGGTTAACTCATGACTAATCACTCTGGATAACTGCAGTAGATCGTCAATCATGATGGACATACGCTGGGCTGCCAATCTGATTCGATTTAGATAGTCCATTTGATTTGAATTAAGCCTATCCTTGCAATCGTCCAATAACGCGTTGCTAAAACCAGTAATGGCACGCAAGGGGGTGCGCAAGTCGTGTGACACTGAATAGCAGAATGACTCCAGATCTTGGTTTGATGCGATCAGTTCTGCGGTACGTTGCTCTACCAATTGTTCTAGTTGATTGCGATATTTAGTTAATTCCAATGCTGTTTGTTGCCGCTGCGTGATATCACGAATAATGCTTCTCGCATAGATAACGCGCCCATTCATAATGTATGGCACCGAATCGATTTCAACATTGATCTGTTGGCCGTCGCGAGCGATCATTATCGTTTCAAATTTTACAAGGTTTTCACCCTTGAGTACGCTTTGCATAGCAGTGAGGAAATTATCAATCTGCCCAGGATGGATAATGTCTGCGATCCGTTTGCCGACGTATTCTTGACGTGAGTACTGCATTTTTGTGAGTTCTATCGCATTGGCATCTAAAATTTTACCGTCACTATTGATGATGTGGATCATATCCATTGCATCATTAAATAATGATCGGTATTTCTCTTCAGATTTTTGCAAAGCCTGTTTGGCCAAGCGTTGCTTAGTAATATCTCTAAAAGCCCATACTCGCCCAATTAACAATGTGTCTTGAATTAAAGGGCGAGTATAACGCGAAAATATACGTCCGTCTTTAAAGTGAATTTCATCTTGCTCTACGGCTTCACTTTGGTATAGCTTTTTGACTTTATTTAGAAAGGCGTTAGGGTCGATCAGTTGTACTAACACTTGACTAAGCAATAAGTCGTCGTCTCTAAACTTAAGTAAATTCTCCGGTAAGTGCCACAATTGAGCAAATTGTGAGTTATAATTAATGGTTTCCCCATACTGATTAACGACTAAAATGCCTTCGTCTATGGATTCCAGGGTGGCCCAATGTAATTGGGCATGGGTTTTTAATTTGCTTTCTAATACATGTTTTTCTAAATGCTGCTTTATCAGAATGAGTAAATTTTTCGGATTTATTGGTTTGAAAATGTAATCGCTGACTTTGGCGCGCAATGCGCGGACGATCAACTCCGATTCTCGGCTGACGGTCATGACGATAATGATGCCCGTGGGGTTTATTTGTTTTAACTTGCTAGCGAGTTCAACATTATAATTTTTCGCTGGACACATATCTAACAGCACTAATTCAGGTAGCAGGTTTGAATTGATATTCAGAGCATCGGTTGCGGAGTGCGCTATATGAACTTGATATTGATTGTTATTTCGTAAGGCTTTGCCGAGGGAAATGACTATCTCTTCGTCATCATCCACAATCAGTATATTAATCTGATTTATGTGAGAAAACTTTTTTTTTGGGTGAGCCAACTCTGTTATCACCGCTTTTCCCTATTATTGTATTTCGCTCTTATCTTTGACGTCGATATAATTGAAATACACCTAAATTATGTTGTTTTTTTTAACTGAATCGCGAAACTGTAGAGCGTAATTATAGCACGTGACGACCTACACTTTAATTATATGCGATGCAAATATATAAGTGGTTTAACTTTCAGTCGGTATTAGGCAGCGTATGATTTGATTCTACAAGGGAATTTTTTCAGTCAGGCATACAGGCCGTGTCAGCAGCTTTTAGATAGTGCTGTGAAATCAACTTTCTTCGTGATTTTTAAATGCAAAGCGGCCTAATCTCTAATTGAGTGTCACGCTTATGGGGCGGATTGTGTGAAGAGTGGGTAAAAGTGCCTCAAATATGGGTATCTGTTTATGCCGCGTGACACAATTCACCCCATGAGCGTAAGGTATAAATGGCTGGGGTTGTTAAAAGCAAAAATATTGTGATTGACGCTGATGTTTGATCTTGGTTGCAAGGAATAGGTTATTCGGTAGTTGTTTCTGCCGGTTGTTCTTGTTGGGAGAAATGCGCTTTTAAGGCTTGTTCAACCGCTTGTAGTCGTGCAGAGCAGACTTTGTAGGCGGCGGTGGCTTCTTCTACCATCGGTACTAAGGCATCAATGTCTGGTTCTTTTTGGTCGCGCAAAGTTTCTGCGATGCTTTTTAGGGTTTGGTAATTCGTATTAAATGATTGAGTATTCAGCGTATTGTCATTACTCATGTGAATTAGTCTCCTGATTTTTTAAATTCGGTATTTTTCGCCGTCAAGATGCCGTCGTGAAATTCTAGCTGTATTTGTTGGCAGGTCTTTGCCTTTTGGCGGCTTGATAAGATGTTGTCAGTTTCGTTTCGCACGATAACAAAGCCTCGTTGTAAAGTTTTTTGTGGTCCTTGGCCTAATATTTCGCGTATCAATCCGTCGGTGACGGTTTTCATGTGTTGCTGAATAAAGTGGGCCTGTTGATCGAGCACTGAGTAATTTTTTGCTACGCGGTTGGATTGTTCTTTTAGTTGGGTGTGTGCTTGTGCTTCGATGCGTTGCCAAATAGCGTCAAGTTGTACTTGCAGGCGCTGCTGTTGTTCGTCAGCATGGGTGAAGATGGCTTGTTGCCAGCGTTCAATTTGATGGCTCGTGGTATCAACTCGATGTTGTGCCTGGACGGTGATAGTGTTATTCATGGCATCGGTTTGTTGGGCGGCGTGTCGGCAGCGCTGTTCAACCAAAGATTCAAGCAGGCGGTGTAAATGCTGAGTGCTTTGTTGGTAATGCTGTAACCAGCGTTGGCTGGTATTGATAATGCGATCAAAGTGGCTTTGGGCTTGTTGAGCGTTTTGTTTTATTCGTGCGAAAATATGATTGATGACTTTAGATGGGGTATCTAGCCGTACACAGGCGACCTCGTCTAAAATAGTGGTATCTCGTTCATGACCAATGCCGGTGATGACGGCAACTGGGCTGCGGCAAACCAGTCGAGCTAATGTCAAATCGTTTAACCAGGCGAGGTCGGTCACTGCGCCACCGCCGCGAATGACCACAATGGTATCGAATGACTGTGCCGCATGGGCGGCGATGGCTTGTTCCAAGGCTTGTGCGACGGATACGGAGGCGGTTTGCCCTTGAAATGTGGCAAAAAAATAATCAAATTGACATAAATTAAAATGCTGTAACAAATCGGCTTCACGTCGAAAGTCACCTAAACCCGCTGCGTTTTTTGGGGCGACCACGGCTACGCGAACGAATTCTTGTGGCACGGCCAATTGCTTGTTGGCATCAATGATTTTTTCTGTGGTCAAGGTGTTGCGAATTTTTGCGAGTTTGGCGGCCATGTCGCCCAGGGTATAGCTTGGGTCAACATCCTCAATAATCACACTAAAGCCATATTGCATGTGAAATTCAGCCCGCACGGCGAGCAATACCTTGATGCCCGGTGTTAGTTGCGAGCCGGTGGCTTGTTGAAATTTTTCTTGTAATTTGATCGGGTAGGGCGCCCAAATGCGTGCGTCGACTTTGGCGATGGCTTGGCCTGCCTCATTGTGCTCTACCAGCGATACATACACGGTGCTGTGGTATTCACGCCATTCACTAATTTCGGCTCGAACCCATTCTTTCTCTGGATAAATTTTTCGTATGGCGTTGCTCAAGCGTTGCAAATAGCTGGATAATTGCATGCCTTGTTGGGGCTCGGTTTGGCTAATGTTATTGACCATAGGCAAGGCTGTTGGTATGGTGGTTTGATCGGGCAGCCAGCGGTCAAAATTGACCAAATCTAAGCCATCGGGTACGTACCAAGTCCTTTGTGCTGGGTTCCAACGTGCGCCAAGGGCTTTGGCTTCATCCTTTTCTTTGAAAGGGACATTGAGCGTTGTCATAGTCGATTTTGCGGATATGTTTCTTGAACTCCGCCTATCGTATGCATTAATTGCTGTTTTGTCTATACCTGGCACGCCGATAACTGGGCGGTGGCTAGCTCTCTGGCGATAGGCCGGTTTTTATCCAGGTCGTTTGGTGGATTATTGAACATGTTTTTAGTCGGGTGCTGATGAGGCAATGCTTTGTCGGGTTAGGCTACGCTAACCCGACCTACTTGGTTAGACTATGGCTGCGTTTTTGCTCGGGGTTGTCCTGTTCATGATTATTTGGTCGGTGCGGAATTCTCAGGCATTGGTGGTGCCATTCCTTGATTGATATTCGTTAATCCGTTGATATCACCACCGGATAAACCAATTTCTGCCATGAGTGAATCGATTAAAGGCGCTTGCCCTCGGTAACGTAAGGCACTATTGATGACTTGATCTGCTAAGTTTCCGCCGCCGCCGGGTGTGCCGTCGCCCCCTTCATGAGTACGGTTGCCATTAATGCCTTCAAGCTGAAAAATCTTAATTGCATCAATTTTCTCTATGGGTTTCACACTTTCACGAATAATATTTGGCAAGTGTTCAATTAATGCCATGCGTATTTGCATGGCTATTTGATCAGTTGATAATACGTTTTGTGCTTCATTGAGTGCCCGTTTACCTTCAGCATCAACGGCGTAAATTTGCTCAGCGGCGACCGCATGCAGCTTTTTGGCTTCTGCTGCGCCTTCGGCTTCAATGCGGTTTTTATCTGCTTCTGCATTAGCTAATGTTCTAATTGCTTCTGCTTGGTCTTCAGCGACTTGTTTGTTAGCTTCAGCCGCGACTTTAATTTTAATCGCCTCACGTTCGGCCGCCTGACTGGCTTGCACGAGTTCAACCGATTTTTCACGCTCGGCAGTTTCGGTTTCGCGCACAGTATGCACTCTTTCTTCTTCTCTTACTGCATCGGAGCGGGCCTTGTCGGCCTCGGCTTGAGCAACGGATTGCTCTTTTGATTTCTCTGCAATGGCTATCGCTCGATCTTGCTCTGACAATTCAACCGCTTTGCTCATGGCAATTTCTTTCTCTTTTATTAAACGTTCTTTTTCAATATTTTCTTCTGCCACTACACGTCCAGCGAATATATGCGACATATCCACCTGTTGGGTGGCTTCAATTTGCGCTTGATCAGCCTCTTGTTTTTTTTCCGCCTGTTCTCTAGATATTTCTGCTTGTTGTGCGGCGCGGCGTATTTCTATTTCTCTTTGTTGTTGCAGTCTTGCATATTCCTCTTCTTTACCAATCTCTAGTTTCTTTCGCTCGGCTTCTAAATTTTTATTGGCTACCGCAACGTTTGTGTCCTGCTCAATGTCATTACGTTTCTTGCGCCGAGTCTCAATGGCTTCGGTCAGTTTTGTTAAACCTTCTGCATCAAAGGCATTGTCGGGATTAAAAAACTCTCTGCTAGTTTGATCTAACCCGGTGAGTGAAACTGATTCGAGTTCCAGTCCATTTTTAAGTAAATCTTCGGAAACCACTTGCTGTACTTTTTGGACAAAATCGACTCTCTTTTCATGCAGTTCTTCCATGGCCATTTCGGCGGCAACTGCTCGTAAAGAGTCGACAAATTTACCTTCTATCAACTGCTTTAATTGATCAGGATTCATGGTCTTCATTCCGAGGGTCTGCGCGGCGTTACTGATGGCTTCACTGGTTGACTGCACACGCACATAGAACTCTGTCATTACATCAATACGCATGCGATCGCGGGTAATCAATGCCTGTTCATTGGTGCGTCGCACTTCAAGTTTCAGCGTTTTCATATTTACCGGCATCACCTCATGTAACACAGGGAGAATCATCGCCCCTCCGTTGACTATTACTTTTTGACCACCAAACCCGGTACGTACAAACGAAATTTCTTTGGAGGTACGTTTATAAAGTCGTGACAATATAAAACCCAAGACCATTAGGGCGATGATTATTACGCCGGAAATTCTTCCTATTTCCATTAAATTCATTTTTCTGATTCCTCATTGTTGCGTATCTGTTAAAATTTCATTTTTATTTATTATTGCCTGAAAGACCGATCCGTCTTGCTGAATGAGTAATACTTCATCTCCTTGTTTGAATGCTTCCCGGTCGGTATCGGGTTCGACCATAATATAATGTGGATAACCGTACTCATCTTTGAGTTTTGCTTGAGCGGCACTGCCTTTGGTGGCGGTACCTAATGTAACGATAGCTATCCTGCCTATAAATGATTTTTCAGAGACGGCTTCGGTTTCATTTGTCGGTATTAATCGTTCGAGTAGGCCTCCCATCACTTTCAGAATCAATAAGGCGATAACAATCGCTGGAATCGATGCAAGCCAGGCAGGCAATAGCGTAGCGATAATATGATAAGCTGTGGATTGAGCCCCAAAGCCAATCAAACCAAATGCGGTTAAAAAAATGATGAGCCGCATTAATATCGGTATTCGACGGATTTTTCTCTCATCGGTGTCGACACCGACTTTAAGATCGGGTAACAAGGTTTCTAATAGACCAGATAATCCAGCGCCGAATAAACTCGTGATACCTTCCAATAGAGCGATGCCAAAAACTATTGCGAGCGCGACAGAAAATGGTAGATTCTCACTTGCAACAATAAATTCAATCATCGTTACTTGACTGGGTTTCTAAGCGCTGTTAAACGCTGCTTAATACGATTTATTCTAGCCAGTTCTTCAAGTTCCGCGAGTTTGGTGAGTGTTTCGCGATCAGTGGGCGTGGTGCTTCCGAGCGCATCTGTTGCTTTTGTGATCACCCGATCAAATGCCGAAGTGGCTTCTTCAATGCGTGCTCTAACAGGGTTGCCGCTGGCCGTAACGAATTCTTTGTGTGCGTCACGAAATTGTTGTAATTCATTTTTCATTTCGCGCTTTTTTGCCTGTAGTGCAATAATATAGCCTTCAAGATCTTTTTCCTGACCAGCATATTCACCGATGGTTGTTTCTAACACGGGGATTTGCGCTTCGATATCCAGTTGTTGAGAAATGGCGGCTTCAGCAAGGTCTTCTCGATTTTCACCAAGAGCTAATTGTATTTTTTGACTGAGTTCTAGATGCTTTTTTCTTTCTTCCATTAATCTTGTGTTACCGAGATGCTTATTGGCAATCACGCGGCCCATTTCTGCTCGAATTTCATCAATGGCACCATCTATCTCGTTAATCGCTTCTTCCATGACGCTTTCGGGCACGGCATTTTCAGCCGAATTAATGAGTGCGTTTAAACTGCCACTAATGATTCGTCCAACACGATCGGTCAGTGAATTTCTCATAGATTAACTCCTGCTTTCGAGTAAAAATTCTGAGGCATAATTTCAGTTGATTCACGTAGAAAATATCGAAACAAACGGAAGCTTACAATCGATATTTGGCTAAGCAGTATTATTTCGATATAAGTGGTAACTATTGGAAGGTAAGTGGGGTTGTTTACAATTTTTCGCATCATGGCGTATGATGTTGAGCCTGCTAGCAGATAATAGTTGGATAGACACAGAAGAATAACTGACGATACGGTGAGGCTGAAATGAAAAATAGAATCAGATTTATTGCTATTATTGTTATCGCTTTCATGGTGTCATATATTCCATTTGTCAAGCTTCCATTTATGTGGGTCCAGACATTTTTCCACGAAATAAGCCATGGATTAATGGCGCTTGTGACAGGTGGAGTGATTGATTATATTGAAATCCACTGGCGGGGATCCGGTTTGTGTTATGTTCGCGGAGGCAATGCTTTTCTCATCGCCTTGGCGGGATATGCGGGGGCTGCTGTGTGGGGAAGTCTTTTAGTGCTGACAGTGGTGCATGCTGGGAGTCGTCGTGCTCACTTTGTCGCCGGAACTTTGGCTTTGTTCGTGTTGATGGCTGGCGTTTTTTGGGCGCGTGACCTGGTTACTATTTTAATCCTGATTGTCATTTCGGTGCTCTGCCTTGTGACATATCGATATGGTGGCAGTAAACCGGTCGCATTTTTTATGCAATTTATCGGGACTTACGTCATTCTTGATGCGCTAGCGAGTCCTCTTTACTTGATCGATGGAAGAAGCCTTGGCGACGGTGCGGCTTTATCGGAATTGACTCACGTTCCTGAAATTGTTTGGGTGGGGATATGGGAGGCATTTGCTGTTTTTTGTGTATGGTGGCTTTGGCGCGCATTATCCGATTAGGTATGGATACATATATAGATAGTGTCTGCGAAAAATATGGATGGGTTTGTTAGTTTTTCTGTCATTGATCAAGCTGAGTTGTTGGGGTATTTTTAATACGTTTCAAGCATTATCCGATAATAATTAAACAATAACCCCTAATGTTTTAAAAAAACTGGTTAAAATATCGTTAAGCTGCTTTATTGACTACATCGTAAAGAGGAATCTTTGTTTCTTCTAACACCCAGTATGCAAGTGACATTGCTCAAAACGCCGTTTTGCCCTTATCTACAGCGACTAAAGTTTCTTTATTTGAAGCGTGAGGGTAAACATGAATACGGAACTGAATTAAATCGAATCGTTTTTTCGTCTTTTAATTATTCTCTCATTCGATAAATTTCATAAAATGAAACCTATTGCGTCTCTTTTTCTCATCATTGGGTTGATGAATATCGCTCCGAAATAAATATTTAAATATGAGGCAGCCATCAAATATTGCATCTGCGATGTTGGTCCGATATAATCATCCCACATAAAACGTTGGCTCGCCAGATTGAGTTGGCATGCATCAGCTTAAGAGTTAAACAAAAATAACAAATATCCCATCTCTCCTTAGCGTTTTCTGTGTATTGTTCCAGCATCTATATCCGTGTTTGATTACGTTTAGATGTTGAGAGTGCTTAGCCTGACTATTACGTCGGTGGACTAAAATCATCCGATTAACAAGTTCAATATGAAGAATTTTTTAACGTATAGTTTGAGCGAAAAAGTAAATACTAGAAACGATACGCTCATAATAATAGAACCACAATAAAAATAAATTTCCTGAGTTACTTACAGTAAATAAATCATTCGAATACAGTTATTATTCGAACGACTATTGGCTGATATTGTTCCATCGATAAAAATTAGTGCATTTCGTCATATTTGAATTTAATTCGAATAATACGGAGAGCTGGTTTTTTCGTGTGGTTAGACGTGCTAGCTAGTGTTCGTTCGATGTGTAACTTAAGTTCTTAATTTTTAGACAAGGAGTCATATATGGATTACAAGCGTTGGATCATTACGATATGTACACTATTTATTTTTACAGCGACTTGCTGGGCAGGCGATGAGCAAAAGAACATGGTCGTTGAGCAAAAGAACATGGCCGTATTGGTATCACAGCAGAGCTTAGTTGGTAGCAATGGTGGTCAGTCGCTGTCTGTACTGCAGGTATTGGATCAAACTGAAAATGCCGATAATTGGTTAAGCTACCAAGAGTTCTATACTGCATCGTCAAAATATGTCGGCGAATATAGCTTCAAATTACCAAAGAATATGCTTCGAAAATCTGTTGCTGAACTTGTTCTTAATGTTAATTATCGGGGTCCGAAACATGAAATTCAGCCTTGGAAGTGGGGGCTATGGAATTATAAGCTAAAGAAATGGATGAATGTTGGTGTCAATCGAAAAGTGCCAAATTGGCGCTGGATTAAATTACGTTTTGATATCTCTAAGAATGTTAAAGATTTCATTGATGCTAATAGAAATATTAAGCTTAGATATTCAACATTCGGGGCTGATTCCAGTGCCATGGATTATTTATCACTGGAAGTGAAGTCAGTGAGCTGGTGGCAGCCAAAACCTGGGATTTCTTGGCAATATCAGCTCACCGGTTTAGTCGATACCAGTATTAATTCGGATGTGTTTGTTGTCGATATGTTCGATACACCACAGTCGGTGATCAATGAGCTCCATGCAAAAAAACGGCGTGTGGTGTGTGCAATTAATGCAGGTCTTTGGGAGAATTGGCGGGAAGATGCCGGTCGTTATCCTGAGTCAATCCTAGGTCTTGATCGAGCTGATTGGGCGGGTGAGCGATGGGTTGACTTTCGACAAATGGATATCCTAGGGCCTATTTTAAAAGATCGTATAAAAATGGCAGCAAAGAAAAAATGCGATGCCATTGAGCCATCTAATTTAGACGCAATTATTAATGTTTCAGGGTTTGATGTCACTTATAAGGATCAATTGAAATTCAACCGTTGGCTAGCTAACGAAGCGCATGCATTTGGCATGGCTATTGTCCTAAAAAACAATCTGATGCAAATCGCCGATCTTGTCGATTATTTTGATATGGCCTTAAGTGAAAAGTGCTATAAACAGCAGCAGTGTGATAAATTACGTCCTTTTGTCAACGCAGGAAAAGCGGTGTTCGTTGTTGAATATGAAGGATTGTTGGAGGATGTTTGTTTGTCTCCGTTAATGGCGGGTTTTAGCTTTATCAAAAAAGATCTAATGCTGGGGATATCGCGACGATCTTGTTAATGAATGTTTTTACAGTCGCCTTTTAGCGGCACATGATAACTCGGTCTTGTTACATCAAATTCGCTTGTTTTATTTTTGTTATGTTGTCGCTCCATGACATTGATTGCATTTTGATTGAAACAAGACTGGGTTAAACTCACGACTTCTCCTAAGTCTTTAGCGGAATCAATCGCATTATGTCTCTATTGAATTGTTTTTTATTGATGGTTTCGATGGCTCAGCCTCGTTCAGCGATGAATGATTGAAATTTTTTCGCCATGGCGTTACTTTCTTCTGTGCTGAGCACATTAGGATAATATTTCATCACCACTGGGTCGGCGTTTAATGCGGTAAAGCTGGCACCATTGCTTTAATTTAAGGCGTTTTGTGGCTATTTTAATCATCTTATTCATTAAGGAATGGGTATGTAATAACTTTCTTGTTTGGCGCTCAGATTGGGTCTGTATTAGTTCGTTCTGAGTGAACAGAAGTGCAGAAATAGTCGTTCTATTTCGAACTTTTGTGAGGGAAGAGCGGGCCAAGACGGGCGGAAGATGGGATGCGAAATGGGGAAGTTATTACCTGACCTTGATGAATGCCTGCTTTTCGTTGTTCATGTCTCACATAATTAATGATTTTAGCTAAGTCAGACCTTGGGATGTTTTTTATGGGCGGCAGATCACCAAACTGCCAGTGGTGGGCACGAACACCTTTTTCCACCGCACGATAAAATGTTCGCCAACCATGCCCAGCGTAAAGTGCGATGTAACAAGCTAACTCTAACAAATAGGCCTCATTTTTAACCAATATGCTTTTAAAATACCCCCGGAATACATGATCAATCTGCTTGTGTCGATGGGTAAACACCATTGATATATTTCATTCCTCTGGATAATATCGGTTGTTGAGTTTAGGTATGACAAACCAGCCCTTTCAAGGTGAACAATCAATCGCTAGGCTCTTCACCGCGAAGCAACTTTGCCGTTGAAACATGCAGCTGTTTTAAATATTTATCGCGTTTAC
>VAPK010199128.1_pt1 | contig 39419 bp, 35 predicted proteins | sample 3395031 | NCBI WGS metagenome assembly VAPK01 (sample SAMN08290443, study PRJNA428436) | hydrothermal vent metagenome | isolation source: Deep-sea hydrothermal vent chimney 1 | place: Pacific Ocean: Juan De Fuca Ridge
CCCTTCGCTATTCTTTTTGGGCTAAAGAATTTTATGATAAAAAACGTGCTCAAGGTAAATCCCATCAGGCGACTCTTCGTGCACTCGCGTTCAAGTGGATACGGATCGTCTTTCGATGTTGGAAAAATAAAACACCTTATGATGAATCGGCTTATTTATTTGCTTTACAAAAAAGAAAAACAATGACTGATTAATATGTAATTTTTGGTATTAAGGGTTGACGAAGGACTCAGAGTATATTGTTAGTTTGCTATTGCCTCCCAAGCACTATTAGCATAGATCTGAAAATGCACTGCAACAATTATTGTTTTTACATATAAAGTTTTTCATTATCCATCCATTTTTATCGTAAATATAACCACTCCCTCCAGCATAAATCTCATATAAAGAGATTCTCTTATTAATTGTTAATTTACCTTCATATTTACAAGGCAAGATAAACGATTCACCATGTTCTTCTTCATTACTTATTTGCTCTGCCACTTGAAAATATAAAGTTATCTCACTCTTTGTTAACTGAAATTTTTTGCATATTTTAAAGTCGGGGTTTGTAATATCGACAACTTTATTTGCTGTTAATATTTGAATGTCACTTTCATGATTAATAGTACAAGATGCAATTAATAAAACAGCGCTGAAACATAGAGATTTCTGAATCATGGAGCAACTCCTATAAATAAGTATTGAAGCAACTGAACCCCTTCGGCTTTCTTTTTTCTAGCAATTACGCCATGGGCATAAACATCATTATTTAAAACTAAAGAAAATTCTTTTAATAAAATTTTTACCAGCCACTTTAATGATTCAAATTGTTTATTTGTTGGGCGCTCAAAAATATTTGTAGCGTGGTTGTAGCGCCCAACGACTTCAATTCCTATTGAATCATTGTTTGATGGGTAGCGAAGAGGGTAAGTTTTTCCTAATTCATGACGGGATACATTTTTTACTCTTTTAGAAAATGAAAAACCTTTTTGGTGAAGTAAGCCATTAACCGTTATTAACTCTTTTGGATCACACGATTTTTCATCTTTGCACCGAGAATATAAAATACCAACATGCCAGCAAAGCTGTTCTAAGCTAGCCGTTTGGTATATTGTTCCGTCATTTGCAATCAAAAAATGAGCCCCTGTCTTTTGACCCGAGGCATAGCTATTTAAAGATGAAGTCGCACTTGAACCTGCTGTACGATGAAGAACTATAGATTTTACTTTGCTGATATTTCCATGTTCAATAGAGTTAAAGCGTTTAGCAATTATGTGTTTAGCTACGATAATCCCATTTGTAACTGTTGTCATAAATTATCCTTTTTAATTAAGTTTACAATATCTCTTAAAATTTTCTAATACATTGAAAAGCAAACTAACATTGATATAGACAGAAACTGCTCTATTCGGTCCACTGGCTTCTAAAGAAGTATTTCAGGGGATAGTCAGCTCCGTTACACAAGGTGTTAACGGAGCTGACTATCTCTGAGGGAGAAGAATCTCACTTACTCGCGAGTGGGCCCATGCCAACGGTGCTATAGCCGGAGTCTACGTACATAATTTCACCGGTTATTCCGGCTGATAAGTCGGAGCTTAAAAATGCAGCGGCATTGCCGACCTGATCAATGGTGACATTACGGCGTAGTGGTGCGGTATTTTCAACTTCGGTTAGCATTTTGCGGAAATCACTGATACCGGCTGCTGCCAGTGTTTTAATTGGGCCAGCGGAGATAGCGTTAACACGGATCCCGTCCGGGCCAAGGCATGAGGCCATATAACGGACATTGGCTTCTAAACTGGCTTTTGCCAGCCCCATAATGTTGTAATTTGGCATCGCACGTACCGCACCGAGGTAACTGAGGGTAATCAGGGAAGCATCACGGCCTTCCATCATATTACGTCCGGCTTTTGCGAGTGCTGCAAAACTGTATGAGCTTATTTCATGTGATAATCTAAAGCCTTCGCGGGTGACATTATCGAGGAAATCACCTTCCAGTTCCTCTTTGGGGGCAAAGGCGACAGAATGGATTATAATGTCCAGACCATCCCAATAGTCGTCGAGCCGGTCGAAGACGGTTTCAATCTGTTCATCACTGCTAACATCACAGGGAACGATGACTTCAGAGCCAAGCTCGGCTGCCATTTTCATTACTCGACCTTCAAGTTTTTCATTTTGATAGGTAAAGGCAAGATCGGCACCTTCCCGGTGCAGGGCTTTGGCAATGCCCCATGCTATAGAACGATTACTGGCTAAGCCAACAATAAGAGCGCGTTTACCATCTAAGAAACCCATAATTTATTATCCTTGATTCTTTATTTTCTGTTTATTGTGCTTTAATGTAGCAGTAGTTGAAACTTTAATCGTATGCTATGGACGAATCAATAGAAATTCGTCACTTTATGTCTAAAAACAGCATCATATCGCATAAAAAAGGTTGCTAAAAGGGAAGAATTTGTCTTTTAATCAAGGCTATTTGGGTACAACGAAATACCTGCTTGTTCGAGTTGGTCTTATTATTTCACTCACATGTTTGTTACAGGCATGTAGTGACTCGTCTTTAAATAACCCGTATCCAGAAAAAGATGCAATGGCCAATATTACGTATTCTTCTTTTTTTGCCCGACCAAAGCATCTTGACCCGATACTATCTTATAGCTCCAATGAATATGCTTTTATCGGGCAAATTTATGAACCACCCTTGCAATATGATTATTTAAAACGTCCGTATGAATTAACGCCCTTAACGACAACGCAAATGCCGAAAGTGACTTACCTTGATAAGCGCGGACGAGTATTACCAAAAAATACGGCTGACAAGCTAGTCGCTTTTAGTCAAATTGATATTACGATTAAAAAAGGGATTCAATACCAACCGCACCCCGGTTTTAGTAAAGATAAAAATGGACATTATTTATACCATGCACTGAGTGCAGAAAAAATATCAAGCTTAACCTCGTTAGATGATTTTACGGTGAAGTCGAGCCGAGAATTAATCGCAGCCGATTATGTTTACGAGATTAAACGTCTGGCACATCCAACAGTAAATTCACCTATTTATGGTTTGATGCGCAAGTATATTATTGGTTTAGATGCTTATTCTGCTAGGTTAAAAATAGCGTATAAAAAACAGCTTAAAAATAATCCTAAACAGTTGTATCTGGATTTGCGCCAATATAATTTTGCAGGTGCCAAGATTATTAGCCGTTACCATTATCGAATAACGATTAAAGGGGTTTATCCTCAGTTTATGTACTGGTTAGCCATGCCTTTTTTTGCGGCTGTTCCATATGAAGTGGATGAATTTTACAGTCAAGTCGGGATGAAAAAACAAAATATTTCTTTTGACTGGTATCCCGTTGGTACGGGGGCTTACATGTTAACAGTGAATGATCCTAATCGGCTTATGATGTTAGAACGCAATCCGAATTTTAGAGGAATAGCGTATCCATCGACAGGAACAAAAGAAGATAAACAACGAGGCTTGTTAAACGATGCAGGTAAAACGATGCCATTTATTGATAAGGCCGTTTATTCGTTGGAAAAAGAAGGTATCCCACGCTGGAGTAAATTTCTACAAGGCTATTATGATGCATCGGGTATCTCATCAGACAGTTTTGATCAAGCCATTCAGTTTTCTGCGTCAGGTAATGCCGCGATTACGCCAGAAATGAAACAAAAAGGCATTAAACTTATTACCGCAACAAATGCGTCAACATCGTATATTGGTTTTAATATGTTGGATCCGATTGTGGGTGGGCAAAGTGAGCGGGCGCGTTATTTACGTCAGGCCATATCCATTGCTTTTGATTATGAAGAGTATATCTCTATCTTTCGCAATGGCCGGGGTATCCCTGCACAGGGCGTCATTCCACCGGGTATTTTTGGTTATCAGCAAGGTAAAGAAGGGATTAATCCCGTTGTCTATCAATGGCGTAACGGTGAAGCGGTTAGGCGAAGTTTGGATGATGCGAAACGCTTGTTGGAAAAAGCAGGCTATAAAAATGGTATCAATGAAAAAACAAAAAAACCACTGCTTATTTATTTTGACGTGGCGGGTGGGGGTGCCGAGGATAAATCCTTTTTTGATTTTTTACGTAAACAATTTAAAAAATTAAATATTTCCCTTATTGTGCGTAATACAGACTACAACCGCTTTCAGGATAAAATGCGTAAAGGCAATGCACAATTATTTATGTGGGGCTGGAATGCAGATTATCCTGACCCTGAAAATTTCTTTTTTTTATTGTATGGCCCAAATGGTAAGGCAAAACATCAGGGTGAGAATGCAGCAAATTACGAAAATAAAAAATTTGATCGGTTATTTGAAAAAATGGAATCAATGCCTAATTCAGATGAACGACTAAAGATTATAAAACAAATGAATAATCTTTTACGTAACGATTCACCTTGGTTGTGGGGATACCATCCACAAGACTTTACTTTATTCCATAATTGGTACTATAACATTAAGCCAAATTTAATGGCGCATAATACCTTAATGTATAAACGTATTGATGCCGATAAGCGTGCGAAATTACGCAAGCAATGGAATAAACCGATATTTTGGCCAATTATAGTATTTTTATTCATACTGGTAGGGTTACTTTATCCTGCAATAAAAATGTATTCAGCTAAAGAAAAATTCACCCATAAATAAAACGAGTATACGAAAATGTTTGCTTATATCAGTCGAAGAATTTTATATGCGATCCCTATCTTGATAGGCGTAAACCTGTTGACCTTCGCCCTGTATTTTTTGGTGAATAGCCCAGATGATATGGCCAGAATGCATTTGGGTACAAAATATATTACTCAAGATGGAATTAATAAATGGAAAAGTGAACGCGGTTACGATAAACCGCTTTTTTATAATCCATCAGAAGAAAGTTATAAAAAATTAAGTGATACTATTTTTTATAATAAATCGGTTAAATTGTTTCTGTTTGATTTTGGTAGTGCCGATAATGGAAGAAATATTGGTTTTGATATAAGTGAAAGAATGTGGGCGAGTCTGGCTTATGCTATTCCGGTGTTTCTTGTCGGTATGCTCGTTAATATCAGTTTTGCCTTATTATTAGTTTTTTTTAGAACAACGTATGTGGACTTATGGGGAGTGGTGTTGTGCGTTGTGATGATGTCTGTTTCGGCTATTATTTATATTATTGCCGGGCAATATTTGGTAGGTAAACTGCTGCTGCTAGTTCCTATATCGGGTTATGAGCCGGGGTTGAATGCGTTCAAATTTTTAATACTCCCCGTTATTATTGGTATCGTGAGTGGACTGGGTGCGAGTGCTCGCTGGTACCGTACTCTTTTTCTTGAAGAAATTAACCGTGACTATGTGCGCACCGCTCGGGCTAAAGGCTTGTCTGAGTTGCGAGTGTTATTTTCACATGTCCTTAAAAACGCAATGATCCCAATACTCACTGGTGCGGTCGTGGCCATCCCACTTTTATTTATGGGCAGTTTATTGATGGAGTCATTTTTTGGTATTCCCGGTCTGGGAAGTTATACCATTGATGCTATTCAGAGTCAGGACTTTGCCATAGTGCGTGCTATGGTATTTCTTGGCTCGGTTTTATACATTATTGGTTTAGTGTTAACCGATATTTCCTATACCTTGGTTGATCCCAGAGTGAGACTAGCTTAATGGTGACAGGTTAAAGTAATGTTAGGTGACCTATTGAAAACGTTGCAGCAGCGTTATTGGCAAAAAGTATTTTTTATTTTAGCCGTGTTGATTGCGATCTATTTATTTTATCCCCGAGTCTTTAATCTTAAAGCGGTCTACTTAACGACGGATGTACTTATTTATTTTTTAGTGTTTAACGCCATACTTTTTATTGCTTACATTCGCCAACAACCCCATTTAGCTGTTCCTTGGCGACAAGTATTTAGAAATAAAATTGCAATGAGTTCATCAGTTGTTTTGAGTTTTTTTATTATTGTTGGCCTGATGGACTCCATACATTTTTATCCTTCAGTTCAGTCCGATTCTGCTGAAACTTCATACTCCGTTAATATGGTGAGTTTGCTCGATACAGGATTAGATTACATTAGTGCCGACAGTGAAAAAACATATTCAGCTCCGTTTGCGGCTTATTCTTATGCCAAAGAAAATTTTATTAATAAACAAGGTATTAAGTATCGAGCTTATCCGCGACTAAAATTTGGAGGAGCGCATTTAAAAAATCCGAAGCAGGAGCATTGGTCAGACATTGCAATCAAGTCAGTTAAAGGATTAATGATTGGTTTAACGATATCATTTATCTTTGCCGCTATTTTTATATTATATCTAAGCAAACATAAAGTGCGTTCATATATGGCAACATTGCGTGGTCTTATGCAGGATAAAACTGATTTACCTTGGCACATTATGTTACTTACAGTTACCCTTGTGATTGTCGTGTGTTCGTGGCTATTTTATATGAGTATTTACTATCATGTAATGGGTACAGACAAAGTAGGTCAGGACGTTTTTTACCTAACATTAAAAAGTATTCGAACCGGTTTAGTGATTGGCACCTTAACCACACTTATTATGTTACCTTTTGCAATCGCGCTTGGTGTAATGGCCGGTTATTTTAAAGGGCTAGTCGATGATGTTATTCAATATATTTACACAACCTTAAATTCTATTCCAAGTATTTTACTTATTGTTGCAGTCATGTTGGCTATTGATGTGTACATCGAAAATCATGCTGCTTTGTTTGAAACCGCAATTGAACGTGCGGACATTAAATTATTAGCCTTATGTGCCGTTCTGGGAATTACAAGTTGGACAGGCTTATGTCGTTTGCTGCGCGGTGAAGTTTTTAAACTGCGAGAGTTGGAATATATCCAGGCCGCAAAATCACTGGGAGTATCCAATTTTAGGATTATTATCAATCATATTATCCCGAACGTGATGCACATTGTTTTAATTGTGGTGGTGTTGGACTTTAGTGGACTGGTTTTGGCCGAGGCCGTACTGGCATATATTGGTGTGGGTGTTGACCCATCCACCATCAGTTGGGGAAACATGATTAACAGTGCGCGTTTAGAATTAGCGCGTGATCCGGTTGTGTGGTGGTCATTACTTGCTGCTTTTAGTTTTATGTTTGCCTTGGTATTGGCGGCTAATTTATTCTCTGATGCAATCCGGGACGCCTTTGATCCGCGTCAACAAGGGGTTAAATAGTGGCACATCCAGAGTCGAACATATTACTTGAAGTGAGCCAGCTAAAAACCTATTTTGGCGATATAAATAATAAACCTGTTCGCGCCGTAGACGGTGTGAGCTTTAAACTTAACCGTGGCGAAACCTTTGCAATATTAGGTGAATCTGGCTGTGGTAAATCGATGACCGCGTTGTCTATTATGCAATTAGTACCTTCACCGGCAGGGAAAATTACCGAAGGTTCTATTATTTACAATGGCGAGGATTTATTAAAGAAATCTGAAATTGAAATGCGCTCAGTTCGTGGTAATCGTATTGCCATGATATTTCAGGAGCCGATGACATCATTGAATCCAGTTTTAACTGTACAGCAGCAAATTGAAGAAGTCTTACTGCAACACCGAGGTATAAAAGGACAAGCGGCATGGCAAGAGGTGATTGCTTTACTGGATTCAGTGGGTATTCCTGTTGCAGAACAACGTGCAAAAGATTACCCCCATCAGTTATCGGGCGGGATGAAACAACGAGTAATGATTGCAATGGCACTGGCTTCTGAGCCAGACCTGCTTATTGCTGACGAACCCACGACTGCACTTGATGTTACTATCCAATTACAAGTAATGACCTTGTTGCGAGATATACAACAACGTACCGGTATGGCTATTCTTTTGATTACTCATGATCTTGGTATTGTTTCTGATTTTGTTGATCATGTTGCGGTTATGTATGCCGGTGAAATAGTTGAATATGCTAGCCGTAAAGATTTTTTTGCGTCACCCTTACACCCTTATTCTAAGAAATTATTTGCATCCTTACCAGCTAGTTCAAAGCGTAATAAAACGTTAGATGTTATAAAAGGCATTGTCCCTCCGTTAACGACCTGTTTTACGGGGTGTCGTTTCTATGAACGTTGCGGTGTTTCTATAAAGCAATGCAATACGGCGTTAATAAGTTTAATTGACGTAGGTAATACCCATAGCGTGCGCTGTTTACAATTTATGGATAATCAACCTGATTTCCCCCCAGACAAAGATGTTGTTGGTGAACAGAGCTATACAAATAATAATAAATTTAAAGAAGTTTTTAGAGTTGATAATCTTAAGGTTCATTTTCCAATCTATAAAGGAATTTTTAAGAAGGTCGCAGGTTATGTTTATGCTGTTGATGGGGTCGATCTAAAACTGTACCAAGGGAAAACATTGGCTCTGGTTGGCGAGTCTGGTTGCGGTAAAACCACCGTGGGGAAAACGCTCGTACACTTAAACAAATTAACGGCGGGTAAGTTAGCATTAAAGGGTGACGATATATCAACCCCCTCGATTAAACAGCTCAAAACACTTCGTACACATGCACAGATTATATTTCAGGATCCTTATTCATCCATGAATCCAAGAAAACGAGTGTGCGATATTATTGAAGAAGGGTTAATTGCGTTAACGCCAGAGCTAAATAGCAATGAAAGAAAAATTAAAGTTAAAGAACTATTAAAACAAGTAGGTTTACCTGAGACCGCAAGCAATCTATACCCACATGAATTTTCTGGTGGACAACGTCAGCGTATATGTATTGCACGGGCTTTAGCCGTTAACCCGGAAATTTTAATTTGTGATGAGCCAACTAGCGCACTAGATGTTTCTGTGCAGGCACAAATGTTAAACTTGTTTAAAAAATTGCAGCAGGATAAAGGCTTAAGTTATTTGTTTATTACACATAACTTATCGGTTGTCGAATATTTGGCTGATGAAATTGCGGTGATGTATTTAGGTCGGATAGTGGAATATGGTAGTGTGGACGATGTCATGCTAACACCGAAGCATCCTTATACAAAAGCACTTTTATCAGCAATACCGACTCTTGGTAAAACTGAAAATGATGATTCTGAAAAAGAGGTTATTATTCTGGAAGGCGAACTGCCTTCGCCCATTACGCCACCATCTGGCTGTTATTTTAGTCCACGTTGTCCGGACATAATGGATATATGTAAAAACCAGTACCCGGATATGGGTTCTATTTCTGATTCACATACGGTAGCTTGTTTTTTAATCAATAAATAATCTTATCAAAATTGATGACGGTTCTATAATGTCAGGCATTAGTGTGGCCTTGTGCTATAACCGAATATAACCCCATAAGACTAATCAACGTTAACAATCCACCAATAATGCGTATAAACACAGATTCATTCTGAATGATATATTCATGGGTCTTTAATCCGATAACGTGGCCAATAGCGGACACGGGTAATAATAATAACGCACTATAAAAATGAAGATTGACACTGACGGCAACAAAAGTCAGCATTTTTATAATGACGAGTGTAAACCACAAGGCGAATAAGGTATCTCTTAGCTGATAGCGATCAACGTGGCGGATAAAGACGGCTACCATTAAGGGTGCCCCCGTCAGTGATGTTCCTGCGACATAGCCACCCAGACTTAATAGCATTTTGTCCAGCCAGTCTTTATTGCTGTGCAGGCTTTTATTGAATAGCCACATCATGGCGTAGAATAAGGTAATACTGTATATAAAAATGATTAACCAGTTATTAGGCAGGGTTAGTAAACCAAAAATACCGATAAGAGCAGCAGGTAAGATAAAAATATAAGATTTAAGTAGATAACGCCAGTCAACATTATCCAATCTTGTGCGCAAGGTTAACACCGAAAAGAAGAGTAACTGAAAACCAATAATGGGTAACCAGAATATGGGTTTATTATAAACAAACAGCATTAATGGTAAACCTAATGCTCCACCACCAAAGCCCAGACCGCTTCGCACAAAACCCGTCCAGACAAAGATGACACCAATAACAAAAATTTCATTTAAGTTAAAAGCTAGAATGGATTCCATCAGATTTAGTTGTTGTCGTGTTAAAGTTTAGCGAAGTATTATTTTATTTTAAGCAAGCTGCGTAAAAATGTTAAATATGTTTTGGTTTCCCATGGTCGCCCACCAAGGGCTTGATAACGAACCAGGCCATCAGGGTCTACAAGATAGGTAGCAGGTAGGCCGCGTGGTTGCCATTTTTCGGTGACCTGACCATCTTTGTCCATCAGCGCTCGAATATCCGGGGCATAAATACCGAGGAAATTAAAAACAGTATCTTCATCTTCTGATGTATTAATAAGGGCTATTTTTAAACCTTCTTTTTTTAGCTGAACCCACATTTTCTGTATCGCCGGCATTTCTTTTCTGCACGGGACACACCAACTTGCCCAAAAATGAACAAAGACCCAGTGTTTTCTTGTGTCTGATAGATCAAATTTTTGGCCATCAATATCCTTTAATTGAATATTGGGGGCCGGATAGGGGCTTAGTTTAATAATTCCTTTAGGCGTTTTAGGTAAGCTGTGTTTTGCCATTGAGATGAACGGTAAGGAGCTTAAAATAAGCATGAAAAATATTCTGTTTTTTAAAGGATGCATCAGTGGGCACACTGGATATTATTGAGTCGAATTATAATTGGCTTGCCGGATTTATCGGCTTTTGTTTTAAAACAGGCCTGTAAGCTAAACGGTTTACTTGAAAAAGGCAGAATAATATTACCACCTTCAGCTTCATTGGCTCTAAAATCAAGTTTTTCAGGGAGCAATGTCCAACGGAAGGTCGACTGGTGTGCCAAAGGAATTTTCATTTTCTGCCAAACAGATAGCCAGTGAGCGCGGTTGAGTCGTTTAAGTTGGCCATTGTTGTTGGTAAAAGTCCAATCTTCCAAGTCTAACCAGATAATATGCTGACTCTTATTACGGATCCCGATGGTAATAAAACATTGTTGCTTCAGTATATTGACCATGGCTTTTGAAAAACCACGCCCTTCATAAAAAGCGGCTATTTGCTGAGGTGTTCGAGGCGAAAAACGTATCTTTATTTGAGTATCGCTATATTGAGCTATATTTCTTGTTTTTGCTTGTAAGGGATAAGCGATAACCAAGCTTGCCATTGCAATAAATAAAATAAAAGATCGGCTATTAGGCATTTAACTGTTAAGGATTAATGTAAGCCAAACAATGAAAAGATTAGCGAACTTATTGTTTGGATGACCGGCATAATAAATTGCCAGAGTGTGCCTGTAAATATGAGCAGGACAAGAATAATTAAGCCAAAAGGCTCGACTCGACTTAATAGGTTGCCCGCACTTGGGGGTAATAGGCTCACAGCAATACGGCCACCATCGGTGGGTGGGATTGGAATAAGGTTAAAGACCATTAATAGTACGTTAAAGAAAATGCCAATATACGCCATATTGAGTAGTGGCTGAGAGAATATCGCAAAACTATCTGGCAAAATGGCGGCAATAGCTGCAATGAGGCCCCACACGAGTGCCATGCCTAAATTCGCAGCGGGGCCGGCAATGGCGACCAATGCGGTGTCTCGTTTTGGATTCTTCAGGTTTCGCCAATCAATGGGAACAGGTTTGGCCCATCCAAAGGCAAAACCCACCGTAAAAATGAGTACGGCGGGAACTAGAATTGTGCCAATGGGATCAATATGCTTAATGGGATTCAGGCTAAGTCGCCCTAACATCATGGCAGTTCGGTCTCCGAGCTTGTAAGCGGCCCAACCATGGGCGACTTCATGTAACACGATGGCAAATAGCACCGGAATAATGGAAATAAGAATGATTTGAGCAGTACTTAAGTTTGAATTTAGCATATTGGTATCATATCAGTTCGTTTGCTTGGAATCTAAAGGATTTGCTTTAAGTTTATGACTGATATGGTGATAATAAGTTTCGAAGAATGGTGCTGAGAAGGGCGGTTCTTCTTATAATAAAGTAATTTATTTCAACAACTTACAAAGGAACATTAATGCCGACTAAATTGCGGGTAGTTTTGAATGGGCGGGAAGTCTTTGAATACGAGAAAAGCACACGCCACCCGGGCAAGCAGCGACAAATTCTTGATAATATGGACTTGGACATGGATGAGGGCATCGAAATTGATGACAAACTTATAAGTTCCCCCGATAGAATGCAACGCGCACAATATGTTGCAATGAGCCTGTTATACGGGCTTCAGATGAAAAGTGAGGGGCTAATATCGGCATCTTGCGGCTATTTGGTGACAAGATTGCCAGATTTGAAGCAGGTTCGAGCCATTGAGCGTGGCGAAGAAGTCACAATGGACTTAATTTTTGATGAAGAAAACTAATAATTTGCTTAAAAGTGTAGTAATATTGATTACTTAGATGTAAGTTGAGTCTAATAGTTTTATTGCAAGATTTTAAGCGCTTATAAGAATACAAAAGTTTTTCCTGTAAATGCCAAAATTGTAACAAAATTTGATTTTTAGATGGAAATTGATTCTAATTAGCGATATTGCAAGTTATTAAGCACTTATAAGAAATTTAAAGTTTTTCCTGTAAATGCCAGATATTAATTGCAGTTTATACATTTTTAATTTTTGAGGTATTTTTTTATGGCAACAGGAACAGTTAAGTGGTTTAACGAATCAAAAGGTTTTGGTTTTATTACTCCTTCAGACGGTAGTGCAGATGTATTTGTACATTTTTCAGCAATTGCAGCGGAAGGTTTCCGTACTTTAGCTGAAGGCGCTTCAGTCAGTTACGAAGTTGAAGCAGGTCCTAAGGGGCCCCAGGCAACACAAGTAACATTAAACGGCTAAGTATTTATTTACTTAGTAGTTTGAAAAAACCTCGCTAATTAGCGAGGTTTTTTTTCGTCTGTTATAAATTAAAGTTAAAGACTATTGAGTAAATGGAAAAAGCCTTCAAAATTCTCCTACCGATTTCTGACCCCAAAGCCATAAGCTGTTCTGTATTACAAGCTAGTCAAATTTTGGCCATGTTAAACGCTGAATTAGCGCGGGTACTCCAATTACAATGTGCTGATATTGGCGCACTTACTGCGGCACAATCTACCTTGCAACCGAAAACAGTTGCTTGGCAACAGGCACAGCGGTTTATTCAGTTTTATAATTTACTGTACGACAAATTTGCGGGAGATGCTGTTGCGATGCGGCATTGGTTACGTTCAGAAAATAAAATACTCGCAGGCGTACCGTTATTATTAATTATTGATGATGGACGTTTAGACGATGTTATCTATTTTATGACAACGGAGTTAATGTAAACCAAAAAGATTAGCCTTGATTAGTCTGGATTTACCAAACATTAATTCAATGCTGTAATTGCCATTTGTAATACCTGTTTTAGGTAATTGTACAGTAAAAAAATGTTTTCCATTATTACTAGAAAGAATGATTTCTTTTTGGGCTATTAATTTTTGGTTTGCACCATTATAAACATTTACTTTTAAGTGTGTATTATTTTGTGTGAAATTTTTATATTCAAACCCGATATAAAGTAATTGCCCAATTTTAATTTTTTGCAGTGTTGTGTCTGTTATAACAGAAAAAGGCGCGTTGCTAATTTTAATTTTTGGAACAATCGGTAGTACGGCATTCATTTCTTTTTGCAGGTTATTTCTTGCTGTTTGTATGTTTTGATCGTTAGCAAATAACCTTTGTGCGTTATTCAAGATGGTATCTGCTTCCCTAAATTTATTTTGTTTGGTTGCTAATTGAGCCTTTCGTAATATTTGTTTTTGTATTTTATGTAAGCCATTTTTCGCCTGATTATTATCAGGGTTAAGGGATAAAACAGAATGATATAAGTCATAGGCACTACTTCCTGCTGGTCTGATTAACGCGCCTTCCTGTATTCTTTTGTCTGCCTGTACTAATAAATTACTTATGTGGTTTTTATTATTGATTAAGGATTTTATTTTTGTTTGGAGTTGCAATAATGCCGGATCATTATTAATGGCCTGTAATCCTGAATTTGCAGAATCTAATGCTTTAAAGTAAGTTTTGGCCTGTATTTCTTTTTTGGCTTTACTTTTAAAATAAGTGGCTATCTTGGTGAGTCCTTTCAATGCTTCGCTATTATTCGGGTCGTTATTTAAAACTATTCTGAGTTCTTCTAACGCATTGGCATCTTTTGGTTTATTGAGTGCGTTAACGGCAAAATAAACCCGTGATTTTTGCAGGTGTGGTTCATTAATGGTATTTAAAGCTAATTTCCCCTGTAAGGTCGTAAAGTCTGTATTCTGTTTAAGTGATGGATAGAGTAATTTTATTTCATGAATTGTTTTAGCTGCAGATAAAAAGTCTTTTTTTATAATTAAATCATTTAGTCTGTTTAAGTACCAGTGCTTTAGTTCTTCAGTCGCTCCTTTAAACTCCTTATTGTCAGGATTTCTGGCCAGATTCTTATTATAAATATTAGCAAGCTCGCGTGCATTGCTAGGTATTTTAGTTAATGATGATTTTAGTTGTTGTATTTTATTTTCTTCGAGTTGTTTTGTAGTTAAAATAGGTTTTTTCGGTTTTAAATTTAAAGGTGTTTGTTGTTTTTTATTTTTGAAAAATAAATATTGTTTTATTTCTGTAGGTAAATATTTTTTTGCAAGGGGTTCGCCTTGTTGCTTCCATATTGGAAGAAGTTCTTTTCTTTTATAGTAACTGACCGATATAAACAAGATAAGCAGCAAAATAAAAATTCGACTTTTTCGACGAGTTAAATTTTTAAAATCATCTGATTCGGTAATAAAGGTAGGCCTTTCTGCCATCTTGTTAAATTGCGCCGGGGTTTCAACGGGGCGGTGGCTGGTGGGTTTTGTTTTTTTTGCTATAGGTGCTTTTGGTTTACTTTTTACTTTTTGTTCAACCATCGTTGCTGCATGGTGATCTTGCCCAGCCTTTTTAAAGGCAATGGTGCGGGCATCAATGGCATCAAGTTCTGAATCGGTAATTTTATTTAAGGCATTAACCAGTTCAGATGCTTTCTGGTAGCGGTGTTCCGGTTTTTTTGATAAACAGATATTAATAATAGGTTGAAATATTTCCAGACCTTTCGGTAATTGGGGAATGGGGTCGGATAAATGTTTAATACAAATGGCAACCAATGACGGGCCATCATAAGGCACATAGCCAGCTAATGCCTGAAATAATACAACGCCAAGGCTGTATATATCAGTACGGTGATCAATTTTTAAGCCCTTAGTTTGTTCCGGGCTCATAAAATAAGGAGTACCGAGTATTTTGCCAGTCTCGGTTAAACCTTTGGATACATCATTGGTTCGGGCGATACCAAAGTCGGTTAAAATAGCACGTCCATCTTGGTGTAGTAAAATATTTTCAGGTTTTATATCCCGATGTACAAAGCCTTTGTTTGCGGCAAAATCAAGTGCATCTGCAATTTGTTTAATCACAATAACTTTTTGTTTGCGGTTTAAGAGATCGCGCGCTTCATTAAAGTTTTTCCCTTTAATGTATTCCATCGACATATAGTGGATGCTGTTATGAATACCGGCATCATAGACGGTAATAATATTAGGGTGAGAGAGCTGGCTAGCAATACGCGCTTCACGTAAAAAGCGTTCAGAGAAGGTATCGTCTGTGTGGTCAGGAGATAGTACTTTCAGTGCTACTTTGCGGCCAATGCTTTCCTGTACGGCCAGGTAAACCATTGCCATACCACCACGGCCAAGCAAATCCTGAATCTCGTAACCGGGAATACTAATAACCGATGCAACATGGCTAGCGGTTGTTTGTTTGTTTTTTGCTGTCATATTTTGACTAAATGTGTTGACCGATGATGGTTAAGATTATTCTTTTTATATCGGCAGTACGAGCAAGATATCGAGCCTTTTAATCTTAGTATAATCAATAACTTGAGTGGTCTCGTTTGGGCTTAATGTTCCAGAGGTATTTTATTTACCCGATAAGTGTGATTTGGGTGTTTTCAGTTATCCCTTTTAATTATCAAAAGAGCCACCTGCTGCTAATGTAAGTGCGTGTTCAATAGCGTCTGGTGCGCACATAATCGAGAAAAAACTGTTATCACCGACCATGGATAAGTCTGGAAAACTGATGGCTATTCTAAATTCTGCAAAAAGTGCATACGCATGCTGGCCGGATACGAGTATTTCATAAGGTAGATGTGCCGTGGACTTAATTCTTTTAAAATCAATTTTATCCAATATAAATTGATCACTGGCACATTCTGTTTGTTCTACTGTGCCTGAGACAGAAACACCAAAGACAGTTTCATTTTTTCCGGGTAAGTCGATTCGGTAAATAAGTGCCGTTCCACCATTGCCCTTCTTAATGGAGGCTTCCACTTTTTTTACGGCCAGTGTGTAATTTGCATATTCAGCTAGCTCAAGTTTGTCTTCAAAGTCGGGCATAAATATTTTATATTGGTAGTGACGGAGTTCATCTTTTGTTAAGCCTTTTTCAGAGCCGAATTCTCGTATAAATCCGAGTTGTGATTTGAGTTGCTGAGTGACAGCAGAAAGATCGCCCTTCATACGATAAGCATATGCCATATAAGTGGGGTTGTTAAAAGAAACCTGAATATTGCTTTTTGTTTTTGTAATGGCTACGCGGATAGCCGCACCGTATGCACCATAGGTTGACTGGCTTGCATGTTTTTTTAATATCGAGTTTGAAATAACTAAAATGCTGCGTTCAGGTAGTGCCGTGTCTTCACCCACAATCGTATAATTGGCACGGGTTAATTTTGATTTTATATCATTAACCACCGTCATAAATTTGGCATTGGTGAGCTGTGCAAGAATAAAGGGCTTATAGTAAGTTTCTGTTGCCTGCCCGGTACTCAGAAAAAAGAAACAGAGGCTGATAAAAAGGTATTTTATGATTGTCATTATTGATTACCTGGTTGATATTTATACAATAGTACCAGGCAATAGACTCAGAGTACGAATTTTTTAGGAAGAAAACGATGATTTAACGTTTTTTAGCAGCATTTTGACTGATTTTTTAAGATATTCTCGACCAGAATAAGATCTTCGGGGGTATCGACACCATGCCCTAGAATATCGGTTGATTGTTTGACGATTATTTTCATGCCGTTGGAGATAATACGAAGTTGCTCAAGTGATTCTGCTTGCTCAAGCATACTCGGTGGCAGCTTGGAAAATTGGTGTAATGTTTGCACTCGATAAGCATAAAGACCAATGTGTAAGTAAAACGGAAACTCAGGCAAATCCCCCGTTGAATGTGCGAAATCTTTAATCTTAAAATGGTCTCGAACCCAAGGAATGGGCGCGCGGCTAAAGTAGAGAGCAAAATTATGGTTGTCGAGTACAACTTTTACATTATTGGGGTTAATAACATCTTCAAGTTTCTCAAAAGGAGTGGCCAGTGTTGCCATATCGGCATTATTATTTTTACCTAGCAGTTCAACCAGTGCGTGTATATTGTCTGTTTGTACCAGTGGCTCATCACCTTGTAAATTAACAACAATGGTGGAAGGCCCCCATTCTTTTTTTGTAGCAACTTCGTTGATGCGGTCGGTGCCGGACGGATGATCGTCCCGAGTCATTATTGCGCTGCCACCGAAGGCTGTGACGGTATCCAGTATTTCTTGGTTATCGGTTGCGACGATAATTTCATCCGCATTTGTTTTGGCTGCTGCATTGTAAACATGTTCTATTAGCGGTTTACTATTTAATTTTTTTAATGGCTTACCGGGTAGGCGGGTAGAGGCATAACGTGCTGGAATAACAATTTTAAAGGGTAACATGGCTCAATTATGCAGGTTTTTGATATTAATATCAAAAAGGGCCGTATGCTATTATTGGTATTAAAGCAGGCTATTAGTCGCTTGCATTGCGTATAAATGTGCTTCCGTTATTTGTTTACTTGATAGTTGCAGGTTATGCATAACTGTATCTAGGTCATTATTATCGCCAGTATCCACATGCAATGAAAGTTGGTAATAGTCTTTGTAAGGGCCACTTTGTGTAAGTAAGGCACTTTTGATATTTTCAGGAATAAAGATGCCTTTTAAAGCTTCTGAAAAGGGCATTTTTAATAAGGTATCGAGGTAAGAAAAAATACCTAAAACAAAAAGATCATTTGTAATTTTTTTATTTGTTTGATTTGCGATATGTTCCAGAAAGAATGCTCGGGTGAGCGCTGTTACAAACAAGCTTGAATCACTGCTATTTGAATCTTCGTTAGTAAATAAAAACAAAGACAGCCAACGGTACAGTGGTTTTACCCCCAGTAATTGTATGACTGCACGAATACTCTCTATTTCAGTATCTCGTCTTAAACCAGCTGAATTTATATAGCGTAACAATTTGTAGCTGACGGACACATCCTGTGATATTTTTCGTTCAATATCGTCTATCGGTTTATCTCTCGTAATATCATTTAGGATATTAATGATGGCGACTTTATTTGAAGGTATGGCTTGTTGTTCTATGTATTCGGGTTTTGCAAAAAAATATCCTTGATAAAGTTCAAATCCCATTTCCTTACACACCAGAAATTCTTCTCTGGTTTCCACTCGTTCAGCGAGTAGGGTGAGCTTATGCTGTTGGCCGAGTTTGGCATATTCTAGGAGTTGTTCTTTTGAATAATCGCTAATATCAATTTTCATTATTTTGGCGAGTTCAAATAATTTTTGAGTACTGTCATTATCAATAAAATCATCAATGGCCAAAGTGAAACCGGCTTCAACCAGTGATTTTAATTGTGTAAATAATTTGTCATTGACGGTAACATCTTCCAGTACTTCTAAAACAACTCGATCTTTTGGGAGAATATTAATAATGTCATTTTGAATGAAATATTCATTAAAGTTAATAAAGGCCTTTTTGTTGCCAATAACATTGCTGAGCCCCATATTATTGAATAAATTCATAATGACATCGGCCGTTGCGGCTGTTCCATCAATAACATTTGCATCGATTGCATTAATTTGTCGGAACAACATTTCGTAAGCAATGATTGATTCGTCGAGATCGAGAATGGGCTGTCGGGCGAGGCAAACTTTGGATTGAGAGGGGGTATTGGACATAGTAGTTATATCGGTTATGTTTTTTTTTTCTAAAGTTTATGCTAGAAATAGGCATATTTTTAACTATTTGAAATATATGGACTTTTAATTTATCGAATAGAATAATATAAATGACTTATTAGTCATTTAATTATATATAATGTGTTAATGACACAAAAATGGCTACGGCGCAAAGATCAGCGTCCAATTGAAATTCTCACTGCCGCACTCGATTTATTTGTGTGTAAAGGATTTGCTGCGACTAAAATTGAGGACATTGCAAAGCAGGCAAAGGTGTCTAAAGGTACGGTATATTTATATTTTGAGAGCAAAGAGGCGCTCTTTAAGAAGATGGTACATGAAATTATGACACCAAAAATTAGTGAGATGGAAAGCTATATTGCTACTTATCATGGAAGCCAGATAGAATTACTCAAATTTGTGATGAGGCGGTGGTGGCAGACAATTAAAGAGTCTGGCTTAACTGGAGTGCCAAAATTGATTATTTCGGAAGCCGATACCTTTCCTGAATTAACACAGTATTATATGAAAAGGGTTATTCATCGGATTCAATCTATTGTAGTTAATATTCTTAATGCTGGAATGCAGTCAAATGAGTTTAAAAAAGTTGAATCTGTACTATGTGCAAGAGTTATTATGTCATCACTGGTTTATTTTTCAATGTGGGATGTATCCTTGAAAAAGTATGATCAGAAAAACTTAAGTGTTGACGATCTTATTGAACAACAAATAACCATTTTATTAAGCGGAATTACAAAATGAAAAATCGGAATATTGGCCGCCTGACTGTAGCTTTAATACTTTATGTTATTTACAGCACATCTGTTTCTGCAGCATCATTTTCTGTTAATAATCAAACCTATACATTGAATGCTTTTATCGATGAAAGTATTAACAAATATTCAGAAATCAGACTGGCTAGTCTTAACATAAATCGACTTGCGTATGAAATGGGTAAAGTTGAAAGTCAACTTGGTTGGATTCTAACTGGTCAGGGTGGGTATTTCCGTGATGTATCGGGTTTTGGCATTCAGTCTGACACGGCTGATTTTAGTGTTGGGTTGCAAAAATTACTTGAATCAGGCAATACCCTTTCTCTTTCTGGGCGTTATTCACATGTTAAAAGTGATCAGGTGCTATTTAGCTTGCTTCCTAACCCAGCGAATACAACCAAGCTCGAAATTAATTACCGTATTCCATTATTAGAAGGTGAGAATAATCCACAATATTTATTTGCGGTAAAAAAGGCAGAAATAGAAAAGAAAATTTCAGAATTAGACAAGCAACAGATCAAAGAAAAATTAATTCAGAAATTAATTGATATTTTTTATGCTGTCGTAACCATTGACTCGCGTTTAATAACAGCACAACGATCATTAAAACGCGTACAACAATTACGTGTATATATAAAAAATAATATTAATCTTGGATTGTTGGAAAAAGGAGATATTTTGCAGGCTGACTCTCAAATTTTAACTTTAAAACTGGAACAGCAAAAAATTATTGATTTAAGAAAGAAGCAGGTTGTATTGATTAACCGGTTTTTAGACAGGGGTTTATCGAGTGAATTTATTGTAAACACAGAAAATCTATATAAAAATAAAACTAGACTAGATAATACAAAAAAAATAATTTCAATTGTAAAAGAAAATAATTGTGAATTGAAAAAGTTAAAAGCACGTAACAAATTGCTTGATTCTTCCTTAGCCTTGAGCCGGAATCGTGAAAAAGACAAGCTGGATGTTGTTTTGTCTTTAGGTGTTCAGAATATATCAGGTAGTAGTAGCACTCGATCTATGAATGATACCTATACAACTGGAATGATTCGGCTTGAATACAAGGATGCGATAGATAAGAGGGGCTTTAGCTCTAAACGTTTACAAATCCAGATTGATAAGCACTCAAATAATGAACGTATAGATTCATTGGCTAAAGATTTAAAATATGAAACTTTTAATTTATTAAGTCAGATTGAACAATCGAAAAAAATTGTCAAGATAACTGAAAGTCGATATTTAAATGAAACAAGGAAATATCATGATATTTTAAAACGGTTTCATAATGGCCGCTCAACAACCAACACGGTTATTCAATTTGATAATGATAGAATACGTGCTGAACTAGATTCTGAAACAGAAAAATATGAACTTGCAAAAAGGTTTTCTTTATTGAAACTCAAGCAAGGTCTTTTTTTAAATTAAATAAAAGATGAAGACATTACTAAGATGAAAAATATACTTGCGTTCTTTGTTAATCGACCTTTAATTGTTAATTTAATATCAATATTTATTGTGTTATTAGGCATCTATGCAATGTTAACGATTAATAGAGAAGCATTTCCAAATGTAAATTTGGATAATATTGCCATTGGCTTCTCCTATCCAGGTGCTTCTCCCGATGAAATTGAACAACTTATTATTACCCCCATTGAACAGGAACTAAAATCGTTGGATGGGATTGACAAGATGACATCAGTTGCTTTTCCTTCCAGTGGAAGCATTAATTTGGAAGTTGCCGCAAATGCAGTTAATCGAGATAGAATGGTGAGTGATGTACAGCTTGCTATTGATCAGGCGAAATTACCTTTGGATCTACCTTATGATCCTGTGGTAACCGAAATTGATGGACGAATATTTCCAATTATTCAATTAGCTATTTCAGCCCCTTTGAGTAAGCTTGAACTCAAGCGCTTAGGCGATAAAATTAAAGATAATCTTCTTGCTATAAAGGGGGTTGCTAAAGTTCGAATACAAGGTGACAGGAAAGCTGAATTAAGTATTATTGTTGACCCAAAAAAACTACATCAACAGCGAATTTCAATTACAGAAATCGAGAATTTACTTAAATCATGGAATATAAATGCGCCCGGTGGCGAATTAGATACTGAAGATGGACAAAAAACATTAAGAATTGTTGGTCAGTTCTCCAGTCCTGAAGATGCTGCTAATCTTATTATTCGTGCCAATCAATACGGTGCAGGAGTAAGGTTAGGCGATGTAGCTGAGGTGAAGGAATCATTAGTAAAAGCTTCGTTATATTATGAAGTAAATGCCAAGCCAGCAATGGCTATTTTAGTAATGAAAAAAGTAGATGCGGATATTATTAAAACGGTTAAGCGAGTTAAAAATTATATTAAAAAGGTACCTGCGATTTATGGTAAAGACATTAAAGTTAGTACTTTTCGGGATTTTTCAAAAAATACAAAATTACGTTTAAGTGTTCTGTCAACAAATGCAATTGTTGGTTTGTTACTCGTATTTATTTGTTTAATCACATTCTTGCGGCCTTCGGTTGCATTAACAACAACTATGGGCTTGCCGATTGTTTTTTTTATTGGTTTATATACCTTAAATGTTATGGGTATTACTTTAAACCTTGTTTCAATGTTGGGGTTTATAATGGTATTAGGTATGTTGGTTGATGATGCTATTATTGTGGGTGAAAATATTACCTACCATATGGAACAGGATATGCCACCCTTAAAAGCAGCCGTGATCGGCGCTTATGAATTAATGGGGCCCGTGATCACAACCATACTTACCACTATTGCGGCATTTATTCCGATGTTATTTATGTCTGGGATATTAGGTAAATTTATTGTTTCAATACCCATTGTAGTGATTATGTTGTTGATATTTTCTTTAATGGAATCATTCTTTATTTTACCCAGTCATGTGGCACATTTTGCTCGACCTAATATAAAATTTGTAGAACGCAAATGGTTAATTGCAATGGAAAATATTTATGCGAATATTTTGGCTAAATCAATTCGTTATCGTAAATCAACCGTGTTTGTTTCATTTATTATTTTAGTGGGAGCCATTGTTTTTGCGGTAATGATGATGAAATTTGAACTTTTCCCTGAAGAGGGTATTGAAGAATTTTTTGTACAAGTTTCTGCCAAACCGGGCACTAATTTAGAAGAAATGAAAGATAAACTTAATAAATTGAGTGCAGATATTAGCGAACATGTTGATAAAAAAAATCTTGATATGATATTGGTAACAACAGGGAAAACGGCGGTTGATCAAGGTGACCCACTTTCGCAACGTGGTAGTCGCTTTGGACAATTACAGGTTGTTTATATTGCGAGTATCTTGCGACCACACCATAATGCAGCAGCAGAAATGTTGTCAATAATGGATGGATTAGTTCAACGCCATCCCGATCTTGAAATTTCATTACAAAAGAAAAAACCGGGGCCACCTTCAGGTCGGGCATTACAGGTTGAAATAACGGGAAGTAATCGACAATCGATTGTTAATGTTGCAACCAGACTTAAACAATACGTTAAAAAAATTAAAGGTGTATTAACGGTTGAGAGCGATTTACAACGTGGTGATAATGAATTACGAATTATACTCAACCGCAAAAAAGCAACGTATGCAGGAGTAAACTTATTAACCGTTTCAAAAAATATACGTGCGCTTGGTAGTGGCCTAAGAGTTTCTACTATAAGACGTGGAACGGAAGAAGTGGATGTCACTATTCGCTTGCCAAATTCAAAAGAACATAATATAGAATACTTACGTTCGATAGAAATTCCAAATAATCGGGGTGGTTTAATTCCGTTAGGAAAAATATCAAAAATTATTGAACAACCTGCACTTTCAACAATACGTCATGCGGAAGGTTCTCAAGTTATCAGAGTTGTTGCTAATATTGATACCGCCGTTATTAAAAGTTTAGAATTAAATAATTTGGTAAAGAAACATCAAAATCAATGGTTAGCGGGTGATAAAAACAAGGTCTCCATTCACTATGGTGGTGAACAGGAGAAAAATCAGGAATCAATACACGATTTATTGGTTGCCTTTGGTTTTGCGCTAGTGGGTATTTTCTTTATTCTTGCGATTCAATTTAACAATGTTGGTTATCCCTTAGCCGTGATGATAGCGATACCTTTTGGAGCAGTGGGTATTATTATCAGTTTTTATCTGCATGATCTTCTCTGGAAACCGTTGCCACTGTCATTCTTTGCACTGATGGGAATGGTTGCACTCACCGGTGTTGTTGTGAATAGCTCAATGATTTTACTTGTGTTTGTTCAACGCGCTCTTAAAGAGGGTATTGCTGCCAAAGATGCCCTTATTCTTGCGGGCAGAAGACGATTACGTGCAGTTGTGTTAACGGCACTCACAACTATCGTGGGATTATTACCAACGGCCTATGGTTGGGGGGGGATGGATCCCTTTGTTTCACCGATGGCGTTGTCGCTGTCATGGGGGTTGATTTTTGCAACCTTTGTTACCCTGATTACGATTCCTGCAGTTATGGCGATTGTGCTAGGTGTGAAAGAATAATGTGATTGAAATAAATTATTTAGAATTAATCAATAAAAATAAATTCTATTTGAGTGTTTGCTAATTCAATAATATCATGTTCTTTTAGTTCTAGTGCGTCAGTTGATATGTCATGACTATTAACCATTGCAACATTAATTGAATCTTCATTTTTAATAGCTGTAATGGTGTAATCCGTTGAGTTTCGCGCAATAATCGCCATCTTCGCGCCATTGAACCCCAGAGTATTGAACGGCTTTCTAAGTTCCAGAACTTTACCCTTAAGTGGCCCACTTAATACTCTAACAGCACCGAGTTTTGCACCGGTATTTTCCGTTGTGGGTTTTTGTTTGGTGTCAATAATTTTGGTATCTTCAATTTCGGCACGCAAGAACATAGTGGGCTCATAATCTTCTTCATCTTGCGAGAAGAAAGTGAATTGGTAATTACCAATTTGGATAACATCGCTGTGTTGAAGTTTTGATTTTGCAACCCGTGCGCCATTTAATAAACTGCCATTGGTACTTCCAAGGTCATCAATAAAAACATTATCACCCACTTTAGTGATAAGAGAGTGGCGTCCACTGATGGTTAAATCATTAAGCTGAATATCATTACCATGCTTTCTTCCTATGCTAATGCTATCTTTGTCGATACTGTATTCACGAATAACAGCACCATCCAGTGTTAATATTAATTTTGGCATTTTTATTACCTGTTTCTAGTTAATAGAGTCGGTTGAAGTAACACTTTGTTCTTCTTTTTCGACTTCGATTTCATCGCGCAGTAAGATAAAGTCATCTTTATTACGCGCATTTAAGAATGCTTGTTCGCCAGTTATTTTTTTCGACTCTACAAGACGTTTTAGTGCAGTATCCATTAACTGCATACCTTGCATGGCTCCACCCTGAATAATATTATCAATTTGCTCGGTTTTACCTTCTCGAATAATATTGGATATAGCCGCATTGTTTATCATAATTTCGATTGCCGCAACACGGCTTCTGTTGTCAGCAGTACGAATGAGTTGTTGTGAAACAACACCACAGAGTGATGTTGATAACATAGTACGAACATAGGGTTCTTCACCCGGTGGGAAGGCATTAATGATACGTTCAATGGAACTAGCGGCACTGGATGTATGCAGTGTTGCCATAACTAAAATGCCCATTTCAGCAGCAGTCAATGCAAGGTGAATTGTTTCAAGGTCACGCATTTCACCCACAAGTATTACGTCAGGATCTTCTCGTAATGCAGAATGAAGTGCGGAGGCAAAATTTCGGGTATGACTGCCTATTTCCCGTTGGCTAACTAAACATTTTTTATTTGAATGTAAAAATTCTACTGGATCTTCAATTGTTAGGATATGTCCTTTACGTTGATTGTTTATAAAATCAATCATGGCCGCAAGGGTGGTTGACTTACCCGAACCGGTTGCCCCGGTGACAAGAATAAGTCCTTTACGTTGTCGTGCTAAACTTTTTAAAATAGGGGGAAGCCCCAGTTGTTGTAGTGATTGAATCTCACTTGGAATAACTCGAAATACAATACCTGTTCCATTTAGATGTTCAAAAGCGTTAACCCGAAAGCGTGATAAACCTGGCACGTCGTAGGAAAAATCTAATACTTGATTCTTTAAATATTCTTCACGTTGTTCGACGGACATGATCTCAAATAGGAGTTCCTGAGTTTCTTTTGCTGATAACTCACGATATTTAACCGTGTGTGTTTCACCATGTAAGCGCAGACGTGGGGGATTGCCTGCAATAATATGCAGATCAGAACCTTTTTGTTTTACAACAAGATCTAGGAAGGCATCGACACGATTCATAATAAGTAACCCAACTAACTTATCGCGAGGTTAACTTGTGGAAGAAGATCCGGATCGGTAACATAACGCTGAAATAATTTTTTATCGGTTGCGTGTACATAGGCATCATCTGGGTCGATTTCTTTATTTTTAACCGCTTCGAGGAGAGCTTGATCCATTAATTGCATTCCTTGCTCTCGTCCTGTTTGCAATATGGATGGGATTTGGAATACTTTTCTGTTTAAAATTAAATTTGCCATTCCTGATGTATTAAACATAATTTCGAGAATAGCTTTGCGATTTCTGCCATCCGCAGAACGCAATAATTTTTGGCTAATAACCCCGAGTAAGTGTTGAGCCAAAAAACTGGCGGTTAATGATTTTTGTTCTGTTGGCATGGCATCAATAATTCGGTCGATTGTTTTAACTGCAGATGTTGTGTGCAGTGTGCCAAGTACAAGGTGTCCGGTTTCTGCGGCTGTCATTGCCATTGAAATAGTTTCTGGGTCTCGAAGCTCTCCTACTAATATCACATCAGGATCTTCACGTAAGGCTGCGCGTAAACCATTTGCAAACGTATCGACATGGGTTCCCACATTTCGTTGAATAACGAGTGCTTTATCACTTTTATGGACGTATTCAATAGGATCTTCCAGGGTAATAATATTTAAACGTCGGTTATGGTTAAGCCAGTCAATCATGGTGGCGAGAGTGGTTGATTTACCGGTTCCGGTGGCACCGGTTACCAGAACCAGTCCCTGATTATTTAACAGAAACTTAGTAAGGATAGCGGGTAGCCCCAGATCTTGAAAACTTGGTATGCGTGGTGCAATAATTCTAAAAGCAGCACCGATGCCAGAAATTTTACGGTATAAGTTTACTCGGAAACGGCCAACCTCGTCGTCTTCATAAGAAAAGTCAACATCGTGACCTTGGTTAAATAAAGCACGTTGTTCGTCATTTAAAATTTCATTAACAAGGGATTCAAGTTCATTATTGGTTAAATCACGATATTTAATTGGTGATAATTCACCATGCATCCGCACAAGTGGGGGTAGGCCAACAGACAAGTGAATGTCCGAGCAACCTTGTTCACGTCCAAGTTTTAAGAAAGCATTGATTCTGGACATTTACTTTATCACCACACTTTGTAAGTCTTGCTTTAATTCGTCAATGGTTTGGTAGCGTTTTAATGGGTCAACATGCATTGCACGCATAATAACATCATTTAATTGCTGCACCATTCCTGGATCTTTCTCAATTGCTGGGATGGGTTTGCCTTCAACATGTAAAAAGAGTGTTGCCATGTGGTCTTCACCTTTATATGGTGGTTTTCCGGTAAAGGCTTCGTACATAAGAATACCTAAACTGTAAATGTCGGTGCGCCGGTCGATGGCGCGGCCTCGCACTTGTTCCGGTGCCATATAGGTTGGGGTGCCGACGAGTATGCCACTTTTTGTAATACGTGAGTCGGCGGTACTGGCGGCGGCAGCTAATCCAAAATCAACAACTTTAACAATTTTAGAATCATCGACCAGAATATTGGCTGGTTTTAAATCGCGGTGTACAACGTCAACTTTATGGGCTGCATTAACACCGTTGCAAATATCACAAAAGATCTGGATACCGTGTTTTTTATCCAGAGACTTTGTACTTTTTAATTCAAAGGAAAATGAATGGCTGTCAAAGTACTCCATGGAGATAGCATATGATTTACCAAAGGTAATAAAATCATAAAGTCGAATGACGTTTTCATGTGTTATTCGACGGGCATAACGTAGTTCATGAATAAAACGCTGAATAACGGTTTCATCAGATGCCATTTGTGGGTTTAAAAATTTAAGCACAATGTCTTCACTGACCATCTGGTCTTCAACCAGAACGACAACACCAAATGCACCTTTACCAATTTTGCGGATGATTCTGTAACGGTCGTCTAAAATCTGTCCAGGTAAAAGCTCGTTGGGGTCGATGACTGAACGCATCGGACTACTGGATGCGTTTGTTGATGGGGTAGATGGTTCAGTCGATATTGACGGTATGGATGGATTGATATTAACGACTGTTGCTGCTGAGTCTAGGACTTCTGTCTTAGGAATAGAGGCATTGCCGATACTTCTGGAACCGATTGATGGTGATGATGATGGTAGAGAGCCTATATTTGCCTGCATAGTTTGTATGGCTTTCGCTGCAGCCGTTTGTACATCCTGATTTGGGCTTTGCATAACTTGAGTCATTGCATTTTCAACATCTTCGGCATGTTGTTTGTCGGTTAATTCGGCAAGTGCGTGTAAAATATCATGCTTCATGGAATCGTCACATTGTTGTAACTTGCTAATTAAAGGTTTGATTGCTCGCGTATCTTTTAATTGTGTTAGTGCTTTAATAGCAACCTGTGTTGATTCACCTTTCTGATTAAGTAAATTCAGTAAGGGTTCAACGGCTCGTTTGTCATTCATATTGGCAAGTGCATCTGCGGCCCGTTCACGTACCCACCAGTCTTCATCTTCTAAGGCATCAACCAGATATTTAAAGGCACGGTCATCACTCACTGAATTTAAAATTTCTACCGCTGTCCTACGCAAAAATTCATCTTCATCCTTGATGAGTTCTAATACGGCTTCAACAACCTTGGGGCCACCAATACTACCTAATGCGTCGGCTGCACGAACTTTAATCCACCAGTCTTTATCGCGTAGGGCATTCAATAAATCTTTAATGGCATTGGCATTACCCACTTCATTTAAAACTTCAACAGCGGCACGGCGTACGTATTCAGATTCGTCTTGTAAAATATCAATAAGGTATTTTACAATATTGCTATCATTTAATTTTATCAAGGTATCGATAGCTTTACTCTGAACGGTCAAGTCTGGATCTTTTAATAAGTTACATATGGGTTTTGAATTGACGGGTATTTGCATTTTACCAATACTATCAAGTGCGCTCTGACGAACTTTTTTGTTTGGATCGGATATGATTTTCAAAAGAGTATCGCGTACTTCAGGAATACTGAATTTGCCCAGTGTAATGGCAACGTAAGTACGAATGGTTGCGTCTTTACTATTGCTGTAACGAATTAAGTCGGGTACGATTTTTTCATCTGCTATTTCATTTAATACTCGAAAAATTAACTGGTGAACACTTTTATCAGCTTGCCCCAAAATAGCAATAAGTGTTCTTGCGTTTAAACGTTTCTTTTGTGCGATAAGTATTTGTACTAAAACATTTTTAGGTATATTGGGATCGCTGAACAAATCGAACAAGCGGTTAGCGTCGTAGCTATCAGTGGTACCTAAAATTCTCATTACGCTTGAAATAATGCGCTTATCATCATCTGCTAGGCCTTCTATATAAGCCGGTAAGCTAGAATTACTTAGCATTGATACAAGTACATTTTCGATGGGGGAATGTGGGTCCGTTTCTGCCAAGGCTTGTATCAATTTAGGTATTGCCGGAGGACCAATTTTTTTCAGGCGAGTAACAGCTTCTTTCGTCTGTGATGATGCAGGATTAGACGCAAGTATGGTTGATATTGCTTTATTCGTTTTGTATCCGTGCAGCAAACTCATTAGTTTTAACTTTTATTTGTCGAAATAATTATTAGTGTTGATTATTCGGTAGTGTGACCTGATTAATATATGATTTGTTAATTAAACAAATCTCATCATTGTCAACGTAAATTTTTAAAAAACGATTATCCTGTTTATTTAGGTAGTCATATAAACGTGCATGCTCGGGGGGAAGCGCTTCTTTTATTGTTCCTTCAATCAGTGTACCGTCCATCATGTGAATAGTACAATAAAGTGTTTGTGCTGATTCTGTAATGATATCTTTGTCGTTGTATTCAATTCTTATAATGGACTGTCGGTTATAAAATCGAACTTCATTTGGCGTATCAACTTGGAATACAACAAAGGGTTCACTGCGATTAAGAATGTCTAATACTGCTTCGTCTTGCCCATCATTATTATGGTGAATAAACAGTGAGCCGATAACCGGTCCACTAGGATGTATCCATAGCTGAACTTTTTTCTGTTTGGTTGGTAATTTTAGTGCATTTTTAGACAATGATATTCCTCATATTTTTTTAAGTTTGCAGGTTTTATGATGTGTCCCCGAGTATACCTACAGCTCTCTTTAATATATAGAATGGAGTATACCTATAGTGTTGATAATCTGCGAGTTTTTGTATTTATAGGCGGCCACCCCGGCTAAAGTGTTTTCGCCAATACAGGTCATTCATATTGGCAATGTTGACTTTTTTGCCACTGGATGGTGCATGGATAAATTTGTTATTTCCGAGATATAAACCAACATGTGAAATTTTGTGTCGATAAGTACGAAAGAAAACCAGATCACCGGCTTTTAGGTATTTGCGCTGGATGGGACTGGAGGCACTGTAGAGCTGTTTGGTTGTGCGTGGAACGGATATACCGGCCATTCTATAGCTGTACTGGACTAAACCACTACAATCAAAGCCTGTTTGAGGGCTTCTTCCACCATAATGATAGGGTTTACCAAGCTGCTTTTTTGCAATTTTGAGTATCTTTTGGTGCTGGCTATGAGCGGTCGCGTGATACATTCTTTGTGGCGCACTGCTACAACCAACGGTGAATATGCCAAATGTCGCGCTTAATAAGAAAAATCGGCTATTTTTGTATATTTTTTGAGCAAGTTTCATCGTAGGACTAAGTATAGCCGAAGTATACTTATTTGCAGATTTTTAGCTTAATTTTTCATAAAAAACAGCCAGTTCCATTCATCTTTTAGAGTGAAGTCTAATTTTTAGCCTTAAATTTATAAGAGATTACTTTGCTAAATTTTGAATATGGTCACTTTATGTTCAATTATACTGAGCTAAACTTAGCAGTATGAATACTTTAAAAATTTCGGGGCAGTCATTTAATCGAGGGGTTAACTCGAATCAACGAGCTGAAAAACAGCGGGATGAGAGTTTTATCGCCTCGTCGTTGGTCAAAAACAAAGATAACAAGCGGTCCAATGAAGTAGCGAATAAGGATTTACAAGCCAATACACAACAAACGACTGCAGAAGATCGCTCCAAAGTTTTACTTGAGCAGCGCAAGCAGGAAATGGCTCAACAGCTTTCGGACAAAGAAAAAGCACAACAGCAACTGGAAAAATCTCAGGAATTGAGTATGCAGCGCCAGATAGAAGAGCGTTCAGCCGTTAATCGACAAAAATTAAAAGGCAGCTATGCGGCAGTGCAACAAAATGATAATCAGCAACAAGCGCAGGAAATCAAGGCTGAACAAAATAAAGAGGTTCGTCAGGAACAAGAGCATCATACACAAGATGCGATAAACCTTGTTGTATAAATGTACGACCCGTTTTAAAACTCAAAATATCCACTCAATACTCTTTATTCGGGACTATTCTGCCGGTTTATCTAAGTATGTCTGTCTGAATCCACGTATAATAGGGGATTGCTAGTATCCTGAAGACAAAGAAAACTTAACTATGACTCGCCGACAAACGCGCCAATCAAAAACTAATAAAAAACCAAAATCGACCAAACAGGTTAAACCGACCAAAAAACAGGGTAAAAAGAAAAAAAAATCATCGAAGCATTTAAGCAAACAAGCTACGCAGGGTTTTTTGTTTAAATATTTATCGGGTATACCTTGGCGATACTTATTCTCCGGGCTGGTTGTACTTTTTATTGGTTATGGTACATATCTTAATTTTAAGGTACAGAGTCAATTTGATGGTAAACGTTGGTCATTGCCTGCTAAAGTTTATGCTCGGCCTCTGGAGTTATACAGCGGCTTAGGGTTATCTGAAAATAATTTATTAGAAGAATTAAAGATGCTAGGTTTTCGTAATGAAGCCGATCTTAAATCTCCCGGAAGTTATTATGTCGATGGCAATGAAGTTGTTTTAACAACTCGGCCTTTCCAGTTTTGGGATGAGAAAACAGATTCAAGTGTGATTAAAATCAGTTTTGATAATGCCACGGTGTCTGAACTTTATAATTTTTCTCAGGAAAAGAATGTTGATGTGATGCGCCTAGAGCCGGTTATTATTGGTGGAATTTATCCTTCACATATAGAAGATAGGCTATTGGTAAAATTTGATGAGGTTCCTGACTTACTCAAATCTGCTATTACCATTGTCGAAGATCGTAATTTTTATAAACACCATGGTTTGGACTTTAAAGGGATTGCTCGTGCAATGTGGGCAAACCTACGTGCAGGGAAAACAGTGCAGGGTGGCAGCACGTTAACGCAACAGTTGGTGAAAAACTTTTTTTTAACCAATACGCGTAGTCTATGGCGAAAAGCAAATGAAGCGATCATGGCTTTATTAGTTGAATGGCATTACGATAAGCAGGAAATCTTTGAAGCTTATATTAATGAAATTTATTTAGGACAGGATAAGGCTCGTGCAATACATGGGTTTGGTCTGGCCAGCCGATATTATTTTGGCCGGGATCTGGATGATTTAAAGTTGCAACAAATTGCAATGTTAGTCGCATTAATTAAAGGCCCTTCCTATTATAACCCTCGCCGCTATCCTAAACGTTTAATAAAACGTCGAAACCTTGTTCTGGATACGATGGCTAAGTTCGGTATTATTACACAATCGGATGCTACGGTAGCTAAGCGTAAATCATTAGGTATTATTACTTCAAAACCCAATAGCATTTCTGCTCACCCAGCTTTTCTTGACTTGGTAAAAAGACAACTACGAACCTTTTATCGTGAAAAAGATTTAGCGTCTGAAGGGCTGCAAATTTTTACAACGCTAGACCCCTTAATTCAACGGCAAGCCGAATTAGTGATTAAGCAAAAAACCAGACAACTTGACAGGCAGCAAGGCTTGCATGGCAAGTTGCAAGCCGCAACCATTATTACGAATACCACTAATAGTGAAGTGCTTGCTCTGGTCGGTGATAGCAAACCAAAACAATCTGGTTTTAACCGCGCACTGGATGCAATTCGTCCGATTGGTTCTTTAATAAAACCGGCCATTTATTTAACCGCATTAGATGCCAATCGGGGCTATACCCCGCTGACTTTAATTGACGACAAGGCGTTACATTTAAAAGGGCCATCGGGTGATATCTGGTCGCCACAAAATTATGGTAAACGCACACATGGACGCATTCCTTTTTATCAGGCATTGAGTCATTCTTATAACCTAGCCACAGTACGTTTAGGTTTAAAACTTGGTTTTGAAAGTATTCAAAAAACAATTAAAGCAATGGGGATAACGCGTTCTATTCCAGCTTACCCTTCGATGTTATTAGGTGCGGTCAATATGTCGCCCTATGAAGTCACGCAAATGTACCATAGCCTTGCCTCGGGTGGTTTTAATATGCCTTTGTCAGCCATTCGGGAAGTGTTGGCATTGGATGGAACGCCACTAAAACGTTTTCCATTGAGGGTACAACAAACATTAAATATTGATTCTGTAATGATAATAAATAGTATTCTGCATAATGTAACAGTAGATGGAACGGCTAAACGAATTTCACAGGTATTTCCCAAAGATTTTGTTGCAGCAGGAAAAACCGGTACAACCGATGATTTACGTGATAGCTGGTTTGCCGGTTTTACCGGGCAACATTTGGCCGTGTGTTGGTTAGGTGTTGATGCAAACAAACCGACAGGTTTAACGGGGGCAAGCGGTGCATTGAAGATTTGGTCTGGTATTATGAAAAATATTCAGACAAAGCCGCTCGTATTTAATTCGTCAGATAATGTAGAATATATTGCTATTAACCCCGATACGAATAAACGTATTGATGCGTCTTGCCCAAATGCTATTTTTTTGGGAGTTCAGAGTGATGCTATTCCTGAACAACAAGGGGCCTGTAGTGAGTGAGCAAAAAATAAATGTTGAATCTATTTAAAAAAATAATGGTGGTTTTGTTGATCACCCTTTTGTCAGGTTGTGGTTCTTATTTAAGAAAATACGGTGAGCATTCTGCTGAACAAGGTGCTGCTAACCCAGCTACGAAACCTGAATTTAAGCAACAGATAGAACCGGCCAAAACAACATCGGCAGCAGTGCTTGCTTTAATAAAAAAAGCCAGAGCGGATACCATGGCCGGTAATTTTGATAAGGCTATGCTGCGTTTGGAGAGGGCGGTAAGAATAGAGCCGACTAATGCAACGGTATGGCATTACATGGCAAAGTTATATTTGCAGCAAGAAAATTATAAACAAGCGTCAGGTTATGCTGCAAAGTCCAGTAGCCTTGTGTCGAACCGTCATACAAATGAGAACAAAAACCTGATTATTGATAACTGGCGAATTATCGCTCATGCACGTTATCGTCAGGGCCATATTAAAGCTGCGCAAAAAGCACAGGATCGAATTAATAAATTGCAACAACAATAAAATGCGAACTTAACGACGGTGTTATCCCCCTCTGAATATCTTGGTAGTCAAGGCCCTTTAGCTCAAAAGCTTGTTGACTTTGCACCTCGAAAGCAACAAATGGAAATGGCTGATGCCATTGCACATGCGTTAGAGTGTGAAACAACCTTTATTGCAGAAGCAGGCACCGGTACAGGTAAAACCTTTGCCTATCTGGTGCCGGCCTTGCTTTCTGGTCGTAAAGTTCTTATTTCGACAGGTACAAAAAATCTTCAGGATCAACTATTCCATAAAGATTTACCCATTGTTCGGGAAGCTCTGGACATACCCGTTACCGCAGCGTTATTAAAAGGTCGAGCCAACTATTTATGTAAACACAGGTTAACTTTGGCCGAGCAGGATATCCATGGCGAATCCAAAATACATATCCGAAAACTTCGCCAGATTAGAAACTGGTCGATAAAAACAAAAGCAGGGGACACCACCGAAATTCCTGAAATCCCCGAAGGTGATAGTATTTGGCCATTGGTTACCTCAACGTCCGAAAACTGTTTAGGTGCCGAATGCAGTGACTATCATGATTGCCATGTGGTTAATGCTAGGCGTTTAGCGCAAGCCAGTGACGTGGTTGTGATTAATCATTATTTATTGCTATCCGATATGGTGATTAGAGAAAATGGTTTTGGTGAATTGCTGCCAATAGCCGATGCGTTTGTTATTGACGAAGCGCACCAATTACCGGATGTGGCATCCAACTTTTTTGGTGTCAGTGTCAGTGGTTATCAACTGAATGAATTGGTTGCGGATATTGCGGCAGAGTATCTCGCAGAAATTAATGAAGACCGTGACATTCTGGATTTATGTGAGACGATTAAAAAAACCATTGCCGATTTTCGTTTAGCAATGGGCTTACCCATTCGGCGAGGTGGTTGGGCAGAGTTAAACCATCAGTCTGATTTTAACGACCTTGTCAACACACTGAATACGCAGTTAGTGTCCTTAAAAGAACACTTGTCTCCCTTAGCTGAACGTAGCAAAGATTTAGATGCCTGCGACAAGCGTTGCGCTAATATGATTGAACGGCTTCATTCAGTTACCCTTGAGCCACCAGCGGATCATATTCACTGGTTTGAAACCTACAAACGCTCCTTTGCTTTACACTTAACGCCTTTTGATGTGGGTAATGAATTTAAACAACAAATGGATAGCTTGCCGGGGAGCTGGATTTTTACTTCTGCCACCTTAACGGTGGGTAATAAATTTGACCACTTCTTAAAGCAATTAGGCATTATCGAAGACGTTGCAAGCCAGTCATGGGAAAGCCCATTTAATTACCGTGATCAGGCCTTGCTTTATATTCCCGATGGCTTGCCTGAGCCACAAAGCCCAAATTATCTTTCGGCTATCGTTAAAGAAGCGATCCCGGTGATTAATTTAAGCAAAGGGCGAACCTTCTTCTTATTTACCAGTTATCGGGCATTAAATGAAGCATTAGAAATTTTAAAGGACGAAATCGATTACCCTTTACTCGTTCAAGGTGAAAAACCACGCGATGCACTTATTAATGACTTTCGAAAAATGGGTGATGCGGTTTTATTAGGTACTTACAGTTTTTGGGAAGGTATTGATGTAAAAGGAGACGCATTAACCACGGTCATTATAGATAAGCTACCGTTTGCATCCCCCGGCGATCCTATTTTAAAAGCGCGTATTGATGCCATGCGTGATAATGGATTGAATCCATTTTTTGATTTTCAACTACCTAATGCCGTCATCACCTTAAAGCAGGGAGCGGGGCGTTTAATTAGAGATTATCTCGATACGGGTTTATTAATGCTATGTGACCCAAGGCTACGTTCAAAACCTTATGGTAAAGTTTTTTTAAAAAGTTTACCAACGATGCCGATTACAAAAGAGCTAAATTATGTAGAAACATTTTTTTCCGATAAAGTGAATAAAGAAAAAGAATAAACGAATGAGGCTATTAAATGATTGAAATATTATTTGCAAAAACTGATGTGGAAATTAAAGCATGTTACCCCGTTATGCAGCAATTAAGGCCCTCTTATTCAGAAATTACTTTCTTAACGCAAGTTAAAAAACAAATACAAAAAGGTTATCAGTTGGTTTATCTTAAGGATGGCCGACATGTTTGTTCGCTTGCGGGTTATCGTTACTCGGACTGTTTGGCTTGGGCACATTTTTTATATGTCGATGATTTAATCACCGGCAGTGAGCAGCGCTCAAAAGGCTATGGGAAATTGTTATTGGACTGGTTAATAGAACAAGCTCGAAGTCATCAATGTACACAATTGCATCTTGATTCAGGCAACCAACGTCTGGACGCACATCGCTTTTACGAAAGGCAGGGAATGGTGCATACCGGGCATCATTATGCGATTGAGCTTTAATAATCGTAAACTGGTTTTTATAAACCAGTGATTAGTTATATTAGAATAAGATAATACTCCAGTAAGTCATTGAATTTATTATGTATATTAAAAATATATATTTTGGGTGTCTGTTTTTACTGATGAATATTTTCGTTAAATTCTGGATCACTTTAAGCAGATATGAGAAACTACTTTTTTGTAGGACAAAGATGACAATTTATTCATTTAGTTTTTAAGCAAGGTGTACAAGCCGAAATGGCGATACTTATTCAATATGCGAATGGCGTACCGGGAGTGAAGTTTTCACTCGATAGTGAAGAGATCACCATTGGGCGTGCGTTGGATAATGACATCAGTATTGACGATGAATTTATAAGTAAAAAACACGCTGTTATTCAATTAATGCATGATGAACTTACCGATCGAGTTGATTGCATCCTGGTTGATAATGACAGTACTAACCATATTTATGTGAATAATAAAAAAGTATCTGCACATCGTTTAGAAGAAAATGATCGTATTCATATTGGTCAAAATGAATTTCGTTTTTCGTTTGAATCCATTCCTCAACTGGATGCCGCTCAAGCAATCTCTCATTTTGTTGCCGATGAAGCCCCCGGTCTGATGCATGCCAAAGCACTGGCTGATACTGAACGCATGTCAAAGCAGTCTGAACACAAGCCTACTTTTACGGATGTTCCTTTAGAAGGATATGAAGTAGAAGATCTAACGGATACTAAACATCAAATGACCACCGTGCTTGATTCTGAAGCGGATTCCACTGAAATGACTCTGGATGATGATGCCACAACATCGGGTGAAAACAGTAAGCGTTTTAGCCGTCGGTTAACCTTTATCTAAAGTTATATTAGCTGTTTTTTCGCCCTAAAATAACCACTGTTACCAATATTAAAGAGTTCGAATCCGTTCATGCTTATTCTTGCACTTGAATCAACCACAGAAGCTTGTTCGGTGGCGCTACTGAATGACAAAAACCAGTCAGACGAAAACCAATCAGACCCAAAAATAGTAGAACAATTTGAAATTGCACCTAGGCAACATACAAAGTTGCTGCTAAATATGGTGGACAGCCTGTTACATCAACAAGATGTGTCAAAACATGACTTAACAGCCATTGCCTTTTGTCGTGGGCCGGGTGCGTTTACCGGGCTAAGAATTACAACAGGTGTTGCTCAAGGTTTGGCCTTTGGCCTGAGTTTACCGCTTATTCCTGTTTCGAGCCTAGCGGCCCTTGCGCAGGTGGGTTATCGTCACAATAAGGGCATAACATTCTTGTCCTGTCTGGATGCTCGAAAAAATGAAGTTTTCTGGGGCTTTTATAAAATAGAAAATGGATTTGCCCAATTGTCTGGTGAAGAACAGGTTTCATCACTTGAGGTAGTCGGGGAAGCAGTTAAGTCTTTTAACAAACAGAATGGATCATTGCAGGTTGTGGGAACGGCAACGCATTTAATACAAGGTTTAAGTGGTTCTTTTATGGAACTTGAGCTCATTTTTGTTGACTCATTATGCGGATTTGATAATTTAAATTACCCCCATGCTTATGATATTGCTTTTCTTGCGGCCGAGGAATATCGTCAGGGTAATACGGTTGGGGCTGAGCAGGCACTGCCTGTTTATTTGCGAAATAACGTTACTTATTAAAAGAGATTATAAAGAAATATTATGATGAGAAAAAATTTATTTTATCTATTGTTTTTATTATGCAGCATGAATGCCTTGGCTGAAGATATGCCATCCACCACACCCGTGAATGCACCCACTTCCCCCGTTGCACCAACGACTGCATCCATTCCTGAAAAGCCACAAAGCAATACCGAACAAGCACCTGTTGTTGAGCCATTAGTTTTTGTGCATAAAGTTAAAGGTAAAATGAATACGGTTTATAAACATCTCTTTACCGCATTAGAAAATAATGGCTACTACGTTATTTTTGAACCCAACATAGGCCGTAACCTCGCCCATTTCGCAAAACGCTGGGGTAAGGATTACAATAAAAATAAGCTAGAGTCGATTCGTAGCATGGTTTTTTGTAATGGCTGGTACGCCAATAAAATAAGCAATGCCGATCCCGATATGTTGGCATTATGCCCCCTGCATGTCACGCTAACGCATAAACAAGGTTTTACCCGTGTATTATTTGTAAAACCCGGGCAGGTCTCACAAGGCAGCGCTGCCAACAGCGTGGCACTGGAACTTGAACAAGATGTGATTAGAATTATTAAAGAGTCGGTGCGTTAAGTTATTTATTCACATTAAGCCGGATTCAATGGCTTAATGTTTACTGTTACGCCAGTGGTTCTTAATACATCAGTCCTTTAAGCCCTCTTATTGTTATATTGCGTGCAATATAACCACTTTAGCTTCCGCTTTTTCAATGTGATTATCCCATAAGCGGATAATAGCATCCATTACCCACAATACTCAGTCTTTAAACCAAAATTAAGTCGCAGATTATTCCTAAACTTGCTACGATTATTACGGAAAACAAGAAAATGACAAGGATATACAGACATCTGTCTAACAAGGTAAATTGCAGATGTCTGTCTAATTAACTGTTAG
>VAPK010293681.1_pt1 | contig 39419 bp, 35 predicted proteins | sample 3395031 | NCBI WGS metagenome assembly VAPK01 (sample SAMN08290443, study PRJNA428436) | hydrothermal vent metagenome | isolation source: Deep-sea hydrothermal vent chimney 1 | place: Pacific Ocean: Juan De Fuca Ridge
TTGAAACTTGAAACTTGAAACTTGAAACTTGAAACCTGGAAATTGTAATGAAAAAATATCTCTTTAGCATAGGATTTATATTAATCATCCACATGAACTCTTTTGCGCAATGCGCCATGTGTCGTGCTGTAGTAGAGCAGGGTGGTGAAGAAACAGCTGAAGGAATAAATTCAGGTATTGTATATTTAATGGCTTTTCCTTATTTAATTATTGCTATATCAGTATTTTTGTTCTACAGAAACTGGAAGAAAATTAATTCAAAATAAAACAGAAGTTTTTTTGTAACAAAAATTCTTTCAACTCGTCAAATAGCAAATCTAATATACGTATGAAAACAAATCTTACCCTAATTTTTCTTTTTAGTTTTATGTTGTCAGCTTTTTCTCAGGAAAAAAATATTGATTCAAAAAAATGGACTTTAAGAGAGTGTGTGGATTATGCCATAGAAAATAACCTCACTGTAAAGCAAAGTGAATACGATATCGAGTTATCGGAAGTGAATAGAAAAGATGCCATTGGTAATTTTTTACCTAGTTTAAATTTTAATGGATCGCATTCATGGAATTCAGGTTTAACAACCGATGTTACGACAGGAGTTTTAAGAAATCAAACCACACAAACCACTTCGGGTGGAGTTTCTTCTGGGATTCTCATATACGGAGGATTACAAAACCATAACCAGTTGCGTAAAGCAGATTTAGATATTCTTTCGAAAAGATACCAACTGGATAAGATTAAAGATGACATTTCGCTAAATGTGGTCAATGCGTATTTACAGGTATTGTTTGGAAAGGAAGCCGTAAATGTTGCAATACCTCAGCTAGAAATCACCAGAGAGCAATTGAACAGAACCAATAAGCTGGTGGAGGCCGGAACAATTCCGAAAGGAGATTTGTTAGAAATTCAGGCGACTCTGGCAAATGATGAACAAAACTTAATTATTACCCAGAATAATCTTCAAATATCATTGATCAGTCTGGCTCAATTATTACAATTAGATAATTATCAGAGTTTTGATGTGGCTGATGAGGAAGTTGAAAGTTTACCTTTGGTAGATCTTGCCAATTATTCGGTTGATGAAGTGTACCAAAAAGCACTGGAGAACAGATATGAGATCAAAGTTGCTAAAACCAATATAGATATAGCAGAAAAAGATATCAAACTGGCAAAAGGGTCTTTGCAACCAACTCTTTCAGGATTTTATAACTGGAATTCAAGATATTCAAATTTAGATAGAATTATTGGTTCAGAGCTAAACCCTGATGATCCAACAAGAGTTATTGGTCAGGTTGAAAATACTGGTGAAAATGTAATTACCCAAAATTTTATTCCTGTAACAGGAAGTCCAGATGGCTTTTTTGATCAGGTTGATCGAAATAAAGGAAGTTCTTTTGGATTGAGTTTACGAATTCCTGTTTTCAATGGTTTTAAAGCTTCTAACAATGTAAAAAGAGCACAGATTTTTTATAACAAACAAAAGAATCAGCTTGGAGAAGAAGAATTAAGACTTGAAAAAATAATTCATACGGTTTATGCAGATGCCATTGGTGCTTTAAAAATTTATGATGCAGCACAAAAATCGGTTGCAGCCCAGGAAGAGGCCTTTAGATATGCGCAGGAAAAATTCAATGTAGGTGTAATGAATTCTTTTGAATTTAGCCAGACAAAAAACAGACTGGTAAAATCACATTCTGATTTTTTAAAGTCTAAATATGATTTTATTTTTAAAGTAAAATTACTTGAATTTTATTATGGAATACCGGTTAGTGATATAAATTAGAATATTTTGGCAATTATTTTAAATATAGAGACAGCTACTAAAAACTGCTCCGTTTGTTTATCAAAGAATGAAGGGATTATATCTTTGGTTGAATTTAATGAAGGACAGTTTTCTCATGCTGAAAAGTTACACAGTTTTATCCTGGAAGTATTAAAACAGGCCGGGAAAAGCATGAAGGATATTGATGCAATAGCGGTGAGTAAAGGCCCAGGTTCTTATACTGGCTTACGAATTGGCGTATCTACTGCCAAGGGATTGTGCTTTGCCCTGGATAAGCCTTTAATTTCTCTTCCAACTTTAGATGCTATGTCATATGTTATTAAAGCAAAAAAAGGAGAATTTATTATTCCGATGATAGATGCACGAAGAATGGAGGTTTATTGTGCTGTATATGATGCTAATCACGTACAGATAAGAAAAACAGTTGCAGAGATCATTGATGAGAATTCCTTTTCAGCGTATTTAAATAAAGGAAAAGTTTATATGCTGGGTGATGGTGCAGCAAAATGCACGCAGGTGATAGATAATAAAAATGCTACTTTTATAAAAGATATTTTTCCTTCTGCAAAGGAAATGGCAAAGCTGTCTGCTAACAAATATCAGCAAAAGGAATTTGAAGATGTTGCCTATTTTGAACCTTTTTATTTAAAAGATTTTGTTGCAGGAATACCAAAGAAATTATTTCAGTAAGAATACCATTTCATAAAAAAGTTACTATCAAAGCTACAATTGCAGGTACCGATTGCATGTAAAACAATTTCATTTTTTTTGTGGAATAAGCTCCGTAGGCACCGGCAATGATCACACAGGATAAAAAGAAAACAGATAACATTGTTGTGTGTTCTTTGTCAAGCATTGCCCATATAAGCCCGGCAGCCAAAAAACCATTGTAAAGTCCCTGATTGGCTGCCAGAACCTTTGATTGTTCCGCAAATTCTTTTTTCAATCCAAATGTTTTCAATCCTTTTGGTTTTGTCCATAAGAACATTTCCAATATCATAAAATAGATGTGTTCAAAAGCAACCAGTCCGATCAAAAATATTTGGATGAATTTTATCATATCAAAATGCTGTTTTAATTTGTTTTAAGGCATTTTTAGTTTCGTTTTCTGGCATTTGACAGGCACCGTCAATACAAATAAAAATAGTGGTTTCTTTATCAGCATATTTATACTTCAACAAAGGAAGATCACTTTCTTTTGTACTGCCTACCAATAGCTTGTTAGGAATATAATACTGATTAAATTCCTTTAGTTTTTCTATTGCCTCTGAACCGGAAATAGCAACCTCATAAAAATCACCCAAGAAATTAGAATAAAGATTAAACCAATTAGAAGCTCCTGCAGCATATTTTAATGCATTATCCTTGATATTATTCAACATAATTTTAGCATTGCTACTATAATTTTTATTCTCGTAATAATGTCCCAGTCTGAAAAGGTTATTTGCCATGATAGAGTTGGAAGAAGGAATTACATTGTCATCAATTTCAATTTTTCTCGAGATGAGTTTTTGATCCTTATCGGAGGTAAAAAAGAACATTCTACTTTGATCATCATAAAAATGATCAAAACAATAATCAGTTAATTGCTTGGCCTGTATCAACCAGCTTTCATCAAAAGTTGCTTCATATAAAGTGATAAAAGCATCAATAGTTGTGGCGTAATCTTCTAAATAAGCTTCTATATTACTCTTTCCATTTTTAAAATTTCTATACAATCCACCATCTTCTTTTGTTTGGTTATGACTGATAAAATAGGCGTTTTTTAAAGCAATTTTTAAAAAGTGCTCTTCATTAAAAACAGTATAAGCATTTACATAGGCCTTTAACATCAATGCATTCCATGAAGTTAAAGTCTTGTCGTCTAAACGTGGTCGGTTTCTTTTGTCTCTTTCTTTTAGTAAAACTTTTTCCCACTGAGCTACTTTATTTGACAAATCCTCTTCTGATAAATTATTTTTCTTTGCAAATTCTTTATCGGAAGCATTACGAATCAAATTGTATTTACCCTTTTCCCACCTTCCAAAAGGATTGATATTGTAATACTTTACAAAAAGGCCAAAATCGGTTTTTATGATGTTTTGTAAATCCTCTTTTGTCCATACATAAAAAGCTCCTTCTTCCAGTTCATTTTCTTCTGTCAGGCTATCAGCATCTAAAGATGAATAAAAGGCACCAGCATCATTATAAAGTTCTCTTTCAATAAATTGCGTGGTGTTATAAACCACTTGTTTATACAATGGGTTTTTTGTAGCAAGATATGCACTGGAGTAAAGAGAGATCAATTGTGCATTGTCATAAAGCATTTTTTCAAAATGAGGTATATGCCAGCGTTCATCAACCGAATATCTTGCAAATCCACCTCCTATCTGATCATTAATGCCACCATAAGCCATTTTGGTTAAAGTAGTATTCACATAATCACTTATCATTGTATCGTTCTTTTGTATACCATATCTCAAAAGAAACTGCATGTTATTCGGCATTGGAAATTTGGGTGCACCTTTTCTACCTCCATTTTTAAAATCCATAGAAGGAAGCCAGTTCTGAACAGCTGATGCCAGTTCATCAACACTAAAATCAGATGCCTCTGTTTTTAAGGTGATAAGATCAGATTGTTGAATACCTTCTGTTAATTTTTGTGCATATTCTTCTGCTTTAGCAGGATCATTCTTATAAAGATCTGCAATTTGAGTCAAAACATTGATCCATTTATCTTTGGGAAAATAAGTTCCTCCCCAAAAGGGTCTTCCGTCAGGCAAAGCAATTGCATTCAATGGCCAGCCACCACGACCTGTAATCAATTGAACTGCATTCATGTAAATTTGATCAACATCGGGTCTTTCTTCGCGGTCTACTTTTACATTTATAAAATTTTCATTCATTAGGGCAGCTACTGTTGAATCTTCAAAACTTTCATGTTCCATTACATGGCACCAGTGACAGGCTGCATAACCAATAGAAATAAGGAGTAATTTATTTTCTTTTTTTGCTAATGCAAGAGTTTCTTTGTTCCATGCATGCCAGTTTACCGGATTGTGTGCATGTTGCAATAAATACGGACTGGTTTCATGAATAAGGCTGTTTGTGAATTTATGTTCTTTTGACATTGGATCTTTGGTTTGACCTTTACAGCTAAAAACTATAATAGAAAGAATTAAAAGGAATAAAAATTTATACATAAATATTTTTTTCAAATATAAGGTCATTTGTTATAACATAAAAAAAGCCTGGTGTATTCCCAGGCTAATTTTTTAGTTTTAAACTGTTTTTAATCTTTTACTTCAAAGGTAATTTTAACATTTACCCGATAAGAAACTATTTCTCCATCTTCCACTACAGCACTCTGTGAATCTATAAAAACAGATCTAACTCCTTTTAAAGATTTACTGGCGTGCTTAACTGCATTGCTGGCGGCATCTTCCCATCCTTTTGAAGAGTTAGCCATAATTTCAATAACTTTTAATACTGACATAATTTTTTAGGTTTTAAGTTAAAAAAATCAAGTTACAAAAAAAACAGGAGCAGGAAAGTTAAAAAATGTTAAAGCAATTTGGTATAAAAATTAGAAATCAATTTGAAAGCGAACTTCAAAAATATTCAAATTTCCTTGTCCAACATCTTTTTGATCAATATCAGTCCATACATAATTAAACATGATTCGGGTTGCTGAGTTTAAATACCAGTTTGTACCAAAGGTAATGTCACTTTGTTTACCACCATTAATATCTTTACTGTTGAGGTCAGTGTGTGTGTAACGTAAAGCGAGTTCCCAGGCTCCAGCACCCCCATTCATAAATATTTTATTGGGTTTTAGTCTGCCAAAAGTAGCATATGAATTTTTATAAGGTCTGTGCTCACCAGTTAAAAAATAACTTACTTGTCCGTAATAGTTAGTAAAGTTATAAGTTTTAGATAAGTCAGGTAATTCTTGATGAATAGATGATACTAAATATTCACCTTGGAAAGTTAAAGGACCAGAAGTGAATGCTGCTTCAAAATTTATAATATTTACAGTTTTAACATCTTCAATATTACCTGTAGAAATATACTTATTTGCCAAATGAGATTTGGGCCTCACGGATATTTTATATTCATCCTTATCTGGCTTTCTGTAACTATAGCTAAAACCTAGGTGTAATAATTGTTTTTTTTCTATATTATTTAAAGCTAAGGTTGTAATTCTAGAAGTCCAGGCTACATCTCTTGCGGCAAATTTGTCGTTCCCAAACCCATCAGCATTTCGGAAAATACCTGTTTGCACAGATATTTTATTGCTAAAAAAATCATTCATTAATAAGATACCATTATTTCTTTCATTTGCAAGATCTGCTGGGATAGCTCTTTCCATAAAAGTGATGTATTTGCTACTGGTTAAGGCATCAAAACGCAATGGCTCTTTCATGTGCCCAACACGAATTCTTCCTACGATTGGTATATTTTTAATACCAATGTATGCGTCTTTTAATCTTGCTGCTCCACCGGCATAATCCATCTGTAGTTTAAATTCTACAGTTTTGTATAAAACCCCAGAAAAGAAAAATCTTAATCTTCTAAATTCTGTCCCATCGTTACTCTCCAATTCTCCAAAAGCAGCATCTAAATCATCATTTTGCGCAAAATAGGCATGATCCAGATGGATTCTTCCTCCAAATTTTAATTTAAAATTTTTGTCTTCACTTGTTACTTTAAATCCATTATCCCATTTAATTGAAAAAGGATTGTCTGTTTTTTCTTGAGAAATGATCTTTGTTGACCAAAAACTAATAATTGCAATTACTATAAAATATCTTAACATTACTAATTCAATTTATTATGATTAATTTTATTTGGTAAAATTACTTAATTATAAAAATTGTAGGTCAATAGAATAATATTTTTTTAAAATGGTAACATTAAGGTAACATTAGAATCTTCAATCTATTATAGATTTGCACATTATTAATTAAAAACTAAACATATGGGAGATCCATACATATTAATGCTCGTAGCATTAACAGTTTTAGCGATTATTGATCTGGTTGTTGGGGTTAGTAATGATGCTGTAAACTTTTTAAATTCTGCTATAGGTTCAAAGGCTATTTCCATTAAAAAAATCATGATTATCGCCAGTGTTGGTGTTGCTGTTGGAGCCTTGACTTCAAGTGGTATGATGGAAGTGGCAAGAAAAGGTATTTTTGTACCTAAAGAATTCTATTTCAATGAGATAATGTATATTTTTATGGCGGTAATGATTACTGATATCTTATTGCTGGATGTATTCAATACTTTGGGAATGCCTACCTCCACCACAGTGTCCATTGTGTTTGAATTACTGGGAGCTGCAGTTGCAATTTCTCTGATAAAGATTTCTGTTACAGATGGGGAAACAATCAATGATATTTGGAAATACATCAATTCAGAAAAAGCAATGCAAATTATATTTGGAATTCTGCTTTCAGTCGTCGTCGCATTTTCCATTGGAGCCATTGTACAATATATATCCAGATTGATCTATTCTTTTGATATTGCCAAAAGACCTGCCTATATAAGTGCTTTATTTGGCGGTTTTGCCATTACAGCAATTACTTATTTTATCTTTATAAAAGGATTGAAAGGAACACCATTTTATAAAGATATCCAGCATTTAATAGAAGGGCGAACACCACAAATAATGGGGGTAAGTTTTGTTTTATGGACACTTATTTCACAGATGCTTATCAAAGCATTTAATTTTAATATTCTGAAGTTAATTATTGGAATTGGTACATTTTCATTGGCAATGGCCTTTTCAGGAAATGACCTGGTAAACTTTATTGGTGTGCCAATTGCAGCATTAAATTCTTATGAAGCCTGGCATGGCTCAGGAATACCTGCAAATGAATTTACTATGGGGATTTTAGGTGAAAAAGTACCTGCAAATACACTTTTACTTTTACTTGCAGGAGGTGTAATGGTGATCACTTTGTGGTTTTCAAAAAAAGCGAGAGCAGTAATTGAAACTGGAATTAATCTTTCCAGACAAGGGGAAGGACATGAAAAATTTCAGCCAAATCCTTTGTCAAGAGTTGCTGTGCGAGCTGCAATGGGAATTAATTATGGTATACAGTTTATAGTGCCAAAGAAGACCATTGAATTTATTGATTCAAGATTTAAAAAACCTGTAGTCAAATTGCCGAAATCTAAATCGTATGAAATGCCGGCTTTTGATATGGTAAGGGCATCAGTTAATTTAATAGTTGCCGGGATTCTGATCTCTATAGGTACATCCTTAAAATTGCCATTATCAACCACTTATGTAACTTTTATGGTGGCCATGGGTACATCACTTGCTGACAGAGCCTGGGGTAGAGAAAGTGCTGTTTACCGTGTTGCCGGTGTAATCAATGTGATTGGAGGCTGGTTCTTAACAGCTTTTGTTGCTTTTATAGCTGCTGCAACCGCTGCATATTTGATCAGTCTGGGTGGTATTCTAATGGTTGCAATCTTATTGATGGTAGTTATAGGATTGATGTTAAGAAGTTCCATTAAATTTACCAAAGAATCTAAAGAGATTAAAAAGCAAAGACATATTGAGAGAGCCGAATTAATTACCATAAATGGTGTTATTGAAGAGACTTCCGATCATATTTCTCAGGTAATTCGAAGGGTAAACAGGTTGTATTCTAATGTGGTAGATGGTCTTTCAAGGCATGATTTGACCAAACTAAAGAAGAATGACAAGCAAATAGGTAAATTAAATGATGAAGTGAATGATCTGAAAGATGAAGCATTTTATTTTATCAAGTCACTGGATGATTCCTCTGTAGAGGCCAGTAGATTTTATTTGTTGGTATTAGGATATTTACAGGATATTTCACAATCTATTAGTTATATCTCCAAGGCGAGTTATAAGCATGTAAATAACAACCATAAAAATCTGAAAAAAGGTCAGATCAAAGACCTGAAAGTAATTGATGTTGAACTTGTGGATATATTAAATGATATTGAACGAATTTTTGAGTCAAGAGATTTTGATAATTTAAGTTTGGTTTTGTCTAAAAAACAGCATTTATTCAGTCATGTTTCTAAATCTGTTGATAAACAAATAAACAGAATACGAACTGAGGAAAGCAGTGCAAAAAACACAACTCTTTATTTTGGTAATTTATTGGAAACAAAAGATTTAATTTCTGCAATTATGAATCTTGTAGAATTATATCAGGAATTTCATTTGAATATGAAAAAAGCTAAAATAGAACTTTAAAAGTTGTCCTGTTTGGTCTAATAATCCTGTAAGAAATTAATTTCTTACAGGATTTTCTATTTAAAAAAGAAGTTTATACTTGTCCCAGTTTCTGTAAATAAGGTACGTATTTAAAATAAATACCAATGCAGCTGGTACAATTCCTGCTGGAGCAAGAAATAAATGAAATAAAATCATATTTACTGCAACTGGTGCCAATAGGATCAAAGCAAATGATATCCATTTGTTAAAGATCAAAAGAAGCCCTGTAAATACTTCTACCTCACCAATTAAATAAAACATATAACCTGTTTTATTCAATGCTCCCATAAATTCTCCTGCTGCTACCGGTAAATCCGGTGCAGGCATAAATCCTATAAACTTGTTCGTACCAAAAATGACCAATACGAGACCTAAAATAATTTGAATGATTTTTACTGTTTTGTTTTTCATGATATAAATTTTTTATGCTAAGTCGTACAAAATAGTAAAACCTAACAAAGTGTAACTCAGGTGACCGACATTATGACAAAAATTCCGTCATTTTGCACTGTAATAAAAATTGGCATGTAAATTGCTAATTACTTGTAAAACAAATTAGAATTTAAATATTATAAATATGACTGAGTTATTAACGAAAGAAACTTTTTTGAAGAAAGTTTTTAATTATGAAAAGAACAAAGAGTGGAAATTTGAAGGTGATAAACCATGTATCATTGATTTTTATGCTGATTGGTGTGGTCCATGTAAAATGGTGGCTCCTGTTTTAGAAGAGCTTTCAAATGAGTATGAAGGAAAATTGAATATATATAAAGTTGATACAGAAGCAGAGCAGGAATTAGCTGCTGCATTTGGTATCAGAAGTATTCCATCCATGTTATTTTGTCCTTCTGATGCCGATCCTCAAATGGCACAGGGAGCTTTACCAAAACATAATCTTGAACAAGTGATTAAGGATGTTTTAAAAGTAGAAAAATAAGAGGGGAGATTGCAGATAGAAAGAAAAATAAAAGCTCGTTAACTGACGGGCTTTTTTTGTACCTTAGGATTAAATCAGATCATGAGCCATTAAATATTCAGCTATTTGTATGGTGTTTGTGGCAGCTCCTTTTCTTAAATTATCACTAACCACCCACATATTTAAAGTTTTTGGCTGTGATTCATCACGTCTTAGCCTGCCAACAAAAACATCATCATGACCATGTGCATAAATCGGCATCGGGTAGGTATTTGTATCAGGGTTGTCTTTTAAGGTAACACCATCCGCTTCATGCAAAATCTTTCTAACTTCGGCAATATCAAAATCATTTTCAAATTCAACATTGATACTTTCAGAATGACCTCCAACTACCGGAATTCTAACAGCAGTTGCCGTAATTGCGATTGAATTGTCATTGAATATTTTTCGGGTTTCATTAACAAGTTTCATCTCTTCTTTGGTATATCCATTGTCTTCAAAAACATCACAATGTGGTAATGCATTTCTATGAATAGGATAAGGATAAGCCATTGCTCCTTTTTTACCTTCATATTCATTTTCTAATTGTTGCACCGCTTTTACACCAGTACCAGTAATAGATTGATAAGTAGAAATTACCAGCCTTTTGATCTTGTATTTTTTATGTAATGGAGCTAAGGCAACAACCATTTGAATGGTAGAACAGTTTGGGTTTGCAATAATTTTATTTTCTTTTGTGAGCTCGTTAGCATTGATCTCCGGAACGATTAATTTTTTACTTGCATCCATCCTCCATGCAGATGAATTGTCAACAACAGTTGTACCAGCAGCTACAAATTTAGGAGCCCAGTCCAAAGAGGTATTCCCACCTGCTGAAAAAACAGCGATAGTTGGTTTTTGATCAACAGCATCTTGTAAACCTATCACAGTGTATTCTTTTTCTTTGTAAGTAATCTTTTTACCCACAGACCTTTCTGATGCAACCAATAGTAATTCTGTTACTGGAAAATTTCTTTCATTTAATACTTCTAACATGACATTTCCTACCATACCGGTAGCACCAACAACTGCTAATTTCATTTTTATAAAAATTTATTTTTTTGAAGTAGCAAAGATTATAAAATATTTTTCAGATAAACCATATAATAATTAGTATTTATTGCTAAATGTTTAAATTATATCAGAATGTATTGATTTATTTGAGAATATAACGAGTAAAAAATGACTGAAAGCAGCATATTTTTTATGTTTAAAATTATCGTATTTTTGCAGCTCCTTAAAAATGACAGAATTAATTAGAGAATTATGGTTGTAGAAAGTAAAGAAAAGATTGAGCTAATGGCACCGGCAGGAAATTTTGATTCCTTGCAGGCAGCCTTGGATAATGGGGCAGATTCTGTATATTTTGGAGTGGAACAATTGAATATGAGAGCTAGAGCTTCTATCAATTTCACCTTGGAAGATCTTCCTGAAATTGCAAAACGCTGTTCTGAAAGAGGAGTGAGAACTTACCTGACTTTAAATACCATTATTTATGACCATGATCTTACTATTGTAAAAACTTTGATTACCAAAGCCAAAGCTGCAAATATTTCGGCAATTATTGCCATGGATCAGGCTGTTATTTCAATGGCTCGTCAGGCGGAAGTGGAAGTGCATATCTCAACACAGATTAATATCACCAATATTGAAACCCTGAAGTTTTATGCTATGTTTGCCGATACCATTGTGTTGAGTAGGGAATTGAGTTTACGTCAGGTAAAGAAGATTACCGAACAGATACAAAAAGATCAGGTAAAAGGACCTTCCGGGAGATTGGTTGAAATTGAGGTATTTGGTCATGGAGCTCTTTGTATGGCTGTTTCCGGAAAGTGTTATATGAGTTTACATAATTATAATTCAAGTGCAAACCGTGGTGCCTGTAAGCAGGATTGCCGTAAAAAGTATACAGTTATTGATCAGGAAAGTGGTACCGAAATGGAAATTGATAATGAGTATATCATGTCGCCTAAAGATCTTTGCACCATTGACTTTTTAGATCAGGTGGCTGATGCAGGAATCAAAGTATTAAAAATTGAAGGTAGAGGAAGAGCACCGGAATATGTTGCAAAAGTGATAAAATCTTATAGAGATGCTATTGATAGTCTTGCTGTAGGAACTTATAACAAAGAGAAGGTTATTGGCTGGATGCAGGAACTGGAAAAAGTGTATAATCGTGGATTCTGGAATGGATATTATCTCGGTCAGAGGTTAGGTGAGTGGAGTAAAGGATCAGGATCGCATGCAACACAAAAGAAAGTTTATATTGGTAAAGGAGTGCACTATTTTCCTAAAGCAAATATTGGTGAGTTTAAACTGGAAGCTTTTGACCTTAAAGTTGGTGATAATATTTTAATCACCGGTCCCACAACAGGTGCCAAAGAAATGGAGATCAAAGAAATGTTTGTGAATGATGCAAAAGGAGATAAAGCCAAAAGAGGTGATTCTATTACCATACCGCTAGAATTTAGAATTCGTCCGAGTGATAAATTATATAAAATTGTGATTGTAGAGAAAGAAGTGGAAAACGCTTAAAAAATGAATACAATTCTATTCTTTGTGCCCTTATTTGTGTAGCCAGAAAGTTAAAAAGGCAAAGAATACAACTGTTAAAAAAACACCTAAAGCAACAATCCATACATTTTTATAATAGAATTGATGGAGTTTGATGTCTTTTCTATAACTCCAGATCATAAATCCAATAAAAACAATAGCAAAAACAACAGCAAAAGCTAACTGACCTGTACTAAACAACATATTTATTTTATATTTATGGCTGCAAATGTAAATCAATAAAAATAGAATGGGCAAGAATGCAATAGTTTTTGGAGCAACATCTGGTATAGGTAAAGAACTGGCAAAACTATTGGTTCATGACGGATATAGGGTTGCGATTACCGGCAGACGAGAAGATAAATTAAAATCGATCAAAGCAAATGCACCAGATAAGTATGTGATAAAAAAGCATGATGTAACCCAACTGGCTGAATCTGAAAAGGTTTTTAACGATCTGGTTAAAGAACTTGGTTCGGTGGATTTGATTGTATATAGCTCGGGTGTAACAGAACCAAATTATCATCTGGATTGGGAAAAAGAATGGCCAACGCTTAGTGTTAATGTAATAGGAGCTGTGAAAATATATGGATTGGCCTATAATTATTTTCGCAGGCAAGGTTACGGACATCTGGTTGGGATATCTTCTGTTGCCGGAATTAGAGGGAATAGACATGTACCTGCTTATTTTGCATCCAAAGCATTTCAAAACAATTATTTAGAATCACTTTGGATGAAAGCAAAATGCAGTAAAGCTGATATTCATATTACAGATATTGCTCCAGGGTTTGTAGATACAAAAATGGCTCTTGGAGATACTTTTGGTATGGCAAGTGTTGATAAAGCAAGCAAACAAATTTATACCGCAATTAAGCGAAAAAAGAAAAAAGCCTATATCACAAAAAGGTGGAGATTGATTGCTGGATTGATGAGAATTTTACCGGCAAGTTTGATCATGAAAACATAAAATAGAAATGGAAAACAAATTAAAAGCAGTAAAAGCATTTCATAATGCATTTGGACTAGGAGTAAAAGAATCTCCAATAGCAAAATTAAGTGATCAAAAATTGAAACTGCGTTTCGATTTGATGGCAGAGGAAAATAAAGAATATTTAGAAGCAGCACAAAATGATGACCTGGTGGAAGTTGCAGATGCCCTGGGAGATATGCTGTATATTTTATGCGGAACTATTTTAGAACATGGCATGCAGTATAAAATAGAGAAGGTTTTTAATGAAATTCAAAGAAGTAATATGAGTAAATTAGGTGCAGATGGTAAGCCAATTTACAGAGAAGATGGAAAAGTGATGAAAGGCCCTAATTATTTTAAACCGGAAATTTTAAAGATCTTAAAGAAGTAGAAATAATCTTTTAAAAATCAGCGGCTGAATATTTCTTTTTAAATATATTCACCCGTTGATTGCTTTTTGATTTTAGACTGGCTTTTAGTTAACCACAACTCTCCAGCCAAATTTATCTTCGGCGCGATTGTATTGAATATCGGTCATTCGTTTTTTTAATCTGGCTGCAAAAGGATTTTCTAAAATAGGTAGGTCAAAGTCTTTATCCTGAAAACCAAAACCTGCAATTGGAGAAATAACAGCAGCAGTTCCTGCTCCAAACATTTCTTTTAAAGTACCATTTTCAGCAGCTTCAGTCAGTTCATGGACGGTAATTTTTCTTACTTCAACATCAATTCCTTCATCTTTTGCAATTTCAATAAGGCTTTTTCGGGTAATACCGTCTAATATTCTTTCGCTTGTTGGTGCTGTGATCAAGGTATCATTTATTCTCACAAAGATATTCATTGCACCTGCTTCTTCAATATATTGATGGCTTGTGTCATCAGTCCATATTACTTGCTGATACCCCTTGTCAACAGCAAGCTGGGTTGGATAAAATTGTCCGGCATAATTTCCTCCTGCTTTTGCATAACCTACACCACCATTGGCAGAACGCGAATATTTTTGTTCGATCAAAACTTTTACTTTTCCTCCAAAATATGCTCCGGAAGGAGAACAAGCAATGATAAATTTATACTCATCAGATGGAGACGCATGAAAACCATGACCTGTGGCAAATATAAACGGACGAATATATAAAGAACTTCCATCGGTAGTTGGAATCCAGTCACTATCTAATTTTAAAAGTGCCTTTAATCCTTCCATAAAGTAAGATTCAGGAAATTCGGGAATTGCAAGTCTTTTTGCCGAAATATTAATTCTTTTTTGATTCTCTAAAGGTCTAAATAACAATATATTACCCTTATCATCTTTGTATGCTTTCATCCCCTCAAAAACAGACTGTCCGTAGTGGAAAATTTTTGCAGAAGGGTCTAAACTTAAATTTTGATAAGGTACTATTTGAGGTTGTTGCCATACCCCATTTTTATAGTCACAAACAAACATATGATCAGATAGAATCTGACCAAAAGGTAAATTGTTAAAATCTACTTCCTTGATTTTTGATTGCTTTGTTTTTTCAATCTTGATTGTAGGGATGACATCTGTCTTCATAGTGCTTGAATTTAGTACAAAAATAATGATTATTCAACATCTTTAAATAGCTTTTTTAAATTAATATCGTATGAACATTTTGTATATTTGATATTGTTATTTATATGAAAAAAAAAATATTTATTACATCTGACGGTTCTTCCAGTATTTATTTACCAGATTTGGATGAAACATACCATTCAAAACACGGTGCCATACAGGAGGCATATCATGTTTTCATTAAAAATGGTTTGGATCTGTTTTCAAATCATACGACTATAAATATTTTGGAAATTGGTTTTGGTACCGGATTGAATTGTTTTATAACTTATTTAGAATCAGATAAACGAAATTTAAAAATCACATATGATGGGGTGGAGGCTTATCCGCTTCAAGTGGAAGAAATTTCACAATTGAATTATGTGACCGAACTAAAAGCACAGAAAAAGGCTGTTATTTTTCAAAAAATGCATCATTCTTCCTGGGGAAAAGGTCACCAGATTGATATGAATTTTACATTACTTAAGAGGAAACAATTCTTTAAAGAAATTGAAGATTTAAATAGTTTTGATCTGGTTTATTTCGATGCCTTTGGAGCGAATGTACAGCCTGAATTATGGTCAGAAGAAATATTTAAAAAAATGTATAATTCACTTAAAAACAATGGTGTTATAGTAACTTATGCGGCAAAAGGTAGTGTTAGACGGGCAATGCAAAAAGTTGGTTTTGAAGTAGAAAGACTACCAGGCCCACCCGGAAAGAGAGAAATGCTGAGAGGAAAAAAATAATGCAAAAAAATCCGAAAGGAAATAAATAATTTTAAGTCAATAAATTGAAAATATGAGTAAACCTAAATTTGTAAAAAGAAAAAAACCAAATAATAAAAGAGCATTGATTTTACTTGTGGTACTAGTTATTATAATAGTCCTATGGATGAATATGGATAAATTAATGGAAATGATGTTTCATTGATGGTTATTTCTTCATCGCAACCAAAGTATATACCATTGGAATTTTGTTTTCTAAGTGTTTAATTCTGAATTTATTGGGTGAGTATTCTATGGTATGGTTAAAACAATCATAAGGAGAATAGTCATATTCATTAAAATATTTTAATTCCAAATTATTAGATAGTAAGCTGTTGATTACTTCACTTATGCTATGATTCCAGGTGATACATTCTCCTTCCAAGGGTGAATTTTTATCGGCATAAGTGCCCGTTTCGGTTTCAACAATCGCTCCCGAATTGAAATAGCGATACTTGACGTTTTTTAAATGATCATCAAACATCCAGATGACAGGATGAAATTCAGCAAAAATAAATTTTCCTTTGGGTTTTAAAAATTGAGAGATAATTTTGCCCCATTTATGTAAATCAGGTAACCAGCCAATGGTGCCATAACTTGTAAACACAATATCAAATTTTTTATTTAAATGATTGGGAAGGTCATATATGTCGCAACAAATAAAATCTGCATCCACCTTAACTTTTTGTGCAAGCAATTTTGCTTGGTCAATAGCTTTATCTGAAAGATCAATTCCTGTGACTTTTGCTCCCATTCTTGCAAGAGAGATGGTATCCTGCCCGAAATGGCACTGCAAATGAAGAACATGCTTGCCTGATATGTCACCGAGCAAATCCAGTTCAATAGAATTTAATGAATTTTTACCTTCTAAAAAGCCTGGTACATCATAGAAATTAGATTTTAAGTGGTATGCTACCTTTTGGTTCCACAGGTTTTTATTAATTGCTATATAGTTATCGTCCTTTTGAGGCATTGCTATAACTGATCTAAAATTTTTTCTATTTCAAGATTACACATTTTAGGATCTTCAATACAAATCATATGACCGCAACCTTCAATAAAAGAAAGGGAGGAGTTCTTAATTTTTAAATGAAGAAATTCTGAGTTTTCCGGGGGAATAGCTTTGTCTTCAGTTCCGGCAAGAATTAGGGTTTGACAGGTAATATTTTGTAGCATTTCTATATCAATATTTTCACGTTTTAATGCAGCAGAAATGGCAATATGGATTTCTTTTTTGTTATTTAGAAGTTCTTCTGTCCATTTTTTAACTTTCTCCTTGTTGTCAGGGTCATTTAAAAAATGTATACTAAACATATTTACCAACACTGGTTGTAAAATAGTTTTAATGCCTGAAAACCTAAGAACATTATTTAAGAGTGAATATCTATTGTAGTTTGATTCAGGGGTGACACTTGCACTAATTAAAATAAGTGATTTTATTAAGTCAGGTCTTTTTAAGGTTATTCTAATTGCTAAATCTGCACCCATTGAGAGACCTATAAAGTGAACTTGTTCAAATCCCAAATAATCTAATAATTTGATAGTATCTTTAAATAAGCATCTTGATTTAAAATCCTTTTCAATAATTTCACTTTGTCCATGACCACATTGATCATAAATAAGAATTGAATATTTTGATTTAAAGTATTCAATTTGTTTTTCAAAGACGCTTCCCCTCCATAGTAACCCATGTGAAAAAACTAAAACATCATCGCCGGACCCATGAATTTCATAATAATAATTACAACTATTTATATTAACAATAGACATAATGTAAATGTATTAAAGAAAAATTAATTAATTAGTCAGATTTAGATAAAGAGTCTTTTATCGAAGATAAAAGACTTTAAAAATATGCTGACAATCAATTTTAAAATGCAATTTTTTTCTAATAGCTTCTTTTTTAAGAGGGGATTATGTGTTGAGCATTTTCCAAAGTTCATCTTTTAATTCTGAAAGTCCGGTTTGGGCAACAGAAGAAATAAAAAGATGTGGGAGATCCTTTGGAAGTTCTTTTTCGATTTCATTTTTTAACTCATCGTCTAACATATCTGATTTTGAGATAGCAAGTAAACGATCTTTATCCATCAATTCAGGATTGTGTTTTTTAAGTTCATTTAACAGAATTTCATATTCTTTTAATATGTCGTTACTGTCTGCAGGAATTAAAAATAGCAGGGTTGAATTACGTTCAATGTGTCTTAAAAAGCGATGACCTAATCCTTTTCCTTCTGCGGCTCCTTCAATAATTCCAGGGATATCGGCCATGACAAAACTCTTAAAACCACGATATTCTACAATTCCTAAGTTTGGTTTTAATGTAGTAAACTCATAATCAGCAATTTTAGGTTTTGCCGAAGTAATAACGGATAGCAAAGTTGATTTTCCTGCATTCGGAAATCCCACCAACCCAACATCTGCTAAAAGTTTTAGTTCCATTTGAAACCAGCCTTCCTGTCCTTCAACGCCAGGCTGCGCATATCTGGGTGTTTGATTTGTAGATGATTTAAAATGCCAGTTTCCTCTACCACCCATACCACCTTCTGCCAGAATTATTTCTTCTCCATCCTTTGTGATTTCGAACAATACTTTTTCTGTTTCTCCGTCTTTTACAATGGTACCTAGAGGAACATTAATGTATTTGTCTTCTCCGTCTTTACCGGTACTTCTACTTTTGCTTCCAGCTCCTCCGTGTTCTGCTTTAAAATGATTTCTAAATTTTAGATGATAGAGAGTCCACATGTTTTTATCTCCTCTAACAATCACATGGCCTCCACGTCCACCGTCTCCTCCGTCAGGTCCACCTTTGGTAATATACTTTTCACGATGTAAATGTACAGAGCCTTTCCCTCCGTTTCCGGAAGCAGCCCAAATCTTTATATAATCAACAAAATTACCTTCAGTCATAATGGTAGGAAAAAATAGGTCTAAAAAAATTAGACCTATCAATTATTTTACAAAAATAATATATTCAATTTAAAGTTTATCATATACTTGCTGTATTCTTTTTCTGATTTCTTCCACAGTACCAACACCATCAATACCATGGTATTTATCTTGCTTTTGGTAATAATCTTTTAGAATATCAGTATTCTCATGATAATTTTCTAGTCTTATCCTAATTCTATCTTCACTTTGATCATTTACTCTGCCACTGGATTTACCTCTTATTAATATGCGTTCAATTAAAACAGGGTCAGGTACTTCTAATGCAATCATAGCATCAACTTTATCACCTTTACTACTTAAAAAATCACATAAGGAATCGGCCTGATGTTCTGTTCGTGGAAAACCATCAAAAATAATCCCTTTTGCATTTGGAAATCTTTCAACTTCATTGATAAGCATTTTTATGGTTACATCATCAGGAACTAATTGCGTTTTATCAATATAGGTTTTAGCAAGATTACCTAATTCAGTTTGTTTTTTAATATTATAACGAAAAACTTCACCAGTTGAAATATGGACCAAATTGTATCTGTCTTTTAACAATTTAGCTTGGGTTCCTTTTCCTGCTCCGGGAGCTCCAAATAAAACTATATTTTTCATGGTTAATTTTGATTTTAGTAAAGATATAAAATAAAAACGTATACTATTATCTGAGGATTAGTTATTCGCTAAATTGATATATATCAGGTAAGTTTCTTCCAAGTCCGTCATAGTCTAATCCATACCCTACAATAAATTTATCTTCTATGGATTTTCCTATATAATCAATATGAAGTTCTTTACGAAAAACGTCTGGTTTGAAAAATAGGGTTGCAATAATTAATTTTTTGACATTTTTTTGCCTGAAAATTTCATAAATCTCTGTCAGTGTGTTTCCTGTATCAATAATATCTTCCAGAATAACAATGGTCTTTCCTTCCAGATTCTCATTAATACCAACAAGTTGTCTTATTTTTCCGGTAGAATTTACCCCCTGGTAGGAAGCTAATTTTACAAATGAAATATGACAATCATAAGGATATTCTCTTAAAAAATCAGCTGCAAACATAAATGAACCATTGAGAATTGCAATAAAAAGTGGTTCTTCCTCTTTGCCCAGATCATTTGCAAGTTCATTTGCTATATTTTTTACATATTTAGCAATATCATCCTTTTTAATAAAAGGCTTAAATTGCTTGTCGTGTAACCGAATAAGTTCCATATGCTTGAAGTTTAAATTTTCAAAAAATGAAAGTGCAAAAGTACGCAATACCTAAAGCACAAAAAAAATATAAAGAGAAAATTCGAAAAATAATTTTTACAGAAAATATTTGTAGCGTAAGTACTCAATAAAAGAAAGGAAGTGTGCCTACGGAAGTCATATCAAAAATAAACCCTTTAAGTATTTCTTAAAGGGTTTATTGTAAAAAGTAAACAGAAAATAAAATCTATTTTTCAATCTGTTTTTTTGTTGTATCATACATAATTGGTGATGCAATAAATAAGGAAGAATAAGTTCCTACAAGTACACCAATAATAAGTGCGAACATAAATCCTTTAATTGAATCTCCACCAAAGATAAAGATAGCTAATAACACGATCAATGTTGTGGCTGAGGTATTGATTGTTCTACCTAAGGTACTGCTCAATGCTGCATCAACAACTCTGTTAAAATGCCAGGAAGAATGTTTTTGAGTATACTCCCTAATTCTATCAAAAATAACAACAGTATCATTCAATGAATATCCTACAACCGTTAGGATTGCTGCAATAAATGATTGTCCGATCTCCATATCAAATGGTAATATATTCTGGAATATGGAGAATACAGCCAGTACGATCAATACATCGTGGAAAACTGCTACCACAGCACCCAAACTAAATTGCCATTTTTTAAATCTTAACAGAATATAAAGGAACACTACGATCAATGATCCAATGATTGCCCAAAAGGCTGCCTGTTTAATGTCATCAGCAATAGTTGGACCTACTTTAATAGAGTGCATAATTCCAATATTCTGTTCATTATCAGCACCTTTGAATTTCTCATAAGAGATATCCGCAGGTATATATGATTTTACACCTTTGTAAAGTAAGTTTTGAATTTCATCATCAACTGTTACTCCATCATCATCAATTTTGTATTTGGTAGTGATTTTTAGCTGATTTGCTGATCCAAATGTTTTCACTTCAGGAGAACTGCCAAAAACTTCTCTTAATGAAGTTGCTACTTCCGAAGCATTTATTTTATGTTCAAAACGAACGGTATAAGTTCTTCCTCCTTTGAAATCAACGCCATAATTCAAACCGTTTGTAAATAAAGATCCGATACCTAATATTAAAATACTTCCTGAAATAATATAGGCAATCTTTCTTTTTTGCAGGAAGTCAATTCTAATATCCTGAAACCAGCCCCTTGTAATTGCTGTATTGAAAGTTAACTTATTTCCTTTGTTTATGTACCATTCAATCAATAAACGTGTAATGAATATTGCTGCGAATAAAGAGGTAAGAATACCGATAATTAAAGTTGTTGCAAACCCTTTAACCGGTCCTGTACCAAAAGCGTAAAGGATAATACCAGTTAATAATGTAGTGATATTCGCATCAATAATAGAAGATAATGCTCCACCAAATCCATCATTGATAGATTCTTTCATGCCTTTTCCTTTGGCCATTTCCTCTTTGATCCTTTCATAAATAAGCACATTTGCATCTACTGACATACCAATGGTTAAAACAATACCCGCAATACCAGGTAAGGTTAATACTGCGCCAAAGGCCGCAAGTACTCCAAAAATAAATAAAATATTTATTGAAAGGGCAATATCAGAGAAAATTCCAGCTTTACCATAGTAAAATATCATCCATGCCAAAACAATCAATAAGGCAAGAATAAATGAACTTGTACCACTATCAATTGCCTCCTGACCCAAAGATGGTCCAACAACGTCTGATTGAATAATTCTTGCAGCAGCCGGTAATTTACCAGATTTTAATGCATTTGCTAAATCCTGTGCTTCATCAATTGTAAAATTACCTGAAATAGATGTTCTTCCGGTTGTAATTGCATCATTCACTCTTGGAGCTGAATACACATAATCATCCAGTACAACAGCAACAAATTTACCAACATTTGCAGTGGTCATTTTGCCCCATTGTTTTGTTCCAAGACTATTCATAGTCATGCTCACTTCAGGATTTGCACCTAACTGATCAAAAACTTGGGAAGCATCAGAAATCACATCTCCCTGTATAGGAGCTTTGTCTTCTCTGTTTGATTTTAAAGCATAAAGATTGATTATTTTCGAATCTTTAAGAGGCTTCACATCCCATGCAAATTTTGCATATTTCATTTCTGTTGGTAATAAATGTCTCACTTCTTTTTTAGCAAGATATTCATTGATGATAGCGGTGTCTTTTACATTTGCTGAGGCAATGATAGAGCTTATATCATTTTGCGATTGTGGAAATCTAACAAAAAGTTTACTGAATAATGGATTTTTAGCCTCTACATTTACAGAGTCTTTTACCTCACCAAGTAAGTCGTCGATATCATCTTTTGCTGTAGTTGTTTCTTCTGCTGGAGTTGATTCTTCCTCAGATTTCACAATATCAGCTAATGCTGTATTGGCAGATACAAAGAACTGTGCAAGATCCTGATTGGTATAAACTTCCCAGAATTGTAATTCAGCTGTACTCTGTAAAAGTTTTCTAACACGATCAATGTCTTTTGCACCTGGTAACTCAATAATAATTCTACCAGATTCTCCTTCCTGCTGAATGTTAGGTTGTGTTACACCAAATCTGTCAATCCTGTTACGTAATACTTCAAACGCAGTATTGATAGATCCTTTTACCTCTTCTTTTAATATTGGAATAACTTCATCATCACTCATTTTGAAGTTGATCTTCTCTTTCAGAGATTTGTTTCCAAAAATGGAAGGGTCACTTAATTTAACCGAGCCATTGCTTGCCTTTTGAAAGGCGTCTAAGAACAGATCTATATAGTCTCTGTCACTACTCTTTTCAGCTTTGGTTGCATTGACCAGTGCTTCGTTAAATACCGGGTTTTTTGAATTGTTTGATAAGCCCTGTAATATGTCTCTTACAGATACTTCTAAGGTTGCATTAATTCCACCTTTAAGGTCAAGACCAAGATTGATTTCTTTTTCTTTAACTTCATTATAAGTAAAATTGGTAAACCCTAAATTAAAAGCTGGTAAATTTGCGACTGAATCTAAATATTGTCTTTCCAAAAATTTTAATTCAACTGGATTATTGTCAGCTGAATTTGATTCGGCATAAATAACTGCATCTTTCTCCACATCTTTTGCTACCCATGTAAATGATAGTTGGTATAAACAGACCAAACTAAAAATGATAGCAAATAACCTAATAAGTCCTTTGTTTTGCATTACTTTTTTTAATTTTAAACTTTGTATTTGATATAATCGCGCAAATATACTCAAAAGATTTAGCTTTTAAAGAAATAAGTCATGAATTTTAAGGAGTGGTGTGTAATACGTAATAGTTTAATTTTTAGTAAATTTGTTAACTTTTAAAAATGTCATAAATGAAATACTTATCTGATATTGAAATAGCTCAAAAAACAAAATTAGAGCCAATTAGAGAAATAGCTAAAAAATTAAATATAAAGGAAGATGATCTTGAACTTTATGGGAAGTACAAGGCTAAACTGCCTTTATCTTTGATAGATGAGAAAAAAATCAAAAAGAATAATTTGATATTGGTTACAGCTCTTACACCTACTCCTGCTGGAGAAGGAAAGACAACGGTATCAATTGGACTTACAGAAGGATTGAATAAAATTGGTAAGAAAGCAACGGTTGTGCTAAGAGAACCTTCTTTAGGGCCGGTTTTTGGTATCAAGGGTGGTGCAGCTGGTGGAGGTTATTCTCAGGTGGTGCCGATGGAAGATATAAATTTACATTTTACAGGCGATTTTAATGCAGTTGAAAAGGCAAATAATTTACTTTCAGCTCTAATTGATAATAATTTACAATGTGTTCCATGTTCTTTAAATATTGATCCTCGTACCATTTTATGGAAAAGGGTAATTGACATGAATGACAGGGCTTTGCGAAATATAACCATTGGTTTAGGGGGTACTCTTAATGGAATTCCTAGGGAAGATGGGTTTAATATTACTCCTGCTTCTGAAATCATGGCAATTTTGTGTATGACGTCTGATATTGATGATCTGAAAAAACGTTTAGGGGATATATTTATTGGTTTTAGTTTTGATAAAAAACCAATTTTTGCACGTGATCTAAAAGCAGAGAATGCCATGGCAATCTTGTTAAAAGATGCAATCAAGCCAAATTTGGTGCAAACTTTAGAAAAGAATCCTGCTATTTTGCACGGAGGTCCGTTTGCTAATATAGCACAGGGAACCAATACGATTTTGGCTACTAAAATGGGTCTTTCCCTATCTAATTATGTGATTACGGAGGCCGGTTTTGGCGCAGATCTTGGTGCCGAAAAATTCTTGAATATCAAATCGGTTGCTGCTAATTTGAATCCGAAAGCAGTGGTGCTTGTTGCAACGATAAGAGCATTGAGACATCATGGAGGTGCCAAAAAAGACCAATATAATATCCCTAATTTATCTTATGTTAAAAAAGGGTTTCCAAATCTTGAAAAACATATTGAAAATATTAGAAAGTTCAATATTGAACCGGTTGTTGCTATCAACGCATTTACCAATGATTCTGAAGAAGAAATACAATTTATTATTGATACCTGTGCTAAACTTGGGGTGCATGCTGTTTTATCTGAAGGATGGGAGAAAGGTGGTGACGGAACCATTGATCTTGCAAAAGCAGTTGTAGATATAGTTGAAAATAAAGCAACCCAGTTCAAACCTTTATATGACTGGAATTCTCCTGTGATGGATAAGATTGAAAAAATTGCAAAAGAAATATACGGAGCTGATGGTGTTAGTTATGATAAAAAGGCAAAACTGAACTTAAAAAGAATTGACAGACTAGGTTTTAGTGATTTCGCTATTTGCATGGCTAAAACGCAAAAATCTTTTTCTGATGATGAGAAACTAATTGGCAGACCAAAAGGTTTTACGGTTCATGTTAGAGAAATTGAAATTGCAGCAGGAGCAAAATTTTTGATTCCTATCTTAGGAAAAATGATGCGTATGCCAGGATTACCAAGGGTACCTGCCAGTGAGAATATGTTTATTGATAATAACGGGAAGATTTCTGGTTTGTCGTAATCATTGAATTAATCAAAAAAAATCCGCTAAACAGTGGATTTTTTTATTGATATATAAGAGAAGTTATTTGTTTTTTTTCATTTTAGAATACCCTTCTGGGATCGTCATGTCAAATTTATTGTCATCAACACTTTCATTTTTTATTTCTATTACCTCCATGGTAGTTTTAAGCGGCATACCTGATTGTGAAATATTTAATTCCATATACATAGGATAGCCTTTTACTTTTCCACCCAGACCGGTGCTGTTTTGATTGGGAGCTGAAATTTTATCGGTAGTATACATGGTCATTTTGGTTTCTGAATCATCTTTTTTTACAATGACATTATAACCTTTACATTTATAACCTAAAATAGTTTTTGTATCACCAGTTTCTTTTACGGTAATATTGTTTAAATCTTCATCAGAAACATCCATGGTACTCTTTAGATACTTTTTACCTAACATTGGATTATTCAATAGTACCAGCATTTCTTTTGAACTATTGTCTAATATGGTTGTGTTTTCACCTGTCATCGGACTTTTCATTTCCGTACGTGATTTCTGACCTTTAAAATAAGTAGTAGTTGAGATATCTCCAAGCATTAATAAGGATGCATTTACCTGCTCATTTTCACTTGACATGTTAATTTTCATGGAGATAACACCTTCTTTTAATTCTTTTTGAGCGTAAATACTCATGCTGAATGTTAAGAATAATAATAGAATGATTTTTTTTGATAAGTTCATAAGATTTGATTTTTAGATTAGTTAGGTAAATATAAAAAAACCACTTTTATGATTTTTCATAAGAGTGGTCTTTTAAAAAAGGTTTTAAGATCAACAGCTTATACTTCTAATAATCCGTTAGTTTTCTTAACGGCTGCTGCACTTTCTTTTATTTTTGCTTTTTCAGCTTCATTTAATTCAAGTTCAACGATTTTTTCAATACCATTTTTTCCAATAATACATGGAACACCAATTGAAATATCATCTAAACCATATTCACCTTCCAGTAAAGCTGAACAAGGGAATAATTTTTTCTGGTTACAGGCAATAGACTGTACCATTGAAGAAACAGCTGCTCCCGGTGCATACCAGGCACTTGTTCCTAACATTTTTGTTAAAGTAGCTCCACCAACTTTGGTAGCCTCCATCACTTCAGATAATCTTTCTTCAGATAAAAATTTACTTACCGGAATACTATTTCTTACTGCAAGTCTGGTCAAAGGAATCATACCAGTATCACTATGTCCACCAATTACAATACCATTCACATCAGATGATGGGCAATCCAAAGCTTCTGCTAATCGATATTTAAAACGTGCAGAGTCTAAAGCTCCACCCATACCAATAATTCTGTTTTTTGCAATTCCTAAAACTTTATGTGTTAAATAAGCCATGGTATCCATCGGATTACTTACTATGATAAAGATTACATTAGGAGAATGCTCTAAAACACTTTGAGTTACTGATTTTACAATACCAGCATTGATTCCGATCAATTCTTCTCTTGTCATTCCCGGTTTACGAGGAATTCCACTTGTAATTACTGCGATATGACTACCAGCAGTCTTGGAATAATCATTCGTACTTCCGGTAATTTTTGTATCAAACCCGTTTAGTGATGCAGTTTGCATCAAATCCATTGCTTTTCCTTCAGCGTAGTTTTCTTTGATATCAACGATTACTACTTCTGAAGCGAAATTTTTAATTGCGATGTATTCGGCACAACTTGCGCCAACAGCACCTGCTCCTACAACTGTAACTTTCATATTTTTATGTTTAAAGTTTATTTAATAAAGTTATTTAATTAAAATGAGAAATAATGTAATCCTCATTACATGATAATGTTAGAATTATATAATTTCTCATTCATATTTTTTACTGTTTAAATATCAATATTTGCGTAAACAGCATGTTTTTCAATAAATTCTCTACGAGGCGGTACATCATCACCCATCAACATGGAAAATACCCTGTCTGCTTCTGTGCCATTTTCAATAGCTACCCGTCTCATTGTTCTAAATTCAGGATCCATAGTAGTATCCCAAAGTTGTTCTGCGTTCATTTCTCCAAGACCTTTATATCTCTGGATACTTCCTCCACCAAACTTTTCTACTAAAGCATCGCGTTGTTCATCCGACCATGCATATTCTTTTTTTACTCCTTTTTTGATCAGATAAAGTGGTGGTGCAGCAATATAAATATTTCCATTTTCAACCAATTCTTTCATATATCTGAAAAAGAAAGTCAAAATCAAAGTTGCAATGTGACTACCATCTACATCGGCATCACACATAATCACAATTTTGTGGTATCGTAATTTACTTAAATTTAATGCTCTTGGATCTTCTTCAGTCCCTATCGTTACACCTAATGCGGTATACATACTTTTGATCTCTTCATTTTCAAAAACCTTGTGTTGCATGGCTTTTTCAACATTTAAGATCTTACCCCTTAATGGAAGTATTGCCTGAAAGTTTCTGTCTCTTCCTTGTTTGGCTGTACCTCCTGCCGAATCTCCCTCGACAAGGAATAATTCACATTTTTCAGGATCACTCCAGGCACAATCAGAAAGTTTTCCTGGTAATCCACCACCAGACATAACGGTTTTTCTTTGCACCATTTCACGGGCTTTGGCAGCAGCGTGTCGGGCCTGAGCGGCTAATATTACTTTTTGAACAATGATTTTTGCATCATCTGGATGTTCTTCAAGGTAATTGGTAAGCATTTCTGAAACAGCCTGACTTACAGCAGCAGAAACATCGCGGTTACCAAGTTTTGTTTTGGTCTGACCTTCAAACTGAGGTTCAGCAACCTTTACAGAAATAATTGCGGTAAGCCCTTCACGGAAATCATCACCTGCAATATCAAATTTTAATTTACTTAGCATGCCTGAATTTTCAGCATATTTTTTCAATGTATGCGTCAAACCTCTTCGGAAACCGGAAAGGTGTGTTCCTCCTTCATGCGTATTGATATTATTTACATATGAGTGAAGGTTTTCTGTATAAGATGTGTTGTATACCATTGCCACTTCCACAGGGATGCCACTTTTTTCACCTTCCATGCTGATCACTTCTGATGTTAACTGTTCTCTTGTAGCGTCCAAATAACGTATAAACTCTCTTAAACCGTCTTCACTATAAAATGTGTCAGTAATAAAATTACCTTCATCGTCTCTATTCCTTTTGTCAGTGATCGTAATGGTGATTCCCTGATTTAAATAGGCGAGCTCTCGCATTCTTGCCGATAAAGTTTCGTAACTATAATTGATCTCTGTTTGAAAAATAGTGTTATCTGCTAAAAAAGTGACTTCAGTACCTTTTTCACTTGAATCGCCAATAGTTTTTGTGGGGTAAAGAGGTTTCCCTTTTTCATATTCCTGTTGCCATATTTTTCCATCGTGAAAAACTGTTGCAGTAAGGTGGTTGGAAAGGGCGTTTACAACAGAAACACCTACACCGTGCAAACCACCGGAAACTTTGTAAGAATCTTTATCAAATTTACCACCTGCACCAATTTTAGTCATTACAACTTCCAATGCAGATACGCCTTCTTTTTTATGAATTCCTACTGGAATACCTCTACCATTATCCTTAACGGAAACGGAATTATTTTCATTAATAACAACATCAATACGATCACAATATCCCGCCATTGCTTCATCAATGGAGTTGTCTACCACTTCATAAACCAAATGGTGCAAGCCCCTTGTGCTAACATCTCCTATATACATAGATGGGCGCATACGAACATGCTCCATCCCTTCCAAAGCCTGAATACTATCAGCTGAATATTGATTCTTTTTTATTTCTTCACTCATATTCTTTATGTGTCTTTTTTGCTTTTTTTGATGAACGTACAAATATAATGAAACCCCTACTTTTAAGGTAGAAAATTATCATTTTTTAAACGCTAAGTTATCAACATTTTTTATTGGAACGATTGTGTTTTTAGGTGTAGATTGTAAATGTAAAAAAGCCTATCTTCAGTATATCAAGATAGGCTTTTTTTAGTGCAAATTAAATAGCTTAATATTCATTTTATTGCGTGTAGTTAATTCTTATAATTATTATTCCCCTCAGATAAATAATCAAAGAAAATTAACTTCAAGACAAATATAAATTTCAAATCTAAAGAGAATCTGAAGTTTTAAAAAAAAGAAAATCCATTAAGAATTTCTTAATGGATTTTTCTGTGCAAATTAAAATAGCTTAATATTTCAATGTATTTGCAGAGTTTTAATAATTTATAATATTATTCCCCTCAGATAAATATTTAAATTTATTAAAACTGTAAAACTAAATTTTTATTTAGTGTTTCAGTATTCATAACATAATCATAAAGAACATACTGAAATAATTGTTGTCTTGTAACAACAACGGTACAAACGTAAGAATAAAATCTAAAGGAAATCTGAAGATAATTTTAATACTATAAAATATATTCACGACCTGATTAGCTTTAACAATAACATTCCCCTCAAAACATTTATTTATGCTAATCATCAGAATTTAATTCAAACTGATTTCAATAGTTGAACTTAGAACTTTTTGATGCTTTGTTATCAACTTATAACACGGCAAATATATTTTGAGTTTCTGTAGAGAATCTGAAGTATTGAGCGATTAAATGTTAAAGTTTCCCCTAAAAATTTAATCTAAAAGTAGATTGTTATACTGTGCTGATTTTCAATGAAAGAGTGATTTATCTTCCAATGATAATTGTCGCATACTTTTTTAACAATTGCAAGTCCCAATCCAAAAGAATTAGAGGAGCTGCTCTCTTTTTTGAACCGTTCAAACAGCATTGATGAATTTAGTTTTGGTGGGATACCTGAGTTTGAGATGCTTATAAACAGATCAGTAGTAAGAATGTCTATATTCCCTTTTTCTACATTATGTTTGATGGCATTACTAATCAAATTAGAAATAACCATATCAAAAAGTAATGGGTTTGCTTCTATTTTTGTATTTAAAGTAGATTTTTTATTTAATTTAATTCTTTTATTATCGATGAAATCTTCAAAAAGATCCAGTTGTTTTTCAATTGCATCATTGATGTCAATGGTTTCCTTTGTTTTATACTGTTGATTGTCAATTTTAGCCAGCAACAAAAGAGTTTTATTTAATTTAGATAATCTTTGAGCTGCGAGATAAATGGCTTTGATTTGTTTGAGGTTAGATCGGCTTATTTTTTCAGATTGCATCAACATCTCTGATTTGGTTTGCATGATTGCAAGTGGGGTTTGCATTTCATGGGATGCGTTTTCAGTAAATTCTTTTAAATTACTATAATCAGAATTGATTTTTTCCGTCAATTTTATCAGTGATTGGTTTAATTCTTGAAATTCATCAATATTAGTATCCAGCAGATGTATAGGCTTGTTACTTTCCAAAGAGAAATTTTTAAGGATTTCCAGATTTTCATTGAATGGATTCCAAACATTTCGCATGGTGAGGATATTGACAAAATAAACGGTAATCATTAATAAAAATATTACGATAGCAACTGATATAGTGATGATTAAAATAAAATCCTGGTTTTTAACCAGTGAATCTCTTGTAATTATTTTTACTGTTTTTCCAGGTAGATTTTCAATACTGGTAAGCTGCCGGTATTCTTCATGTTTTTCAACTCCATTTACCACCATATAAAATAAGGTGTCTTTGTAGAATAAAGTATCTTTTACCGGATTTTTACTTTTATAATCATCTACCTCAAAAATAGGCAAGGGGTTTTCGTATTTTATTTTCCTAGCAATCAAATCTTTATAAAATTCAAGTCTTTCGTCCTGCTTTTCAGAAATAATTTTTTTCAAAGTAAAATAAATAGTAATACTGGAAACAATAAAAATAATTATTGAGTAAATTATATAAATCCTTTTTGTTTTTTGAACTAATTTCAATCGATGTGTAATTAAAGATTTATTATTTTACTATTTCCTGTTTTATGAAAGAGGAGAGATTAAAATGGCATTGCCTGTTTAGTTAATTTTATTCTCCAAATTTGTAGCCCAAACCGTAAATGGTGTTTAAATAGTCATTTGCACCAGTTTTTTTAAGTTTCTTCCTTATATTTCTCATGTGGGTGTAAATAAAATCAAAATTATCAACGAGATCAATATTATCTCCCCACAGGTGTTCTGCAATTCCTTCTTTAGTAAGTACTCTGTTTTTATTCGTTACCAGATACAATAATAAGTGGTATTCCTTTTTTGTAAGGTCAAGCGGTATTTTATTGGCATAGATTGTTTTTGCCTTTGGATCAATTTCAATTTCATTGAAAACAATATTTTCGTTTCCGGCAAATTTTCTTCTTCTGATCAAAGAGTTTACACGTGAATTTAACTCTGCCAGATGAAAGGGTTTTGTAATGTAATCATCCGCTCCCAAGTCGAGCCCTTTTAATTTATCATCCAAAGAATCTTTTGCGGAAACAATGAGTACTCCGGTTTCTGCTTTATTCTTTTTAATAAATTTTAGAAGGTCTAATCCGTTGCCATCCGGTAGATTAATATCTAAAATAACAATATCATAATCGTACGAAATTAATTTATCCTCTGCATCAAAATAGGTCTCAGCCTTTTCACAAACAAACTCTTCCTTTTTTAAATATTTACAGGTCGTTTTCAGTAGTTCTTTTTCATCTTCAACGATTAAAATTTTCATCTTCTTTTTATTTTAAAGGTCTATCAAAAATAAAATAAGCCACAATTAATTTATTTCAAATCAAACTACAACATGATTATTTAATTGAAAAACCGGTGTAAGTCATACAAAAATAGTGTTTTAAATTTACAATTAGATAATTTTCAAAAATATCGATATCGCATGCTGTTTTGCGAACATACTTTTTATTGGAGAATGAAATAATATTAAAAAATGTACGTTATAGATTCACAATTACCAATTAAATAAATTTGTTGCTATGAAAAAAGTTTATTTTACTGTTGTTATTGTCTGTGCGTTATTTTTGCAAAACGATGTGTTTTCGCAAAGGTTTGAGCAAATAGATAAAAACCCAACGGATATTGCCTATTGGCGAAAAAACAGAATTTCCAAACCTTTGGTTAAAGTTATTTACAGCAGACCGCATAAAAACGAAAAGAAAGTTTTTGGCAGTCAGGTTCCCTATGGAGAAGTATGGAGAACCGGTGCAAATGAGGCTACCGAGGTGAAATTTTATAAAGATATGATGTTTGGCAATAAAATTGTTAAAGCAGGAACCTATGTAATGCACACTATTCCCGGAAAAAAAGAATGGACTATTATTTTAAATACCAATGTAGATTCTTGGGGAGCATCATTTTATGATCCGTCAAAAGATGTGGTTAGAATAAAAATTCCGGCAAGAAAAGCAGAAGAGCTAGATGTTTTTTCTATTGCCTTCAAACAAAATTTCAAAAACTGCTTTATGGTGCTGGCATGGGATTCAACCCGTATCAATATACCTCTTAGCACGCAATCAGAGATATTGGCAAGAATCTAAACAGAAGGAGCTAATTTCTTTATGAGTTATTTATTTCAATTAAATTTTGATTTGCTATGAAAATGAGAAATATCAAATTAATTATTGTAATTTCTTTTATATTCTTTGTGAAAAGTAATATGAAGGCACAGGATTTTCCAGAACTGGATCAAAGTCCGCATGATATCGTTTACTTTAGGGCTAACAAAATATCGCCTCCAACGATCAAGGTTTTGTATGGCAGACCTAAAAAAAATGGAAGAGAAGTGTTTGGAGACCTGGTTCCTTATCATAAAATATGGAGTGTAGGGGAAAATGAAGCTACAGAAATCAGATTTTACAAGGATGTTCTTTTTGGTGATCAAAAAGTGAAGGCTGGAACCTATGTTCTTTACGCGATTCCTGAAAAAGATGAATGGACGCTTATTTTAAATTCAAACATCGATGTATGGGGTACAAATGGGTATAATTCAAAATATGATGTAGCCCGTATAATGGTAAAAGTAAGTCGTGCCGAACCTATTGAAGCCTTTTCTATTGGGTTCAAGGATAAGAAAAAATATATTAGAATGACACTTGCCTGGGATACAACCCGAATTTCGGTACCAATTAAAGCATAATTTATTTGTGAGACTCTAAAAAATTAAGTTCGATTATTTAGTTAGTTGAACTAATCCCACGTTTTTTTAGCGGGATCTTGGTTAATACTCGATACTTGGGTCGGATTCTTATTATTTGTCCAGAACTTGCCCTGAGGTTTAATGCCTTATTCTTTTAAAAATCATACCTTCTAAAAGCTTCCAAAGCAGCATAGTCTGCAAGGCCTAATGCATTGTATTTTTCAGCAGTTTCTCTATTTCTGTCTTCTGCACGCATCCAGAATTCACGTGAATCATCTCCCTGAAATAAAGCACCATCTTTTTGTGACTGATGGTAAAAAATAGCCTGTCTTTTCTTTAGTATCTGATCTGGGCTCATAGGAACCGTCATAACTATTTCGTGTATATTCCATTCGTACCAAGCACCACGATACAGCCAAACTCGGCAATCCTTCATAAAACTTTCCTCTTTTAATTTTTTTAAGGAATCGAACAATGAGTTTAAGCAAACTTTATGTGTACTGTGTGGACTTGCAAGATCTTCAGAAGCATAGATCTGATGCGGTTTAATTTTTGAAATGAATGCCTGCATTATTTTCAAATCTTCATCACCTAGTTTATTTTTTGTAGGAGTACCCGTTTCGTAAAAAGGCAAATTTAAAAAATGAACATTTTCATCGGGTAAACCTAAATATCTTGTAGCTGCAATAGATTCTTTACGTCGTATGACACTCTTTAAATTTCTTACTTCCAATGTATCAATCTCGTACTCTTTTTTGCTGTTAAGACTTTTAATAAGGCTAGTTGCAGCTGGGTTCCCCTGATTCAATTCAAGAACAACCTCTGCAAATTTAATGGCCTCTACATCTGAAACCGCGATATTTCCAGAAGTTTGGTAAGCGATATGAACATCATGACCCTGCTCGACCAAACGGTCAATAGTTCCCCCCATTGAAATTACATCATCACCTGGATGCGGACTAAATACAATAACTCTTTTTCTTGCCGGATCTTTTCTTTCCGGACGATTGGTATCATCGGCATTTGGTTTTCCTCCGGGCCAACCGGTAATGGTATGCTGTAATTTATTGAAAAGAATGATATTTAAATTATAGGCAGATTTGTTTTCTACCAGTAAATTTGACATACCATTATTGTTATAATCAGTATCTGTTAATTTTAATATTGATTTTTGTTTAAGATTACTTAGCCAGACTGCTGCTTTTAAGGTTAACTCCTCATCCCATTTGCATGGTTTTACCAGCCATGGTGTTTTTACCCGTATCAATTCCTGAGAAGCACCTTCATCTAAAACAAAAGTACAATTATTATGATTTTGTAAATAAGAAGATGGGATTTCAGATGTAATATCTCCTTCAATTGCCTCTTTAACAACAGCAGCTTTATTAAGGCCCCACGCTAATAAAACAATTCGCTTAGCTTTTCGTATAGTACTGATGCCCATTGTAATGGCGACTCTTGGAACATTGTCAATTCCTAAAAATGCCGGAGCAGCATCTACCCGGGTGATGTGATCTAAAGTGATATTTCTTGTTCCCGAATTGTAATGAGAACCCGGTTCATTAAACCCGATATGTCCCGTTCTACCAATTCCCAGTAATTGAAAATCCAAACCACCTGCTTCTTTGATTTTCATATCATAATCAATGCAAAATTGTTTTACATCTTCCGGATGAATAGTACCGTTTGGGATATTGATATTCTCAGGAATGATATCAATATGATTAAATAGATGTTCATGCATAAAATACCAGTAACTCTGGGTATTCTCTTTTCCCATTGGATAGTATTCATCCAGATTGAAAGTGATTACATTTTTAAAACTTAAACCCTCCTCCTTGTGCATGCGTACCAGTTCTTCGTATACGTCAATTGGAGATGAACCGGTAGCCAATCCAAGAATACAATTTTTCTTCTGACTGGATTTTTCTTTGATTAACGCTGCAATTTCATGTGCAACAATTTTTGATGCCTTTAAAGAATCTTTAAAAACAACATTATGTATTTTTTCAAATCGGGTATCTTCAAATTGGCCGGCTGCGGCATGTTTTATTAAATCGAAATTCATAAATAAGATTTTAAGAAGTTTGGTTTATTTTTTTTGGATGATATTTTGTGTGTCAAAAAAAAGTGCAACAGCATCAAAGATAACTATTTCATGTTTTAGAGAAGCAGCAACTTTTATATTGTTTTCAGGACTTATTTTTTCTTTTTCAGATCTATTGTTTTGTTATTGATTAGTGGTTTTGCCCAAAATCCAATACTAAAGATGTAAAGCAGTAATATAAAATTGAAAAGCATTCCTACTTTTAGCGAAGTAAGATCACTTATAAAACCAATTAAAAGTTGTACAACAGCACCTCCCATAATTCCACTAACCAAAATTCCGGCGAAAGCACCATGATGTTTGCTTAATGAATTTAATGCCAGAGAGAAAATAATTGGGTACATTACAGATAAGAAGAAACCGCTTGCCATAAAACCATATCTAGTTAGATCAGTTGAACCAAATAATCCTAAGGCCAGACTAAATATAGCCAGTAAAGTGAATAGTTTTATTACTAATTTACTATCTAAAAATTTCAATAAAACCAACCCAAAAATTCCTCCAATAGTCATTAACCCCCAGAAATTTGCAACAGTTGTTGCTCCGGTTGTTTCATAGTTAAAACCATGGTAGGTTTGTAAGAATTTTGACATCCAGTAAGAGATTCCTTGTTCTACTCCGACATATGCAAAGATTCCGAAAAAGAATAGAATAACTGTTTTATTTTTAAATAGTGATAAATAGCTGTCTTTTGTTCCAACTTTTTCATCTTCGTTGAGCTCTACCTTAGGGAATTTCACTAAAAATACCAATGCAATCATTATTAAACTAAATAAAGCAAAGATCCAGTAAATGGAAATCCAGGACATATCCATCGGGGTTACACCTGATAAGAAATTAATAAGAGGGTTGCTACTTTTTTCTTTGCCTAAATTGGTCACTAGCCATGAGTAAACTAACGGACTTACAAAGGAGGCAGCACCAAAAATTAATTGTGCCATTACAGACGTAAATGCATAATTTTCTTTTCCTCCGGATTCTCTTAATAAAGGGTTAATTACTACCTGTAAAATTGCCATACCAGAGCCAATGGAAAATAGTGAGAATAGAAAAACGCCAAAGGAAGGGATACCTACAAATAATAAGGATGCAGCAAATGCCAGAACAAAACCAACAAGCATCATCTTTTTTTCGCCATATTTTTCAGTTAAAAACCCTGCCGGAATTGACATTACTCCGTAGGCTATAAAAAATGAAAAGGGTAAAAACCCTGCCATTGTTTCGCTAAGATCATAAGTAGATGAAACACTTGGGTTTAATGCTCCAAGAATGTTTGTTAAAAAAGATATTACAAAAAAAGCCAGTAATATCAAGGCTACTAAAATGTAATTTTTTTTCATTTTTATTTCATTTTTATTTATATGATTATTTTTTACTGTTTGTATTCCAGCCCCTAAAAATAAAGTTTATTTCTTTATCAGCAAGATATTTTTTCTTAATTGTAGCAGTATAAATTTTGCCTTCACCCGGTAAAAGAGTTATGTAATTATCCGACCAAATAACTGGTAAAATAGATAATCCGCTTTTTTTATCAAGAATTCTCATTTCAGTGAAAAAGGCAATTTTATTAGAAGGGTTTTTTAAATTGATTTCAAAAGTTACTTCTTCTTTTTTTATTATTTTATGGATAGAATAGGTTAGGTTTACTTTTGAAAGCTTTTCCAGTTCAGAATAATCTGCATATTGTTTTGAAGGTGTATGGTAGTACCAGCTTGGTACTTTTGCATCATAGTCTAAAATATCTTTCTTCTTACTTATCCAGTAAAAATTGTTATCGATTTCATTTCCGTTTCTAAAAACTTTAAGACTGATAAAGTAGGTTTTAGAAATATTGCTTATTTCTGGGATTTTTGCAATATTCTTTGAAGAATTAGCAGCTATATCAACAATAATTTTTTTTTCAAAATACTTGTTGGAATTGATATCAAAAATACTAATGATCAGTTTTAGGTTTGTATCTTTTTTTAGCTGATCGTTCACTAAATAAACAGATTGATCACCATAATTATAAATGGCATGAATCGGATTTCCTGCAGTTTTCGTTGCGAAATAGGCAGCATTGGGTAATAAATAACTATCGTATAGCTGCCAGTACATTTCCGGCCATGCTGAATTTAACATCCATTGTATCAAGCCAGTTGCATCATATCGGTTTACAGAAAATGCTTCAAACATCGGTCTCATCAACTCGTAATTTAATAACTGGGCTTTAAAGGCGTAATCTTCCACGTTTTTTGCTTCGCCATACCGTTTGTTAAGAGCTTCTGTATACCTGCTTAAAGTGTTGAATTCATTTCTTCCGCAATGGTAGTCCCAGACATCATTGATAGGCCAGAGATCTTTTTCAGGAATCATTTTTTTAATGCTTTCTAAAGGAGGAACCTGAGCTCCCGGACCAGTCTCTGTGTTAAATCCAAATGCTCCTCCAAATAAAGTATCTGTGTACCAGTAATTTGGTGGCACATACGCATAAGGACCTCTCATCTTTACACCACTTGGACCGGAAAGGGAAGTCCATTCTTTGGCAGAGGAAAGATAAACTCTCGTAGAATCATATTCTTTAAAAATTTTGAAATACTCTTTTTCAAGTTCGGGTTTAGGAATACAATCGCTTCCCGCAAACCATGTAAAAATGGACGGGTGATTTCTTAACCATACTACCTGATCTTTCCATGCTTTTGACATTAATTCAATTTCTTGTGGGGTGCTAATCCCTCCATAGGTTTCATCCACCGGTTTACCTAAATAATCTTCCCATTCCCATTGGCAGCTCCATCCCACCATTACTAGTAATCCGAGTTGATCACACAGTTCATAGATGGTTTGGTCTTTACCCCAAAAACCTTCTAGCCTGACAGTGTTTAAATTCATATCCTTTATATACTCCAATTGAGATAAAATATAGTCATGTGTGTCATCAAGAGTCATATTGTCTACCCATCCGCCACCTCTGATCGATATTTTTTGGCCGTTTATTTTAAAACCTCTGTGACCATCTTTGGTGAAATAATCGGATATCTGGCGAATGCCAAAACTGAAATCATTTGTATCAAATGCGGTGTTATTTGCAATAAATTTCACTTTTGCATTATAAAGATGTGGTGTTCCAATGGTATGAGGCCACCAAAGTTTCGGGTCATCAACATGTAATTGTTTAAAGTCTGAACTGGTTAAAACTATTTTTTTGTTTTCGCCTGCTTTTAGTAGAACAGGTTTTTTAATGATTGAACCGTTTAATTCAATTTGTAAAATCCCACGGACATCCTTTTCCTTATAAGATTTTAAATTTGTTGAGAAGATCAGATCTGCTTCTTCAAAATAGTTTTTTTCAAAAACACTTTCAATATAGGGATTTTCAATGGAGACACCATAATTGCTAATTAGATTCACATTTCTGTAAATACCCATGTTATTATCGGGTGGAGCTGGATTCCAGTCAACAAATCCTATTGTAAAATCACCTTTTTCTGGAGGGAATACTTCAATAGCAAGGGTATTCTTTCCTTTTTGGATGTATTCATTTATCTGATATTTGAATTGTCTGAAAGGGTTTAGGACTTTAAATTTTGAAGCGATTTGTCTTCCGTTAAGCCAGATATTAGCGCTGTAGTTGATGCCTTCGAACTCGAGTAAATAGATTTGATCTATATTTTTAATATCAAAGGTAGTTCTGTACCACCAGGAAGTTTTAAATGGATCGTTACTAATTTTTTCAAGATTCTTTCCTTTATAGATATCTTTATAGGTTCCGTTTTGAACCAAAGCATTAAATATAGTAGAAGGTACTTTACTTTCAATCCATGTTTTATCGTCATGATCATTACGTGAAATTGCTTTTCCATCTGTACCTGTAATTGTACTGTTTTGTACCTTCCAGTCGCTCAGTAGTATTTTGTTTGTGTTTTGTGAGAAAGACAAAATGGTAAATCCAGTAAATAATAATAAAAAAAGGGTAGTTTTCATTGTAAAAAATTAGATAATTCTCAAGATTATAAATGTTTTGAATAAATGTAAAGCCTTACATTAAAACAATCTATGTCTTTTAAAAAGATAAGGGTTTAATTTATTTTAGACAAAAATAAAACAAATTGGAGTAGTTTAAAAATGATTTTTAATTAAGTTTTTGTATATCCGTATTTAGTCATAATCCTGTGATGCTAGCAATAACAAGCTTATCAAAGATTTGCTCACCAAAATATCTTCTATTTAGTTTGTAAACAA
>VAPK010465064.1_pt1 | contig 39382 bp, 36 predicted proteins | sample 3395031 | NCBI WGS metagenome assembly VAPK01 (sample SAMN08290443, study PRJNA428436) | hydrothermal vent metagenome | isolation source: Deep-sea hydrothermal vent chimney 1 | place: Pacific Ocean: Juan De Fuca Ridge
ATTGGTGACGAACTAATAGTCAGACCTGAACCTGGGGTAAGATTAGCAGCCGCTGAACATCTTATCGGCCAACAGCTATACGACTTAAGTATAACAAATTTCTATATCCTCTGAATGGCGCGTTAAAAATCGTGGTAAAAAAAATCGCCTTCACACGTTGATATATTTTTCTGGCTAAGATAGTCTGGTGTTATACGTTATTACTATAAGATCGTCAGACCCTAGCCCAAAGAGACTATATAAAAGAGACAAAGATAAAGATCTTTTAGAAGATCCTCTATCTAAAATATCTTATATAAAAAACCCATAAAGAATTCAGGAGAACATATGTCTGTAGATACACCAATACAAGAACGGCGCGGGAGTTCTCACGAAAATATACTCACACTCGTCTCTTCACGCACTGATACCCTGTCTCTTTACTCACAATTAGCCGCTAAAACACCGTTTAATCCCGACAAACCTACTCAGAAGCTACTGCAGGAATTTTGCGAATCCCTGATTGATTACACTGCTTCGGCGCATTTTCAACTATACCGGCACATCGACGAAAAAAAGGAAAGAAGAGAACCCGTACAAAATATTGCCCAATCAATTTATCCCCAAATTGCCTCAATAACGCAGAAAATTCTTGACTTTAATGACAAATACGACTGCTCCGACAAGTGTCAGAATTTTAATAACCTTGATGTTGATTTATCGGCGCTAGGCGAATTGCTCGCAGATCGAATCGATATGGAAGACCAGGTAATCAACGCGTTGACCGTATCCACCAGACCCTAAGCACCCAACCCAACAAGCAACCTGGCACGCCACGCCACCCCGCTTGTCCGCGCAGACTTTGATGCAAGCGCTTTCGTTATCGTCCCCTTGCTTTCAGGCATTGCTTGTTTTTAGGCATTGATAAGGGCTTGCAAACCCTGGCGTTATAATTTTTCCCTTCTCACAATTTTAAGGATACAATTGCTCCACGTGCGCGTCGCACACTGTTTATTAGATAATTTATTAGATAAAAAAACACAGAAATAAACCTAATTGAGGAGGGAGCAAAAATGGATGAAGAAATAAAAAAGAAACTCAGCAACGCAGACACTTGGCTGCGGGGCTTTTTCATGTTGCTTTTCGTCATCGTGTTGGGGGCTGCAAAGGGTGTCGTTGTCGGGCTGGTCATTTTCCAGTTTTTAACCAGATTATTGACGGGCGCAGTCAATGAACGACTGGTTCATTTTAGCGAACACCTCGCACAGTACATTTCACAAACAGTGCTTTATATATGTTATGTAACTGAAGAAAAACCTTATCCCTTCAGTGACTGGCCGACATCAAGCGTTATAAATAGCACTGTTACGAAACCTAAAAAGAAACCTTCCAAAAAGAAAGCTGCGGAGTCAAGCGATAATGTTGATAATGTTAAAGACAGCGCCACAGCAGACAAGCCCATTGCGAATAACGCCAAACCGGATGAACCTATTAATTATCAATGAACGTTTCAGCGTTATATTTGTCAATAAACATCTCAACTAATAAATTAAGAAGTGTCGGCTTGCATTAAATGCATATTTTTCGATCAACACAACCCGAAAAACAAATTTTTAATATAGAAACGTTGTTTTTTGGGTTATTGGTTTTTTTATGGGCGTTTGAGGCGCAATCCAGTCAATTAGAAGAAGGTGTTGCGGCTTATAAAAGCCAGGAATACGCACGCGCCTACCAAATATTAAAACCACTCGCAGATAGCGGATCAGCAGAAGCACAACGCCGATTAGGCGTCATGTATCGTCACGGACGCGGTGTTCAGCAAAATGATGAAATCGCGATTAACTGGTACCGCAAGGCGGCTGAACAAGACCATTTACTGGCTCAAAACAGCCTCGGAATCATGTATCGCTTTGGGTTAGGCGTAAAAAAGAACCCCAAAGAAGGTGCATACTGGCTGAAACGCGCAGCGAGAAAAGGATATCGCAAATCTCAGGAAAATATCGGTATTATGCTGATGCAAGGCGATGGTATTAAACAAAACTACAAAGAAGCAGCGCACTGGCTCACGCTGGCCTCAAAGGCGGGTTCTGCCAAAGCCCAGCTAAACCTGGGATTGTTGTATTTATCAGGTAATGGCGTAGTACAGAATGAATCACATGCGATGTTATGGATACGCCAAGCGGCTAAATATGGCAACCAGAAAGCACGCCTCGCATTAGCAAAAGCCTATCGAGATGGCTTATACGGTTTAACCAAAGATATAGAGTTGGCGCGTCAATGGTATGAAAAAGCGGGCGTTCCTTTCAAATAAACATCACGATCATAATTATGAAAGTTCAAGCAAAGCAATACACCTTTTTTAATTCGCTGTTTATTTTGCTGATTCTTGCCCACTATTTCATTTCTGTTGGCGTTGCAGATAATCAAACCCCGCTAAACAGCTTTACGCTTATTTATTCCGGCAACCTCAACGGTGAACTGGAACCTTGCGGCTGCGCGGAAGAAACTGATCTTGGCGGCATTAAACGGCGCGCGTCAATGATCCAAACACTAAGAAAAGAAAACCCGGGGATGTTCCTTATTACCTCTGGTGGCCTGATAAGCAGTGAATCTCCGCGCGACAAACTGAAAAGCGAATACATTCTGAAAGGCATCGCAACCATGAAATACGATGCCATCGGTGTTCAATGGCGCGATCTCGCCTATGGAAAAGAATTTATCAAAAACAATTCATTTGCGACATCACTTGCGACACTGCCGTGGGTCGCCTCAAATTGGCAAAACGACAGTTTTGTTAAGCAAGACGTCATTCAACGCGGCAACATCAAACTGACCTTCTTTAGCTGGCTCGACCCCAAAAAATCCCCGCAGCAGCAAATGCAGGGAAAACATCAAACGGTGAATAACGATAAAGCTGCGCTGGCCAAATTAATCAAAAAAGCGAAAATGGCAAACAGTGTAACTGTACTGGCAACAACACTTACGCTTGAAAAAGCACTAAAACAAATTTCACTTGAACATGTTGATATTTTACTTATACGCTCTGCACATGAAGTCTATGGCGAACCAACAATGCACAAATCCACGCTGGTATTGCAACCCGGCTCAAGAGGAATGCGCCTCGGCAAGGTAGATATAAAGCTGAATGAGAAAAACGATATAGATCAGTTTGAACACAAAATTATTCGCTTGCCCGACACCATACAAGACGCCGCAAATCTGACCCAATGGTACGACGAATACAATGCCAAAGTTAAAGAAGCCTATTTAAAAAAGGTGGCCCTGAGAAAAGAACAGGAAACCGGAAAAAGTCCCTTCGCTGGCGAAGAGACTTGCAAAACCTGTCACATCAAAGAACATAAAATTTGGCAAACAAGTAAACATGCAAGCGCATTCGAACAACTGGAAGCCGTCAATAAAGCCTTCGATCCAGACTGTATTGGCTGTCATAGTGTGGGTTTCGAAAAAAAAGGCGGCTTTATTGACTCAGCTGTCACTGCAAATCTGCTGAACGTACAGTGCGAATCTTGTCACGGCGCCAGCAGCGAGCATGCTAACAGCGACGGAAAAACAAAAGTAAGCAACCACAATTGGTCACGAGAAAAAATGTGCGCTCAGTGCCATGTCGGTTCGCATAGTCCAGGTTTTAAAACAGAAGACTATTGGCCCAGGATTATTCATGGGCAGGCAGCTAATTAACCCAACAAGCCTATATTTTGACCACAGAGGACAACGTAAGAGGACAACGCAAGAAGACAAGGAGAAAGCGAATATTGCGCTTTTCCGTGTCCTCCACTCCGTGGCGAAAATTCCTGCATCAATAACCCTTCAACAGTAAATCTACACTGGCAATCTTCCCCTATAAGGTGTAATTTTATGTCCCTTTTTTCTTCGGATTGAGAATGCCTAAAAAGTTATTCATACAGACCTTTGGTTGTCAAATGAACGAATATGATTCGTCAAAAATGGCGGCTGTGCTTAAGGCCTCGCACAGCCTGGAACTGACAACTACCCCGGAAGAAGCGCATGTGGTTTTATTAAACACATGTTCTATAAGGGAAAAAGCACAAGAGAAGGTGTTTTCTCACCTCGGTCGCTGGCGTGATATTAAAAAAACCCGCCCTGAACTGATCATCGGGGTGGGCGGCTGTGTTGCCAGCCAGGAAGGTGACGCAATTCGCCAACGAGCGCCCTACGTCGATATGATATTCGGCCCGCAAACACTGCACCGCTTACCGGGCATGCTCGAGCAAGTGCAAAAATCACGGCGACCGGCTATCGATGTCAGCTTTCCGGAAATAGAAAAATTTGATTGCCTGCCTAAACCCAGTGCTAACGGTCCTGCCGCGTTTGTTTCCATTATGGAAGGCTGCAGCAAATACTGCACGTTTTGCGTGGTTCCTTACACACGTGGCGAAGAAATCAGCCGACCATTCGATGACATAATAACTGAAGTGACCCAACTGGCAGACCAAGGCGTTAAAGAAGTGACATTGCTGGGACAGAATGTAAATGCCTACCAGGGCGATATGACGGACGGCGATATTGCCGATTTGGCGTTGCTTATTCGTTATGTTGCGGCGATACACGGCATTGAGCGTATTCGCTATACCACGTCACACCCGGTGGAATTTTCTGATTCACTCATCGATGTTTATCGCGATGTACCCGAGCTTGTCAGCCACGTACACTTGCCGGTACAAAGCGGATCTGATCGAGTTTTAAGCTTAATGAAACGCGGCCACACAATTTTAGAATACAAATCCAAAATACGTCGTTTGCGCGAAAATCGCCCTGATATCAGCCTGTCTTCCGATTTCATTATCGGTTTCCCAGGTGAAACAGACAGCGAGTTTCAGGCGACAATGGACTTGATAGACGAAGTAGGATTCGATCACTCCTATAGCTTTATTTATAGCCCACGACCCGGCACATCTGCCGCCTCTTTGATTGATTCTAATCCAATAGAAATAAAAAAAGCGCGGTTAAAGACCTTACAAAATCGAATTACTGAGCTGGCAGACGGCATCAGCCAGGCCATGGTGGGTAGCCAGCAGCGCATTCTGGTCGAAGGCCCATCGAAAAAAGACCCTAAACAAATCTGCGGCAGGACCGATAATAACCGTATGGTCAATCTAAAAGGTGACGCTAATTTGATTGGAAAATTCATTACTGCCAACATCACGCAAGCACTACCGAATTCCTTACGTGGCGAGCTGACTAACCCTTCTTTTTCGCAACCTACTGCTGCCTTCGACAGACCGGCATCACAAACACAGTTTTGAAAAGCCAGCCAACTTCCAGCGACTTTATTCTACAACCGGTAGACAATGCCCGTCTGGCCAACTTGTGCGGTCAATTCGATGAACACCTGCGCCAAATAGAACAACGCTTGAATATTAAAATTAATATACGCGGCAATGCATTGAGAATAATTGGTGATGTTGCCGCTGTTAGATCGGCGAGTAAAATCTTAAAATCGCTATACAATGAAACCTCAAACGAGTCGCTTACACCAGACATTGTTCATCTTCATATACAAGAAGCGAATGCAAGTGAAGATGCGCAACAAAATACAGAGACGAAACATTCATCTAATAAAATAAATACTATAAAAGATATCATCATTAAAACAAAAATTGCGACCGTAAAAGGTCGTGGCGAAAATCAAAGAAAATATCTTCACAACATTAGTACGCACGATATCACTTTTGGTATCGGGCCAGCAGGCACAGGAAAAACTTTCCTGGCAGTCGCATGCGCTGTTGCTGCGCTGGAACGTAGCGAAGTAAATCGATTGGTTTTAACCCGCCCCGCGGTGGAAGCCGGGGAGCACCTCGGATTTTTGCCTGGCGATTTAGCACAAAAAATTGATCCCTATTTGCGTCCTCTGTATGATGCGCTTTATGAATTACTCGGATTTGATACCGTTACCAAGCTCATAGAGAAAAATACTATTGAAATCGCACCGCTTGCCTTTATGCGCGGCCGAACATTAAATGATGCCTTTATCATTCTTGATGAAGCACAAAATACCACAACCAAACAAATGAAAATGTTTTTAACTCGCATGGGCATGGGCTCCACCGCCGTGATCACTGGTGATGTAACGCAAATAGATTTATCACACGGCACACAATCCGGTTTAAACCATGCAATCGACGTTTTAAAAAGCGAAAAAAAAATAGGCTTCACCTTCTTCAAATCAAAAGACGCAGTTCGCCACCCCTTGATACAACGCATCATTAGCGCTTACGATGATCATGAAAACGGCAACAATCCGGATGCCGATGACCAACCAGGAAAAGAGAACAGCTGACTTGGACATAGACATGCACATTGACGTGCAATATGCGCTTGATGGAACAAATATTGATGAGCTTCTACCCCCCGACGCATCTGATTTTAGAACGTGGGTAAATGCCGCATTATCTATGCAAAAATCTATGCAAAAAGAATCTGTACAAAGAAAACCTGTTCGAAAAAAAGAGGGGCAAGAAGAAGATGCTCAACTAACCATTCGCATTGTGGATGAAAAAGAAAGTGCTTATTTGAATGAACACTATAGACACAAAAACGGTCCGACCAATGTATTATCATTTCCAGCGGAATACGCTGACGATATTCCTGTCACACTGCTTGGCGACATTATCCTCTGTGCGCCACTTGTACTTAAAGAGGCAAAAACCCAAAACAAGGATATTCAGGCGCATTGGGCGCACTTGACAGTGCATGGCAGCCTACACCTACTTGGGTACGACCACAGCAATGCACAAGACGCACAAAAAATGGAGTCGTGTGAAATTGATATATTAAAACAAATTGGATTTACTAACCCATATATTTAATAATATTGAATTAAATCATGTATTTTATCTTATATAAAAAATGAACGAAAACTCACCCACGCCACCCACGTTAGAAAAACAGGGTCAGGAATCTGAAAAAGCTCAGCAACAGTCGTTATTGGAACGCCTCGGTGAAGTCTTACTGAGAATTCCAAAAACACGCGAGCAGTTAATTTATTCGTTACGTGAATGCGAACAACGCCATATCATCAACCCAGACACGCTCTCCATGATCGAAGGTGTTATCCAGGTATCAGACATGCAAGTTCGAGAAGTCATGATCCCGCGCACCCAAATGATCGTTATCAACCAAGAGCAAAAACCAGCAGACTTCTTAACAACCGTTGTAGAATCAGGGCATTCACGATTCCCTGTATTGGGCGACTCCCAACACGAGGTAATCGGAATTTTACTTGCCAAAGACTTGTTGACCCACTTTACAAATGGTGAAAATAACGAATTCAATATACGTGACATCCTGCGTCCGGCAGTATTTATTCCTGAAAGCAAACGCCTGAACGTATTATTAACAGAATTTCGCTCCAATCGAAACCACATGGCAATCGTTGCTGATGAATATGGCGGCGTATCTGGCCTGATTACGATTGAAGATGTATTGGAACAAATCGTCGGTGATATTGAAGACGAATACGATATTGACGAAGATATCTTTATACATAAATACAGCGACTCAACCTATACCGTAAAAGCACTAACACCATTAGAAGAATTCAATGAGTATTTCGGCTTGGAATATGAAGAAGATGAAATCGATACCATAGGTGGATTGGTGATGCGTAAATTTGGCCATGTCCCGAAACGGGGCGAAACTATCGCAATAGGACAATTTCGTTTTAAGGTACTGCGCGCAGATAATCGTCGCATGCATTTGTTGCAGGTGCAAAAACTTGACTTAAAATCTGATAAGGAAAGCAACGAAAAATAACAGAACGTGACATTTCCTGACCTCCTACAAAATATTTCCCAGCATCGATGGCGCGCTAATTCTTTAGCCTTGTGCTGCGGCGCATTAACAACACTGGCATTTGCGCCTTTTGATTTATTTCCGATCAGTCTTGTTACCAGCAGCCTGTTGTTTTATTTGTGGCTCAGCACACCTGCTAAAAATTCCACAAACTTTTTCGCAAACTCTTCTGCAAAGAATGCAAACAATAATTTTTGCGGCCGAGCATTCATGCACGGATATCTTTTTGGTGTCGGTTTATTTGCAACGGGCATCCCCTGGATTTATGTAAGCATGAGTCAGTACGGCGGTGTGCCACCTATGCTAGCAATATTGCTCACCGCATTGACTGTCCTTCTACTGGCGTTGTTCCCGGCAATGGCCGGCTATTTCTTCCGCCGCTTTTTTTTCACAAACACTGCAAACAAGTCCTGTATAATTCTATTGTCAACCTTGTTTGTTCTGTTTGAATGGCTTCGAGGCTGGGTATTTTTTGCCGGTGTGCCCTGGCTGTTAATAGGATACAGCCAAACTGATGCCCCTCTAATCGGCTTTGCCCCTATCATTGGTGTATACGGCCTTTCATGGATCGCGCTAGTTTGCTCGGCGCTTATTACCTATATTCTTTATAATGGAAAACCCGTACTCAAATTCAGCCTCGCTGCCCTATTTTCAATCTATGTTGGCGGCGCACTGCTAAACCTGATTCAATGGACGAGTCCGATTGGCACGCCGCTAAAAGTCACGTTGATACAGGGCAACATTCCACAGGATCAAAAATGGCTTGCGAAAAAACGCCAACCCACCATTGACCTATATACAAAATTAACCAAAGAAAACTGGTCTAGTGATTTGATTATTTGGCCGGAAACGGCATTACCCGCTTATTATCACCAGGCAAAACGCTTTCTGGACGCACTACAAGAAGAAGCCATACAAAATAAAACAGACATAATCATTGGTTTACCTATTATGGATGACGATAATACCCAGTACTACAATAGCGTAATCAGCCTGGGGGAACGGCCCGACGTTTATCACAAACAACACCTGGTGCCTTTTGGTGAATACATTCCTTTTAAAAGCCTGGTAGGCGACGTAATGAAGATATTTGATGTGCCGCTGCCTAATTTCAGTAAAAGTGAAAACAAAAACCGTACACTCACAATCGCCAATCATCAAGTCGGTATCTCGATTTGTTACGAAGACGCCTTCGGTGAGGAAGCCATCATCGCTATTCCCGAAGCTCATTTGCTGGTTAATGTAAGCAACGACGCCTGGTTTGGCAACTCCACGCAACCATCGCAACATTTACAGGTAGCGCAAATGCGTGCGATTGAAACAGGCAGACCCTTATTAAGAGCAACCAATACTGGCGTTACAGCCATTGTAGATCACAAAGGACAAATTCAATCGAAACTACCCCAGTTCGTCGCACAAGTATTGAATGGTACAATACAGGCTATGTCGGGTTCGACGCCCTATAGTATCGTAGGAAATTGGCTCATCATAAGTTCACTCATGTTGATCATGGCTTACTTTGGTTTTTCCTGTAGAAGACAAGCAACTGAATTCAAGCGGCCGGCCGCTTGAATTCAGTTGCGTTGCATTTGGGGCACGGCGGGATATGCCCGGTTTTATGAAAATGCAATTCTTCCCCACAGGATTTGCAAACCAGAGTACCGATCCCGGTGATTTCGCCCGTTTTCCATACACCAATTTTATTTGCACGGTCCGCTAATTGCGCCAGCTCCAGTTTGGTTTGGTCTGCCACGACGGCGAATGTATCAATAAATCGATCTTCGATTAACTCAATGTCGAATTTTAACCAGTCAGCCAATTCTTTGCCGTTTTCTTGCAAATATTGTCCAGCGTCTTCAAGGTCCCGTTGTAGATAGTCGCCCAGCTTATCAATCTCTTCGCGGGTCAACTCGTCAATTTCACCCGCTTTGTCCTTTGCGGCGTCTATTGCGTATTGAATTTTCGGACCAAATTCTTTTCCCGCATCGTCAATGAAGGTTTTCACATTTTCCAACATACGATGATAGGCGTTTACATGTTTATCTTTTAAATCACCCACTTAGCACCTCCTAATCTCTAACCCCTAATCTCTAATAAGGAATCTAATGAGGAACCCTTGATGAATTAAGGGTCTAGTACTATTTTGCGCCTATCACGGCCACTCTTTCAAGGTGAATTCTAAGCGAAATTCTCGAGCATGCCCAATATTTGCCTGCAGGGATTGCAGGCAAGGCTAAGATAGCTAATCCAGCGTGGCTATAAACGAATCTGCCTGGGCTATAGAGGACTGCATATCTGAGATGAGCTTCGTCACGTCTTTGCCAATACTGACGACTTCTGCACCCAGGCCACCTATGGCCCGGGCATTGAGATTATGTTTCAGATAAAGCACATGGTCCTGAAAACGCGACAGTACTTTATCCATACTCTTCCCTGCCTTAACCATTGAGCGGTTCAAGGTCGTATACTTTTTCCGAGTTGCCCGAAGTTTCTTTTTGCTATCGGTTTTAAAACGGGCATTGGATATCAGCGCTATTTCTTCTTCCCATTCCTCAAACAAATCACGGGCGATTGTATCAACTTTTTTAATACGGTCTTTGACGTCTTTAGCACGATCTACAGATTCCTCATAGTCATCATTCAACGCCTCATACGTTTTCTCAAGTTGACCACCGTCGAAATTCTGTAATTCTTTAAGGCGTTCCAAAGCACTCTTGAATTGTTCCTGTGCATCCGCCTGTTCTTCACGCGCTACTTCGACGTTATCTCTAAGCAAGTCGCGCTTGTGCTTACCCATTTTCTCCCAGGCAGCGTAATAAGTCGTGCTGCATGCGCTTAGCACGGCGACACCACAGAGGATAAGCAGCCATTTACTAGAACTCATCACTGGCGCCGTATTATCATTGTTCATTTTTCAGCGTCCATGTATTTTCAGAATTGGAGGGAGATCAGGGGGCGATAATATCCAGTAATTGTTCCGAAGTAAACCGCCCATACCAGACGAGGGGTTTCTTGCTGATATCTGACAAAATCAATCAACTATTCCTCAGCCTCCCCGTTTGTGCATGCCGTATCGCTAAGTCCAGCAGACTCCGGGAGACGATTCTGCACCTCCGCAACAGATTCCGCTGAGGAGCCTGAAAAAGTTTTATGTCAAGGAAACTTGTTATTTACCTGATCACGCATGATAATAAGGCCTGGTCGGAATTGTTTCGTGCTATGACATGAACTTTTTCTGCCTAGTTTACCTGACATTAATAACCCTGAACACAACAGAGGAGAACAAACAAGTATGACAAAACTATCTGAAATTGAGGGTATCGGCGACACATATGCCGCGAAACTTGAAGACACAGGTATTAGCTCCATAGAAAACCTATTGGAGGTTTGTTGTGAAAAAAAAGGGCGTACGGAAATAGGTGAGAAAGCAGGTATTAGTGAAAAGCTCATCTTAAACTGGGTGAATCGCGCAGACTTGGCCAGAATCAACGGCATTAGCACTCAGTACGCAGACCTGCTGGAATGCGCCGGGGTTGATACTGTACCGGAATTGGCTCAACGCAAACCTGAGAATCTACATACAAAAATGATCGATGTGAATGAAGAAAAAAAACTGGTTCGCAAAGTGCCGGCACTCTCCCAAGTCCAGGACTGGGTGACCCAGGCGGAAAAATTGCCTCGTGTCGTATGTCATTGACCGAGTGCTCCACTGTCCGTAATACAAACCGAGGTTAATCTCGCCGACAGGACAATCACTGTGCAGTGCCCATGGATGCTTTATCTCGTGCAGTTGGGGAAAACCAAACAGGCATGACATGATAGGGTAATTCAGGGGATTAGCTTTAAATGGGGGTTCGTTGACATGGCTACCAAGCAGCAGAATGGATGGCCGTGTTGAATACAACTAACAATTTGCCTTAACAAGGAGAGTAATAGAAATGAGTATGATAGAGAATAAAAGATTTGCTGCGCTGATTACAGCGACCGTGTTCCTGCTAATTCTTGCAGGCTGTGAGAAAGCGGCTGACTCGACGCAAAAAGCGGTGCAGGATACGAAAGAAATGGCCAGCGATGTTGCCGAAGATGTAAAGGAGGAGGTAGCCAACGTCATAGATACCCCCAGTGAAACCGTTAGCGATGTGGTGGATGAGATCAAAGACGGCGCTGGCGCGATTGCAGAAAACACAACAGAATTGGCCGCTGATACTGTTGAAGGTGTGAAAGAGACGGCGACTGAGCTGCTTGGTACCTCCACGGAAACGGTGGCTGGTGTCATGGATGAGGCCATCTCCAAGGATGACGCATTGGCGCTGGCAAAGAAAAGCGGCTGCCTTGCATGCCATAAAATTGACGATAAACTGGTGGGTCCGGCGTGGAAAGATGTGGCCACTCGCTACAAGGATGACCCGCAGGCAAAGAGCCTTCTGATAGAAAAGGTCAGCAAGGGTGGCAAGGGTAATTGGACTGAGGTGACAGGTGGCGCACCCATGCCCCCGAATTCACCGCGCGTATCGAATGAAGATATCGACAAGCTGGTGACGTTTGTGCTTTCCCTCTAAAATCCGCAGATCGCTGTGATATCAACTGTGATATCAACAAAGAAAGCCGCATTATCGCGGCTTTCTTTTTATCCATATGGCCCTACTGGCTATAGAATCTACAAATAATAATAGATACGACCCGTCTTGTAATCGGGGGAGTGATGGCAGATAACAACGCAATACTGATTGGGTTGGGCACAGAAAAGCTTTACCTTGAGTCGGCCTTGGCCAATCGTCACGGCTTGATCGCGGGAGCGACGGGTACCGGCAAAACGGTTACTCTACAGGTGTTGGCGGAAGGTTTCTCGCGCATCGGCGTGCCTGTTTTTTTGGCAGATGTAAAGGGGGACCTGACGGGTATCAGTCAGCCAGGTTCTCCGCACCAGAAGGTTGATGAGCGTATCACGGCAATTGGTATTGCAGATTTTCAGTTCAGCGATAATCCCACTGTATTATGGGACCTGTATGGCGAAAAGGGGCATCCGATTCGCACGACGATATCGGATATGGGACCAAGTCTGCTGGCTCGTCTGATGGACCTAAATGAAACCCAGCAGGGTGTATTAGCGCTCGCTTTCGAGTTTGCCGATGACGAGGGTCTGCTGCTGCTTGACCTGAAAGACCTGCAAACCACACTCAAGTTTATCGGCGACAATGCGAAAACTTTCCGTACCGGCTATGGTAACGTCAGTGCGGCATCGGTCGGCGCTATCCAACGTCGGCTGCTGATGCTGGAACAGGAGGGGGCGGAACAGTTTTTCGGTGAACCGCAACTCGATTTATGGGATTTTATTCGCACCGACTCTGCGGGCCGAGGGCATGTCAACATCCTTGCCGCTGACAAACTGATGCAAAACCCGCGTCTCTACGCAACCTTTCTATTGTGGTTATTGTCAGAATTATTCGAAAATCTACCGGAGGTGGGTGATCTTGACAAACCACGTTTTGTTTTCTTTTTCGATGAGGCCCACCTGCTTTTCACGGGGGCGCCTAAGGCGCTTATCGAAAAAATCGAAATGGTGGTGCGACTGATACGCTCCAAGGGTGTAGGTATTTTTTTTATTACCCAGAATCCGCTTGATATCCCCGATTCCGTGCTTGGCCAGTTGGGGAACCGGTTTCAGCATGCCTTGCGCGCCTTCACGCCGCGCGACCAAAAAGCGGTGCGCGCGGTCGCGCAGACCATGCGCGCCAATCCAAAACTGAATACTGAAGCCGCTATCATGGAACTCGGTGTCGGCGAAGCACTGGTCTCCGTGTTAGACCTAAAGGGCAGACCGAGCATCGTACAACGGACTTTAATCAGACCACCTGCGTCGCATATCGGGCCAGCCAGTCATAGTGACCTCGAGCGGCTAAAGAAAAGCAGTCCGTTTGCCGGGCGTTATGATAACGCTGTCGACCGTGATTCCGCTCACGAACGCCTGAGGGCACGGGCGGAAAAACAGGCAGTAGAAGCCGAACATGCCATTCGAGAGAAAAAAGTAAGCAAGCTGACAAAACGCAGCAGCGGTGGTGGTCGACGCCGACAAAGCATTGGTGAAACATTGCTCAAGAGTGCCGCACGCTCGATCGGCAGCAGTATGGGCCGCCAGATTTTGCGGGGAATTTTGGGTTCGATCTTTCGTGGCCGGTAATTCCGTATTATGCAGGGCGCATTCTAAAAAAAGCGCCCACAATGTATGCACCCTGCACTCGGTGGTGTTGCCTAGCTTATATTTAGAACAGCTTTTTGGCCATGTCCGCGATGCCGTCAATACCCCCGAGCGAATCGAGCAGGTTTCCACCACTGCTGGATTTATCCACTACCTGCGGCAGCGCCTCGGACAGTCCGTTGAGCACAGCACCCTCATCAGTACCCAACTGTGACGCCACTTGCGAGATCTTTTCGCTGCCAAACAGTTCCTTGACCTGATCGGCGGAAATGGCTTCATTGTCGCCGTCTCCCAGCCAGGATGCGACAACCGAACCCAGCCCTTTTTCCTGTAGGCCTGAGACGATATTCCCCAGATTGAGATTGCCGTCATTATCGGAAAGCAGGCCGCCCAAGGCAGAAGTAATGCTGTCCATGTTGCCACCACCACCCAGCTTGTCCTTGAGAAGTGAAGCGCCTATTTGCATAATATCCATTGTCATTCCCCTTGTATCTAATTTTGTATTTAATTTGATATACGACGTAACTCTTGAGAAAAAACTTGAGAAAAAACATCAGTTAATTGTTTACGTTTTTATTACTCTTTATTATTACTCAACAGACACGATATCACTATTCTGTTTATGTAAGGCCACTCTGTCTCGCAAGAGCGAGCAGCTCGATTATACTACACCAGCAATTTCTACAACGCCAATTGATTTCAGGTAAATATGTGTTTATGCTTTCGCATCGCACACTACTGCAAGCAAACGCCGCTTGAGGCTTGAGGATAGTTAACTGATTAGTTAACTCGAGAAATAACAAACAAGTGCGACTAACAATCGAAGCCGCTTTACACTTTGGAGCCGCTTCGCTTGACAATAAATCCTATGAAAATCATCGAAGTCGTCGCCGACGCACAGCACCTGAAAACGATCAGAAGTATTGCCACACAAAAGGGCGCTCTGGACTGCTGGTCCTTCGGAGCTGGTACTGATGAACCACGCTGCGTGACGCGCATGGTGGTCGATGACGAGAACCGCCAGGCAGTGCTCGATGCCCTGCAAGCCATCCTTGGAAAAAACCCGAATGCGCGCATCATTGTATTGCCAATAGAGGCGACGTTACCCCGTGCCGAAGAAAATAAGGTTGAGGACAAAAGCAAGCCTAGCAATGCGGCGGGCACCTCACGCGAGGAGTTGTATCAAAACATCTCGAAGAACGCCGTGCTCGACGCTAATTTCTTGCTACTGGTGTTCCTCTCCACCATCGTCGCCGCTATCGGTCTGATCGAAGACAACGTCGCCGTCGTGATCGGCGCCATGGTCATCGCGCCTTTGCTCGGCCCAAATATCGCCTTAGCCTTGGCCACCGCCTTAGGTGACACCGAACTTATGTGGCGTGCGCTCAAAGCCAACTTATCGGGACTGGGCTTAGCCTTTATTCTGTCATTGATTATCGGGTTGGCGTGGCCACAAAACATGCAAAGCCCGGAGCTTCTCGCCCGCACCGTGGTTGGACTGGACTCGGTGGCCCTGGCACTGGCCTCCGGAGCGGCCGCAGTGCTGTCGCTTACGACGGGCCTGTCCAGTGTATTGGTCGGCGTGATGGTCGCCGTGGCGTTATTGCCGCCGACGGCGACCGTAGGCCTAATGCTGGGATCCGGTCAGACCAGTTTGGCGTTGGGCGCTTTGCTGTTACTGGGAGTCAATATCGTCTGCGTCAATCTGGCGGCCAAAGTGGTCTTTCTGTTTCGGGGTGTCAAACCGCGCACTTGGCTGGAAAAACAAAAAGCACGCCAGTCAACCACCACGTATATTGTGTTCTGGGTGGTTTTACTGCTGATATTGTTAGTGGCGATTTATCTGCGGACGCGGTTCTCCGTAGACCAGTGACTACGCGCAGTCAACAAAGCACAATCAAAGCACAGTTAACTAACTAACGCGCAGCTGCATCATCGCCGCCTTTACAAAAGACTCGATCACTCTTTCAATTGTATTTTCAATGCGCCGTCCGCTACGTGAACCGTCTCAACACCATCCGCAAATGATTTCCAAAAACCTTCCTCATTACCAAATTCACGCACCAGGTCGATATTTTTCAGCCCACCTAGCCACGCATTGGGTATCGGCACCCCCATAACACTGACCCCCTTCAACATCACTACAGGGCGTTCTTGACGATAAGCGAGCACAACACCGCCACGCACTTTGATAGTTTTTCCACCAAACAGGGGGAAATCCTCATCAACCGGCACCAATAACTTTGCACTAATCAAGTCCTCGGACAAATCGATCGCCAGTTTATCCGCCAGGTCCGTATTTTTCGCTAACAATGCATTCACTTCATTTTCCGTTAGAGATATTTCCCTTGACGCGCCCTCTTCGCTATACGCTTCGGGCTCAAGCGCTGCGCTGGAATCATTGACGCCCGCTGGAGAACCCTGCTTTTCGCGCATAGCAAGCGATTCCAAGCGTTCCAATTTGTCATCCAGGACGCGCTGCTCTTTTTTATTCAGCGTAACCGGGGTGAACTGGGAGGGAAATAAATAGGAATCTAAAGCCCAATACGAAAAAGCGCCAGTAATTATCACCGCCAATAAAACAAACAATATGATATGCACTCGGTCAAAACGCTTTACCGATTGAGCACGTATTACATCACTACCCGTATCCATCGCTAAATAGTGACGCATGAAAAACTATTAGTCAAAAATTATCTTTTATATTTCGCTCTAAGATGGAAGCTGCGAGCGTACCAAGGAGTATGAAAACCTGTTCAAAATAGGATATAGTACAATTTTTGTTGTCGCCATTAATGAGAACACAAAAGCCTGAAATATGACTAATAAACCCGACAGAGATATTGAAAAAACCTATCCAATCAAAGAGATCACCGCCAAACTAAGACGCTTGGCCGATTGCCTGGATAATGACAAACTCTTTGAAATCCAAATTGCCGGGGAAAGGATTTATATCCCGGCCCGGGCGACATTCAGCATAGAACACGAGCGTGAAGGTAATAGTGAAGAGGTGGAATTTCAATTCAAATGGAAAAACAATTGATCTGCATTTTACATGATTTAAAGTAAGCTCTGAAATTAATCAGCGGTTACTCAGCCAAAAAAAACCCAACAGGAGAAAATAAAATGGCGACATTCACGCTTAGCAAAAACGATAAAGGTTACCGTTTTGCACTAAATACAGAAAATGGAAAAGTAATCGCTAATTCTGAAATCTATAACAGCATTGCAAGCGCGCAAAATGGTATTGCATCAATCAAAACAAATGCGTCGCATCGGGAGCAGTTCCAGATTGCGCAGCAAAGCGGTAAATATTTCTTTACGCTTAAAGCCCGCAACCATCAACCCATAGCGCACTCACCCCAATACCGCAACGAAGCCGAAGCAGTCGCAGGCATTGAATTGCTACAACAAGACGCACCCAACGCCAGCATTGTTGATAATACATAATGTTTTGAGTGCTCCTCCACGTTACTGAAATAATTTTAAAATTAGAGGCCGGGAGTGAGGAGTGACCCCCTGACAGGGACTGCCAGCCACTTTCGTACCTGATAGCCGTTTGGGCATCACCTGGATATCAATAATGCGCTATTTTCATCGGTCCCTTCCCTTATTGCTCGTTGTGCTTTTTTCCGGCATATACGCGACTGCACCAGCAGCACAATCAGATAGAAATCTGGTAATAATCAGCTCTTTTCCCGCAGAGATGACAAGCATATTCAGCGAGGCATTCGAGAAAAAGAACCCCGGGATCCGCGTTGAGCTCATTAAGAAAAAGACATCTGTGGGACTTAAATACATTAATGAAAATAAGAATGACAATAGTGCGGACCTTTTCTGGGTGTCTGCCCCGGATGCCTTTGAAGTTCTGAAAGAGAAAAATCTGCTACAGCAATATCAGGCTACGGCGCAAGACTTGCCAAAACGGATCAGCGGTTATCCGGTCAATGATCCGGATGGTTATTACACTGGTTTTGCTGTCGCAGGCTATGGCATCATGTGGAATAATGACTATTTGAAGGCACATAACCTGCCAACGCCGAAAGAGTGGATAGATCTGACCAAGCCAGTCTATCGTGGTCATATTGGATTGTGTTCACCTTCACGTTCAGGCACAACACACCTGACGATCGAAGCAATCCTGCAATTAAAAGGCTGGAAACCTGGCTGGTCACTGGTGAAGGCGATTTCCGCCAATGCCAAAACCATTACCAAAAAAAGCGCTGATGTTCCCAATGGGGTCATCGCGGGTGACTTTGGCGTGGGTATCGTGATTGATTATTATGCTCTGACTGCAATGGCGCAGGGCCAACCCGTGGGCTTTGCCTACCCTGGTGCAACCACGTTGGTGCCGGCCAATATCGGAATGCTTAAAAATGCGCCCGAGGCGCAACTGGCAGGCCGCTTCATCGATTTTATCGTCTCACCCGAAGGACAACGCTTGTTACTGTCACCCCAGATCAGTCGGCTACCCATCTCGCCCGATGCCTACGAAGATGGCCAGGACATGAAAGTACCGGCATTTTTCCCGCGGCCGTTTACTGTACGTCAACTGGGTGCACATATTGCCTTTGATGTGCAAAAAAGCAGGCTCCGCTATAACGTGGTTAACTCGCTGTTTGATGCAATGATTACTTATCGACTGGATGAGTTGCGCAGCGCGATGCAGGCTGTGCAGGCAGCGGAACAACTTATGCTATCCACACCCGCCGCCGGATTACCAGCTGTTGCCCGCGCGGTTATTCAAGGCCGTGATTTGATCCGCTGGACACCCATCGATGAGTTAACCAGCAGAGATCCCAAATTTACCGCAAAATTCAAAAAAACGCGTAAGCAGGCATCCGATATCATCGACGGGGAGCAAGGAAATATCGAACAACAATGGGATCAGCATATCGTGGAAAATTACGCCAGGACACGCCATATTATTGATCTGGCTTATACACCACCGGACTCATAGGCGGTTTTTATGAGCTCTTCTTCAGCAGTTCTTTGAGTTTTACCACACGATCAGTATCGTTATTCTTGTGTTGATCATGAATTCTCTGAATCGCGGCCATTCGTGAATCGATATCGATCTCAAGGTCTTCTGCCAAACGAGGATTTTCTTTCAGCACTTTTTCAACGGATTCAAGTGAGAGCATGGCGACCTGGAGATCATTTTTCGCATCCACATTGGCCATGTTGTCACAATGACGCAGTGCCGATTCAATACCAAAGGCTTCACCAGGCAAAATACTGCCCAAATCATGCTCGTTCCCTTTAGAGTCAATCACGGCTCTGCGGGCGCTGCCGGATAAAACAACATAAATATTTTCATTCTCGTCACCGCTCCGTATAACCCGCTCGCCCGAACCAAAGCGGGCGGTTTCTGCATTGACAAGAAGCGTATTGAGCTGTTCCCGGCTGAGACCAAACACATCCAGTTCCATCAGTTTTTGCCGCAATGTGTCAGGGGTAACAGTGTCATCTTTGCCTAGATTCATCTCAGTACTGGAAAAATGAAAAAGCTGGTGGTCTTCAAACGGAAATACAATGCCGTAACGTTTGGCGGCGTACCAGGCACGCGTCAGATAGGCATCCCGAACCGCATCAATATCGGCATAATCACTAAAATAAATCTGTGCTTCAAAGGCGCCCGCGTCGTCAGCCAGCTCACGCAATATCACTTGGGGTGCGGGTTCTTCGAGTACAGCCGGTGTATTCCGGGCAGCCTCCAGCAGCGCCTGGCGGACCATGTTGGGCGGATGTTCTTCGCAAAACTGAATAATGACACGCTCCATATGCACCCGTTTTGGCCGACTGTAGTTGTGAAAGGTGTTACTGGCCAGCACCGAGTTGGGGATAACCAGCAGATCACCCTCGAAGGTTTCCAGGCTGACGGAATGCCAATTAACGGTAATCACCCGGCCCACCACGTCGCCCGTCTTCAACCAGTCCCCTACTTGAAACTGGCGAGCAGAAATCAGCGTAATGCCCGCAAACAATGCGCCCAGTGTATCCTGTAGCGCCAGGCCCAGCACAATGGAACCCACGCCCAACGCGGCCAGCATCTGACCAAGATCAACACCCCAAATCAGGGAGGTAACAAAAGCGACGCCGAAGGCAACAAGAAATAGCCGTGCGATATTCAGCACGAGCGTGGGGACACGACTTTGCCAGCCATCGCCTGCTGATTTTTTCAGCCAGAACATATTGAAAACCGACAGCACAAGATAGATAAGGCTGATCCAAAAAATGGTTGCGGTGGCACGAACCGCCACATTTTCCGACTCAAAACCCACCACTTTGGTCAGTAACAGATAGATAACCAGGCTGGGAAATACAAAATATTGTGCATTACCTAAAAGTGAACGTGACGGTTCATGCTTTTCAGTATCCTCAATCCGGTAGAGCATTTCCCCGAACAGAATCATCAGCAGTGGAAAGCCAATTAACAGCCCGATCCCCCAGGCAAGCCAGATATCTTGGGCTAATGTATCAAACACCGGTCATCGCCTATCCACTAAACCAACATTCAGACACCAGGTCTGTAACTCATTTTCACTGCCATCAACGCGAATAGCTTCTCCGTCACTGAAGTCGTCCTTGTTGTGCAGTTGTTCATACACCGGTTCGCTAATGCAGATACAACCCGGGGGGGCAATTTTTCTGATTTCATCGGCGATCACCACTGTTTTGCCCCAGACATCGTAGCTAAATTGATCACGACCGACGACCCCAGCCAGCACGGTTCCTGAATGAATGCCGATACTGAGTTCCGGGGCCAGATCATATTCTCTACTGATACGTTGGGCGAGTACCATCATTTCCTGGGTGAATTCCAGCGCCCGTCTGCCGTGATCCAAACGCGGTACGGTCACACCACAGGTCGCCATATAGACGTCACCCAGGGTTTTTATTTTCTCTACCCCGTATTCGGCCGCGCTTTCATCGAAGCTGGAAATCAACTGATTAAGCCGGGTCAGAATTTGTTCGGGAACATCTTTGTCATGGTCTGGAGTCAGCCCTACCAACGTGGCGAATATCACGGAAACATTGGGCACCCGGTCAATGATATGCTCATCACCGGCCCGCATACGCGCTACGATGGGTTCGGGCAAGATATTGCGCAGCAGTAACTCGTTCTCATGGTCTTTTTCTTCAATAAGTTGTTTTTGCTTGCGGATGCCTTCGACCATGGTATTGAATGATGCTGTCAATTCACCAAACTCATCATTGCTGGTCACAGCAACTTTAACGTCGGTACTGCCTTCACCTACGCGTTGCAGTCCCGCGACCAGCGCTTTAATCGGCGCGACAACGTATGCCGCGATCAGGATCGCCAGCAGCGTAACCACCACCCCCAAAATACTGGCTGAAACCATAACCTGGCGCAGAAAACGATTAATCGGTTCATTAATCTCGGCAATATCCATCTCCGCAAGAATCACCCAATCCAAACCGTGAGTACGAAGCGGAGCATAGGCGCTCATCACAGGCACACCGCGATAGTCAATCACCTGCTGTGTGCCACTCTTACCACTGAGTGCGAGATTAACGGTTTCCCCGGTAACCGGTTGAAACAGGATAGAGGTATTGAGTTTGACTATCCGCTGAATTTCACCTGCGGGCATACCGATGTTGCGCAGCCTTTCCAAATAACGCTCACGCCCCTGAATCAGAAAGCGTGAATCAGAACGCATTAGATAGTTGCGCCCTACCAAATAGACCTCGCCTGTTGCACCCATGCCGCTATTTTTCCAGTCCTGATTACTGGTCATCACTTTATTCAGCTCATCACTGGGAATCTGCAGTGCAAGTATCCCGGCAATCTCCTTACCATCATAAACCGTGACCGCAACAAATGCCGCCGGTGCGCCATAGGAGGGAGTATAAATATCGTAATCCTGAAACCTGACCCGCCCCCGCTCTTTGGCACGTATCACTTCCTTGGCCAAGGAGCCAAGATTGGTCGATGCATAAGGACCATTATTGAGATTGGTGGCGAAATCGGTCTCTTTAAAGACCGAATAAACAATGTCGCCGGTTTCATGGTCGATAAGGAAAAGATCGTAGTAGCCAAATTGCTGATTCAAGCGGCGCAGACTCTCGTGATAACGCTCGTGAACCTGCGCATAATAACCCTCATCTCCTTTGGCAATAACGAGATTATCTTTTTTCCCCACCTCATTGGGATTGGCGGCGAGATAGTGATACTGCAGATAACGGGCGGCGGCGGCATCCGGCAGGTAGTGGCGACTTTCCGGCTCGCCCCCCATTCGATCACGTAAAACGGGAATAAACTGATTGCGATAATAATCAACCAGTTTTTTCTGTGACTCATCCGCCAGAGACTCACGCCCCGCCAAACGAAACGCAGTACGAAACTCGTTCAATGCATCGACGATGGTGCCGTTTTCGGAAAGAGCCAAGACCTGGTCGCGGATATCGGAAAAATACGCCTCTATTTGCTGGGTTTTGGCCGCGCGTAAGGTTTTCAGTTCATTATTGGTCGCCTCTGCCAGGGCGTCTTGTGCTGAACGGTAACCCTGATAGGCAACAATCAGGATACTGATAATACTTGTAAGCAGTAAAGTAACGACCAGTTTGGAACGAATGCTAAGACGCACAGGAAATTTCATGGACTACACGCCCTAAGTAGATGCAGCTAAAAATTTTGCCTGTTCAATCCAGTCGGATACTATTTCTCTGGACGGATTAACACGCGTGCGATGCTCTTTGGCATTCACCTCCTCCATCTTGGCAGTCAGTACCGTTGCGTCCTGTTGTGCCAGTTGCTGCACGGATATAATAGCGGAAGCCTCAAGCAGTTCTGCAAACTGCCCACGGACACCCTTCACACGAATCAGGTCAGCCATGCTGACCCACTTGCCGATCACAAATTCCTGCAGTTTCATGGCGGACGCAATTTCTTGTCGAAGAGCCGATGTATTTGCTTTATCAAGCAAATCACGGGTTGTTGTTATGTCCATGGCACGCAGCAACTTACCGTAACCCGGACCAATGCCTTCGATTTCTTGAATATCATAAACATCTTTAGGACCATCGACATCACCGACCCCCAATGAAGAGGCGGATGCCTCAAGATCAAGGGCTTTTTCCCTAAACTGATTACGCTCACCGACCAGCCTGGTGATTTTTGCATAAAGATCACTATTATTGCTCTCTAACCGCTTCAACTCATCTTGATATTTTCCACAAAACAGGGATTTCAATAACCACCCAATGATAAAACCGATAATGGCGGCGATAAGCAGACAAAACAACATTTGCATAATCAGATAATCCATTACTCATTCTCCCAAAACGTTAAATTCAATACGACGGTTTTGACCCCGACCTTGTGCCGTGGTGTTATCCGCTAGCGGTTTTTTTTCACCATAACCCACCGCAGACAAACGATCTGCGTTTACTTGGTGTAATATCAGGTAGTCCATAATGGACTTGGCGCGGCGACGGCTAAGATCAAGGTTCATGGAATAGGAACCGCGGTCATCCGTGTGTCCGGCAATTTCAATCCTCGCATCCGGGCACTTTCCGGCTGTGGTCACCAGTTTGTCGAGCAACTCACGGCTGCGGGCACTGATTGCCACACCCGCTGTTTCAAAGTGTATTTGGCGACCGGTGAGCAGCTGATCGAACTCTTTCTGACAATTCAACCCTGCCGCAACGGATTCCGCTACGGTTACATCGAATGCAAGAGAATAGTGTTGTGGTAGTTTGCGGGTTATATTTTGTTGCAACTGATCGCGTAATTTGACAGCCGATGTTCGGCCAGCAACGCTGAGTGTGGATTTTGTGAGGCGGGAAGTCACCTCCTGATAACGATCAAGATCGACAAGCATGACCCCTGCAACCACGGTATTCCAGTCCACAGGGGCGCCTGCGGCAATATCAAGCTGATCCATAACAGCGCCATCGGTAGCATTACTAGCGGCATTAATCATCGCGCTACGTGCGGCTTCATCAACTACGTACCCTTTAAGCGTAACGTCTTTGCCATCATAAATGATGGTCAGTTCATAGGGATCAGGTAGCGGGGCGGCTTTGCTTACAATGAGTTGATTATCGACAGAGCGAACTCCCCAAGTTTGCTTGGCAATTTCACCGGCCTGATCACGCAATGCCGGAGAGGGTGCCGATCCGCTTAAGCGCAGTTCTCGACCATCTGTAGTCACCGTTGCCCAGACGATGTCCCGAGATATTAACTGCCGATGAACCCGGTCAACCAGGTCAACCTCTATGGCCGACGCTCCTGGTCGGATACAGAAAAATGCAAGCACACCAAGCGCGATTAAGCCCAATAACAAAATCAATAATCGTGACATTTACTTGCTACTCCTTAGCTCTTAGCGGAAGTCTCTTAGCTGAAGCCTCTTAGCCGAAGCGATTTTACGCAAGAGCGTAACATACCCGCATCGAGTGATAAAATAAACAAATCAGCTTCTTATTCCCTGTCCCCACTTTGCCACCCGCACGCCATTAACCGGTATTTCATAGTAAGTCGCGATCGCTTTGATGATTCTCTTTAATGGATACCGGATGCCTTCGCCCTATTTTATCGATAGCAATGGCCAAGGATTGTAGCTGACCGTAAGCATAAAAATTTTTGTCGCCGTTGATTGGGGGGTGTTTTTTTAACTGATAGAAATGCGTTGTTTCATTGTCATTAGCTGCATTTACATACATAAATAAGCTGTATCTGGATATATCCGGCGCCTGCCCCGCCACGACGATTTATTACATGATAATAGGCATCTTCGTATTCTATTCAAAACACCTTATTATATTAAGTCAAAATTTAACCAACCAGCCCATTGCTCACATAATTTTATCTTTAAAATCATTCACTTAGAATCTCTTGTCGCTAACTAGGCCCCCCTGACGGTTATTATTTTGTGCCTATTGTTGCTACTCTAAATCCAACGCAAGATTTTGGGATCCAGCAGTCCTGCTGTATCCTTACCCTCCTCGCAAAAATGGAAAAACAAAAGAGAAAAACATGCAAGAACAGTATCACCCAGAAAAAATAGAACAATCCGCCCAGGCTTATTGGCAGGAAAATAACAGTTTCGCCGCCAGCGAAGACCCCGCTCGCGAAAAATACTACTGCCTGTCCATGTTCCCGTACCCCAGTGGGCGTTTTCACATGGGACATGTTCGAAACTACACCATTGGTGATGTTATATCCCGCTTCCAACGCATGCAGGGAAAAAATGTATTGCAACCGATGGGCTGGGATGCGTTCGGATTACCGGCTGAAAATGCAGCAATTCAAAACAAAGTGCCGCCTGCAAAGTGGACCTATGAAAATATTGACTACATGCGCGAGCAACTCAAACGCATCGGCTTTGCGTATGACTGGTCGCGGGAAATAGCGACCTGTCACCCCGATTATTATCACTGGGAACAATGGTTATTTACCAAGTTGTTCGAAAAAGGATTGGCCTATAAAAAAGTATCCGCTGTAAACTGGTGCCCCGTTGATCAAACCGTGTTGGCCAATGAACAAGTCGAAGACGGCTGCTGTTGGCGATGTGGCACCCAGGTTGTCAAAAAAGAAATCCCGCAATGGTTTTTGAAAATCACCCAATATGCCGATGAGTTACTCAATGGACTGGACAAGCTGGATGGGTGGCCCGAGCAAGTACGCACCATGCAACGAAACTGGATCGGCCGCTCCGAAGGCGTCGAAGTTCAGTTTACCGTGCCAGGGAGTAAAACGCCGTTAAAAGTATTCACAACGCGGCCTGATACGTTATTGGGCGTAACCTACCTGGCTGTTGCACCAGAACACCCGCTGGCAACACTCGCCGCTCAGTCCAATAGCACGTTAGCCGCTTTCCTGAAAGAATGTAAAACAATCGACACCAGTGAAGCTGCATTGGAAACGATGGAGAAAAAAGGCATGGATACCGGGCTACATGCAATCCACCCAGTCAGCGGAGAACAGTTACCTATTTTTACCGCGAACTTTGTGTTGATGGGTTACGGTGAAGGTGCGGTCATGTCGGTGCCTGCGCATGATCAACGAGATTGGGCGTTTGCCAAAAAATACAAACTACCCATCCGGCAGGTCATCTTTCCACTGGATGAGAGAAAAGTAAATCTGCACGAAGGTGCTTTCACTGAAAAAGGAAAATTAGATCACTCCGACCCATTCTCCGGCCTGACTTCACAACAGGCCTTTAATGCAATTGCATCTTATCTGGAAAAAAACAACCAGGGAAAGAAACAAATTAATTATCGGCTGCGCGATTGGGGAGTTTCCCGGCAACGCTACTGGGGTGATCCGATTCCGATTATTTATTGCGATAAATGCGGTACTTTGCCGGTACCAGAAAAAGACTTACCGGTGATTTTACCCGAGGATATTGCTTTCGAAGGCGTGGGTTCACCCATCAAAACAATGCCGGAATTTTATAAAACCCAATGCCCCAAATGTGGCGGCGATGCCGAACGCGAAACCGATACTTTTGATACGTTTATGGAATCCTCCTGGTACTACGCGCGCTTTTGCTGTGTTGACAACCGCAGCGCAATGCTGGATGAACGCGCCAATTACTGGCTTCCTGTCGATCAATATGTGGGTGGCATCGAACACGCGGTATTGCATTTACTCTATGCGCGTTTTTTCCAACGATTAATGCGTGATGCGGGCCTGCTAGAGCACGATGAACCATTCACCAACCTGCTCACACAAGGCATGGTATTAAAAGACAGCGCAAAAATGTCTAAATCAAAAGGCAACACAGTCGATCCGCAAGGCTTAATTGAAAAGTATGGCGCAGATACCACCCGTTTATTTATGATGTTTGCCTCCCCACCGGAACAATCACTGGAGTGGTCCGATGCAGGCGTAGAGGGTGCTTTTCGTTTCCTCAAACGATTATGGAAACGGGTATATGAACATCTCGCACAAGGTTCAAATGCAGCAACGGGCTTATCTTCAAGCGAATTCGAGACACTATTTCAAAAACTTTTCCAGAAACATTCCGACGCACAAACTGCAGAGCAAACTAATGCACAAAAACATATTCGTCGATTAACACACGAAACGCTCCACAAAGTGACGGATGATATCCAACGCCGAAATACATTTAACACGGCAATTGCGGCTGTGATGGAATTAGTTAATGCGCTTTACAAATTTGACGACAACTCAGACACCGGCAAAGCCGTTATGCAAGAAGCGTTGGACATCTGCATATTGATGTTATCGCCTATTATCCCCCATGTGACCCACACACTGTGGCATGCTATGGGACACCAAGAAGCTATTATCGATACACCCTGGCCCAAAGTCGATAAATCTGCTCTGATTAGAGACAATATTGAAATGATTGTGCAAGTCAATGGGAAATTACGAGGCCGTATACAGGTAGCCGTAAATGAAAATAAATCTGAAATCGAAAATACCGCTATGCGCGATGACAACGTAAAACGTTTTATTGATGGCAAAAAAGTCAGAAAAATTATTGTTGTACCAGGAAAACTAGTCAATGTCGTTGTCAGCTAGAACAGGTTTACTTGCCGCTTTGCTAATCTTATTAGCGGGTTGCGGGTTTCATTTACGTGGCTCGGTGATTTTGCCTGAACTAATGGCGACAACCTATATTCAGGATAGTGTTCCAAACAGCTTAATATTACCCAAGCTGAAGCGCATGCTGATTAAAAACGATGTCAATGTAATCGATAAATTTGATGTCGCAGCAAACAACCAGCCAATTAAAATCACGGACCCTACTTCTGAACAAACAGCAGTCGCGGTATTGCAACTCTTAAACGAGAACTTCAGTCGGCGACAACTGTCTTCAGGCTCATCTACATTAATTAAAGAATATGAATTGAATTACGCTATCACATTCACTTTATATAAGCAGTCTTTAGGCAAGCAGAACAACGATACGTTACTTGCCAATCAAACAATCAATATCACCCGAGAACAGACATTTGATGAAGCACAAGTATTAGCCAAGACAACGGAGCAACAAAAATTACAACAAGAAATGATTCGCGATGCAGCCAGACAGATATTAAGGCGACTACAATCAATACAATATACAAATACTAATGCGAATAACATCTAATCAACTCAACGCACACCTTAAACAGCACAAAGATAATCTGCTGCCTGTTTATTTCGTTTGCGGCGATGAGCCTTTGCAGCTAAACGAAGCTTGTGACAGCATCCGAAAAAGTGCTCGCCAGTCTGGTTATGACGAACGCCAGATTTTTCACGTCAGTAGCAGTTTTGATTGGGACACATTGCTTGCCGCTGCCAACACGCTGTCATTATTTTCTGAAAAACGCCTGATCGAATTGCGCATTCCCAATGGAAAACCGGGAGACAAAGGCAGTAAAGCACTGATTAAATATATCAACAACCTTCCCGTTGATACTGTTTTATTGATCATAAGCGGAAAAATTGAACCACAATCTCAAAAAAGCAAGTGGTTCACACACGTCGAAAAAACCGGCTTAGTTTGTCAAATATGGCCTATAGATGTCGCACAGATGCCCGCTTGGATCGATCAACGCCTGCGTGCAGCAGGATTAACACCGACCAACGATGCGGTTTCCCTATTGTCAGAACGTGTTGAAGGAAATCTACTTGCAGCCACGCAGGAGATACAAAAATTATTTTTAATGCACGGAAAAAAGAATATCGATGCCAATGATGTACTTGACAGTGTTTCTGATAATTCGCGTTTTTCGGTCTTCGCACTCACGGACGCTGCTCTCACTGCGGATGCCGCACGGGTTACACGAATATTGCACGCATTGCGCAGCGAAGGCGTTGAACCGATTTTGATACTGTGGGCCTTAAGCAGAGAAATTCGAGAACTGGGCACGATGAGTTCAGAAATTACAAAAGGCGCCACAATTGAATCTGTTCTGGGAAAATATCATGTTTGGGAGAAGCGAAAACCACAGTTCAGAAAAAGCCTGCAACAACACCGCGCTTTATTCTGGCAAAACTTACTGATTCGATGCGGACACATAGATAAAGTAATAAAAGGCGCAGAAACAGGCAATATATGGGACGAACTGTTACAATTAAGCCTCCTGCTAACGGGAATCAGACTGTTTTCAAGATCTGCTTAAAGCTGTGATGTGGCCGCGACCCTTAAACCAGTATAACTATTTGTTTTTATTAATTTTATGAATCATTTTTAATTAATGGCAAAACCACTGACAACAAGTCATCTAATTATTGTCAACTTATTTTTGTCAATATAGGAAGAGCAATAACCCAATGGACGTAAGAAAGTATATATCTGAATTGGGGCAACAAGCCCTCAATGCATCACGCGTATTATCGCAAGCATCAACAAATGCAAAAAATACGGCGTTACTCGCGATCGCTGACGTTATTATTGAAAACAAAAATAGCTTGCTTGAGATAAACAACAAAGACTTAGTGGCCAGTAAAAAACTTGGCCTGGATGCCGCACTGCTTGATCGCCTGGAATTGAACGAAGACCGCATCGTTGCCATGGCACAGGGACTCAGAGAAATTGCAGCGCTAGCTGATCCAATTGGTGAAATCAGCAACCTGGCCTTCCGGCCTTCCGGGATACAAGTTGGAAAAATGCGTGTGCCATTAGGTGTTATAGGCATTATTTATGAATCCAGACCCAATGTCACCGCGGACGCAGCGGGGCTTTGCCTGAAATCGGGTAATGCCACCATACTCCGCGGTGGATCTGAAGCAATACATTCTAACCAGGCGATTGAAGGTTATATTCAAGCCGGACTGGAAAAAGCAGGGTTGCCTGCAAGCTCTGTTCAGGTTGTTAAAACAACCGACCGTGCAGCAGTCATGGAACTTGTGCGCATGAAGGAATATGTTGATGTAATCGTGCCACGCGGCGGCAGGGGTTTGATTGAAAATATTAGTAATGAAGCACGTGTGCCCATCATCAAGCACCTGGAAGGCATTTGCCACGTTTATATTGATGACAAAGCAGATAAACAAAAAGCCATCGACATTGCGATTAATTCAAAAACACATCGTTACGGTGTCTGCAATGCAATGGAAACACTGCTTGTCGCAAAAGACATAGCACAACAAATTCTGCCGGAATTGTATCAACGCTATAATGAAAAAGGCGTTGAGCTACGCGGCTGCGATCGCAGCAGAGATATTCTTGCTAATATCAAGCCAGCGACCGCTGAAGATTGGGACACTGAATACCTGGCACCGATATTGTCTGTGAAAATTATAGACAGCCTGACAGATGCCATAGCGCATATTCATAGACACAGCTCTGGCCATACTGAAAGCATTGTGACCGAAGATATTAGCCGTGCACGAAAATTCATTTCAGAAGTTGATTCAAGCTCGGTATTAATCAATGCTTCAACTCGTTTTGCCGATGGCTTTGAATATGGCCTGGGCGCGGAAATCGGCACCAGCACGGATAAACTCCACGTAAGAGGCCCTGTTGGTGTTGAAGGACTGACATCGCAAAAATTCGTGGTATTTGGAGACGGACACATACGTGGTTAACAATTCTATAATACTAATTTGTTAACCGAGGAATTGAAAACGTGTTTACTATGCATAGATATAAGCACATAAATATAAGCCTTTCTCCGCACCCTTCGTGGTTAAAAAATTAGCATAATATCACCAATGAAACCAATCGGTATTTTTGGCGGCACTTTTGATCCGGTTCATTCTGGGCACTTGCGTGTCATAGTAGAGATTATAGAAAACTTTGACCTGGATAAATTACGGGTCATCCCCTGTGGCACACCACCGATAAAAAGCGCTGCAATTGCAACACCCGCACAACGAATCAACATGCTTCGACTGGCGGTTAGCAATCAACAAAACGTAATCATCGATGATATCGAAACACATCGCAATGGGCCATCGTATACAGTCGATACACTAACCGAAATTAAGGAAAAATATCCGCAATCGCCATTATATTTAATCCTCGGCACAGATGCTTTTTTGGGACTAAATCGCTGGCACCGTTGGCACGATATTCTCAGTCTTGCGCACATAATTATTATCCACAGACCAGGCTGGAACATCAATGCTGCAGAATCAACCACGCGCCCCTGTGAAGAAATAATAACTATGCTGAATTCTAATTTGGTAAGCGATAAATTAACTTTGCAGCAAAACCCGACAGGAAATATAATGTTATTTCCGATAAGAAAACTGGACATTTCGTCAAGCGCAATACGTAAATTAATAAAAAGCGGAAAAAGCCCGCGTTATTTATTGCCACAAGATGTTTTAAATTTTATCACTGCTGAACAATTGTATATTTAGCAGAAACTTTTCGTTAAGACTCTTAACAAAGACTCTTTGTTAAGAGAATATAACCAGAACACAATCAAAAAACATAACAGGAAATATAAACATTGATAGATACGGAAAAATTATTAAGCATTGCAATGGAAGCATTGAATGACCTTAAGGCGGTTGATATAGGTGTTGTTGATGTAAGAGGTAAATTGGATATCACCGACATCATGATCATTGCAAGCGGCACATCCAACCGGCACGTCAAAGCAATAGCAGGCAGTGTGGTTGAAAAAGCGAAAGACAATGGTATGCCACCGTTAGGTGTCGAAGGTGAACGCGAAGCAGAATGGATATTGATTGATTTGGGTGACGTGGTGGTGCATGTCATGTTACCAACGGTTCGTGAATTTTATGGTCTCGAGAGATTATGGAGCGTTGATACACCGGCATCGGAAAGCAACGGTGCGCTTGACAACACTCTTGACAACAACCTCGACTCATCGCCCGATGCCACTTCCAGCGGAAAATACTAACTTGACGGTCACTTAGATAAAGTACGCTAACTGAGTTTATAAAAAAGTTTACAAAAACACCCGGTTGAAAAGTCGGAATAAATCTAAATGAGTCGATATGCAAATACATCTTATCGCCATCGGTCAAAAAATGCCGTCGTGGATATCGACGGGTTACAACGAATATGCACAGCGCTTACCGCCGCAATGCGCACTAAAGCTAATTGAAATCCCTGCCGAAAAGAGAAACAAAAACACTAACACTAAAAAAGCGTTAGAAAAAGAAGGCACCCGTATGTTGTCCGTAATCCCTAAAAATGCAGTTGTTATTGCGATGGATATTAACGGTCAATATTGGGACACTCCGAAGCTGGCCAAGCGCCTGGATGACTGGATGCATGATGGAAGAGACATCGCACTATTAATAGGTGGTGCAGATGGCCTGGACCCGGCCTGCAAACAAATTTCAGCGTTTTCCTGGTCATTATCGGCACTTACTTTCCCCCACCCTTTGGTAAGAGTACTGCTTGCAGAACAACTTTATCGTGCCTGGAGCATTTTAAATAATCATCCATACCATCGTGGTGACGTCAAAATCCGAACAAATATTAATGAACACAGCTAAACCACAAATCTACCTAGCTTCGTCCTCCCCCCGGCGGCAACAACTGCTGGACCAGATAAAAATCAGATATCAAGTTGTACAGCCAGATGTAAAAGAGTCTCCCCAGACAGGAGAATCACCTGTAGACTATGCTGTACGAGTTGCCATTGAAAAAGCGCGATGCGGATTTGACATGCTGTCACTGGGCGGAGTCGGCTGTTCATCGCCTGTTTTACCTGTATTGGGTGCAGATACTGTGGTTACGCTAGATAACAAGATTATTGGTAAACCGAACAACAAAGCAGATGGAATCGATATGCTTAAGCAACTCTCCGGCAAATGCCATGACGTCATCACCGCAGTTGCATTAGTCACACAGCATGAGGAACGATCGGTCATTTGCACTGTTAATTGCAAGAGCACGGTCAGCTTCCGTCAAATAACAACAGATGAATGTGAATTATACTGGTTAAGCAAAGAACCACACGACAAAGCGGGTAGTTACGCAATTCAAGGCATCGCAGCAATTTTCATCAACGACTTATCCGGTAGTTATTCTGGTGTGATGGGATTGCCGTTGTTCGAAACGGCAAAACTCCTTCAAAATTTTGGAATTAAAGCACTACTCTAAAATAAAACAATGACAAGTAAAGAAATACTAATCAACATCACACCAAGTGAAACGCGCGTCGCTATTCTAGAAAATGGTGTATTACAGGAAATATATGTTGAAAGGACCAGTCGCCTCGGCTTGGTCAGCAATATATACAATGGAAAAGTTTCCCGGGTATTGCCCGGCATGCAAGCCGCTTTTATTGAAATCGGCCTTGAGCGCACAGCCTTCCTGCACGCCTCTGATATTGCTCCACCGCAATCAACCGACGCCGACAAAGAAAAAAATAAAACCGATCAAAAACAACAAGACACCCCACCCATTGCGAATCTACTCACGGAAGGCCAGACTGTTTTAACGCAAGTTTTCAAGGATCCCTTAGGTACAAAAGGTGCACGCCTTACAACTGAAATTTCTATTCCCGCACGATTTTTGGTATTCATGCCGCACCTTAACCACATTGGCATTTCTCAAAAAATTGAAGATGAACAGGAACGCAGCCGCCTTATGCAAGCGGTAGAAGAAGTTTCAAAAGATTTCGACACAGGTGGTTATATTGTGCGAACTGCCGCAGAAGGCGTTGATGAAGAAACATTAAAAGCGGATGTTGTTTTTCTACAAAAACTATGGGCATCAATTCAGGAACGCAGTAAAAAGAAACCCGCAACGATGCTTATTCACGAAGACTTGCATTTAGTCATGCGCATTATGCGTGACCTCGCGGGCAGTGAGCTTGAAAAAATCAGAATAGACTCGAGAGAAACGCTACAGCGGGTTATGAAGTTTGCAAATAGGTTCATGCCCAAAATAGCTACACGAATAGAACATTATCCTGGCGAACGCCCAATATTCGACCTTTATGGTGTCGAAGATGAAATTCAAAAAGCACTGGAAAGAAAAGCGACGCTTAAATCAGGTGGATATTTGATTATTGATCAAACTGAGGCAATGACAACAATCGACGTAAATACCGGGGGATTTGTCGGCCATCGCAACCAGGAAGAAACCATTTTTAAAACCAACCTGGAAGCAACACAAGCCATTGTGCGACAACTTCGTTTACGAAATCTGGGCGGTATGATTATTATCGATTTTATAGACATGCTAGACCAGGATCATCGGGACCAGGTGCTGCGCTCATTAGAAAAATATCTACAGCGTGACAACGCAAAAAATAACATCAGCGAAGTATCCACACTTGGGCTGGTTCAAATGACACGCAAGAGAACACGCGAGAGTCTTGAGCATATTTTGTGTGAAACCTGTCTAACCTGTAATGGCAGGGGTACTGTTAAAACTGCAGAAACCTTATGTTATGAAATTTTCAGAGAAATATTGCGAGAAGCTCGCCAATTTGAAGCCAACAAACTTTTACTGCTTGCTTCACAAAAGGTCATTGATATTATGCTGGATGAAGAATCAGCTAACCTGGCAGAGTTAGAAGCGTTTATTGGCATACCAGTCAAACTCCAGGTAGAAACTCAATATTCTCAAGAACAGTACGACATTATTCTTATGTAATACACAGTTATACTGTACGGTACATTAGCTTTAACTTTGGTTATTAAGAGAAAAGGTTTTTTAAGAGAAAAAATTTACTGTATTATTAAATATATTAGGCAACCCCTCATTTAGTTATGATTTCTATACCCCGACTTATTCGCTCTCTCTGGATAACAGGATGGTATTCATTTGCCATTTTTGTTGTTATTTCAGCGGTCGGATTAAGCTCAGCGCGATACCTGCTACCCCTCGTCAAAGACTACAATAAAGAAATAGAAACTCAAATTAGCGAACTCATCGGGCAACCCATTGAGATTGGCGGTCTGGATGCGGAATGGCACGGCTTTGGGCCAAAACTCGTATTACAAAAAGTCGCCTTGTTGGACGAAAAAAATGGCAGCGCCATTGCTAATTTTGAAAAAGCCTTCCTCGGATTTGACCTTTTTTCATTTATTTTTCATGGTCAACTTGGACTTAATCACATTTCCGTATCGGGTGTTAATTTATATGTGGAACGTAATATTGATGGCAGTATTGCCATCGGCGGTGTCAAAAAAAATGATAGTGAATCGGTGGTTAGCAATAGAAATCTGGAAGATTGGGTACTCGGCCAAGTTAGGCTGAATATATCCAACACCAGTATATATTGGCATGATCGAAAACTGGGAAGCAAGCCCGTTCATTTTTCAAACGTTGATATTACGCTTAAAAATGATGGAGAAAGGCACCAATTGCGAGGAACCGTTAACCTGCCAGATACACTTGGGGAAAAACTTATTGTCGCTATAGATGTGCATGGAAATCCGTTACATACAGATAAAAACAGGGAAGGAATCTTTTATGTTAAAGGAATAGCCATAAAACCATCAAAATTATTAGCAGATAACTCCATTGATAACTTTAAAATTAAATCACTTACTGCAGATTTTGAACTTTGGAGCACCTGGAAAAAAGGTAAGTTGGTAAAAATAACTGGCGATATTGACGCCAATTCTATTCATCTGATAAACACAGCAGCCACTCACAAGAAAAATGAAATCAAACTTCAAAAAATATCTGGTCAATCAGTCTGGCAACGCACTAATGATGAACGTAACGGCGGATGGGACCTGAACATTCAAAATTTCATACTTGAACGAAATGGCTCTTCGTGGCCACCAACAAACATCTCCTTAAGAAGCGACTCACTGCGGCCTGACTCAGGTTCCGCTCTGCAGGCTAAGCTGGATTTCCTCCGTATAGAAGACATAATTTACCTGGCATTATTTGCTAATGGCTCGGACTCAGTCAACACATCCGCTATTAGAAAACAAAGTCCTACTGGTGAACTAAGAGATATTTTTATTAATTACATTGGCAGCGATAAAAATAATCCTGATATCGATGAATCCAGTGTTAATAAATCAGTAGCGGGCAAACCCATACCCAAAAAACCAAAGTCCAATAAACCAAAGTTCAACTTTGAAGCAAATTTCAACGGCATCACTTTCTCCCCCCAGGATACCCTGCCTGGAATACGCAACCTGAGTGGATCAATCGCGACAAATAGTAATTCTGGCTCACTGGCCTTAAATTCGCAAAACGCCACATTATTCATGCCAGAGTTATTCAGGGTGCCGATCCCGATCGACAAATTAATTGCCGTATTGGATTGGTCGCAAACGGATTCGTCGTGGCGACTTTCTTCCAGAAATATAGATATTAAAAATGAAGATCTCGACGCCTCTATTAAACTTAAGTTGGACATTCCAATAAATGGCTCATCACCTTTTTTGAGCCTCGCCGCCTCATTTAAAGATGGCCATGGAAGCAATATCTCACGCTATGTGCCATACAAAATTATGCCAAAAATCGCCATTGACTGGATTGACCGATCACTAAAGGGGGGTGAAATATTATCTGGTAACACAGTGTTTCATGGCAGATTTGCTGACTTTCCTTTTAAAAAAAGAGAAGGTAAATTTGAACTTTATGCGGACACCAGAAATGTCACGATTGACTATGCCCCTCAATGGCCAAGCCTAAAAAAAATAAACATGGAATTAGAATTTCTTAATCAAGGACTAACCGTAACCGGACACTCGGGGAAAATATTGACATCTGATATATTTGCAGTGGAGGCCCGAATTAAAGATTTGGCAGGTCACCCGGCGATCGCTAATATAATCGGAAAAATTAAAGGTCCAACTCAAGATAAACTTGATTTTCTCCGCATCGTACCTGAATTAAAAAAGAACTTTGAAGACAGCCTTACGGAAGTATCCATGAACGGTCAAAGTCTGCTGCAACTTGATTTATCAATTCCGTTATCGAAAAATCCTCGCTACGAAACCAAGACAAAAGGTAACATCACCCTAGTCGATAATTCAATAAACATAAGGGGGGCATTAGGACAGATCTGGAGCAATCTCGACGGCCGAATATATTTCACGGAAAACGATTTAACTGCGAACAACCTAACGGGATTATTTTTCAATAGCCCGGCCAAACTTGATATTTTAACGACGAAATATAAAAAAAACACCCTCACACGATTCAAGACTAAAGGCACATTGAGGCCGGAATCAGCTATGCAACGACTCATTCCTTCCTGGAAAAAATATTTTCAGGGTGATACAAAATGGGCGGTAAATCTCGATATTCCGCACAGCGCTAATACCACAATCGCAAAGCCGGTAGTTCGAATAAAAACTCAACTGGATAATATCGAAATAGATATGCCCAAACCCTTTAACAAAAAAGCGGGTGAAAAAATTAATCTTGAAGTCAACGTTGAACTTTCCAAATCAACGCGTACTTTTGAAATCCAATATGGTAAATCAATTAATTCCAATTTAGAGTTTACGGTCAACAACGAGAAATTATCACTAAGCAAAGGCACAGTAACTATAAATAGTATTGAAAAAAACAAGCTTCCAACATCGGGTATAAGCGTAATGGCCAAGAACATTAAACATTTTTCATATGATGACTGGCTGTCAGTATTTGAAAACACACCGGAACTTAACGCAAACGACACAAATAACAAAGCAAACCCGCTTACCTGGTTTTCTCGTTTTAAAACAAGCTTTGGTGAACTCAGGGCATTTGATCAAACATACCACTCGGTTACTTTCGATGCGGTAAAAATAGGGGACAATTGGGAGTCCGTTGTTTCCAGCGATGAACTATCTGGAAAAATTATATTACCTGTGGATTTGACTAGCGCACCCATTTCGATGAAGTTAGACACATTAATGCTATTTCCAAAGGACGAAAAAAAAATCGAATCCTATCAAGCTGAAAAACCAGACCCACGAAACTGGCCAGCAATGATTATAAACAGCAAACGCTTTGTTTTAGATGATACAGAATATGGCAGCTTATTATTATCGATTAGCAAATTGGATTCTGGATTGCAAATGGACTACCTTGAGCTAACTACCTCAACCAACAAAATATCAGGTAATGGCAGTTGGACTACCGATGGTTTAAAGCACACAACACAAGTAAAATTGAAAAGTGAAATAAACAATATTGGTGCAACCATGGCGAGCATGGGTTTCGCTGATACTATTAATAAAGGCGAAGGTACATTTTTGATGGACATAAACTGGCCCGACGCACCCAGCGAAGTTAATGCAGGTATAATAAGCGGGACCATTAATCTAAATTTTAAAAACGGCCAGTTACTTGATATCAATCCCGGCGCGGGCCGCATATTTGGACTATTAAGCCTGCAGTCCCTGCCGCGGCGACTGTTACTTGATTTCAGTGACATTTTCGCCGAAGGGTTTAGTTTTGATGAAATAAAGGGTAAGTTTGACTTAGATGGAGGCGATGCATATACAAGTGACCTGCATTTAGACGGACCAGCAGGACGCATACAAGTCTCCGGGCGCACTGGACTTGTCGATGAAGACTATGACCAGCTTGTCACTGTCATTCCAGATGCCGCAGCAAGCGTACCCGTGTTGACTGTTCTGGCTGGAGCGGAACCCATCACGGCAATAGTGACATGGACATTAAAAAACGTATTTCAGTCTCAAATAGACGAAGCACTGAGCTTTCAGTACACAATTACTGGCAGTTGGGATAACCCGAAAGTAGTTAAAGTTGGGCAACCACAATCACCCCAACCTGAACCGTTAGAAGAAGATGATGAACCATAAGCCCTAGCCCGCATTTCTCACAAGGATGACCAACTCTCGCTTGATCTTCGCCTACAGGGATGTAGGCGAGGGGCGAGAGCAGGACGCGAGAGGTTGGCCCCCTTGTGAGAAATACGGGCTAGTACATCGCACACTGGACGCTCCTCTAATCTATGGGTAATATTAGCGAACATCTGATTACTCATAAATGGCACATATGAGTTTAAAATCGTCCATTTGGCAAAACAATGATAGATTAATGTTCAAAATAAATGTTTGGCTGGTCTGTATTTGCATGCTGTTTGCTACAATACCAATAACAATATTGGGGAAAGAGGGTAATGAACGCAAGGAACTCAGTACCAAATTAACCACCCGCATATGGGGAAACCCGAAAAATACTAAAGAAGTTTTGCAAATACGGGTTTTGAGTTCAGTAATGCGAAAATTAATAAATCGCCCCCAGGCAAAATTGAATATATTATATCCAGGAGATGACAAAGGCACAGAATGGGCAAATGACCTGCGTGGTTGGCTTATCTCGCTTGGACTAAAATCTGATCGAATTAAATTATCGCCCGACAGTTATACAGAAAACACGATAGAATTAGTAATACAGCAAAAGCAATATAACTAAGGGTCTGTAAATGAATAACTTCACATTCTTGGGTGTTGAGGCGCCCGTCTGGCAAGGCGCGAAAGTGCAGAAATATGTCGATATTTCAAGCTTTCGTAAC
>VAPK010279221.1_pt1 | contig 38800 bp, 43 predicted proteins | sample 3395031 | NCBI WGS metagenome assembly VAPK01 (sample SAMN08290443, study PRJNA428436) | hydrothermal vent metagenome | isolation source: Deep-sea hydrothermal vent chimney 1 | place: Pacific Ocean: Juan De Fuca Ridge
AAAATAGATGTCTTCGATTTAAAAATGGAACTAAAATTAGTCAAAGACAAAATCATGGTAGGAAATTTCTCAGTTGTAGATATCTACCTAGAAGGATTAAAACCCAGAGTAGCAAAGCAGTGGGAAAAATTAGGCAAAAAACCAAAGAAAAAAGAAATAGAATTAGCAGACATGGACGAAATTAAAAAGTCAGTAGAAGAAGCAAAAAAAGAAAGGGAAAAAATAGAAAACAAAGAAAAACTCCAAATAGCAGAAAAAAAAGCAGTTGAAAAAAAAGAGGAAAACATAGAAGAGAAACAATTAAAACCAATAACTTTTGATAATGGGATGATGGTCTCAACTCTAGCCGAATTAAAAGACGTCTTGCCAAATATGGACGATGACATATTTAAAACACATGTTAATGAGGCAAAAAACGAAATTGCAATATGGTTCAAGCAACTTTCTCCAGAGTTTGCATCAAAATTAAATCCAATAATAGAAAAAACCAAAATGATAGAAAAAATAAATTCATTCACAGGAAAAGAGCCCTTGGCAGAAAAACCAGAAACTAAATCAAAAGAAGATTCAGCCAAATGAAAAAAGAATATAAGAGAATAAAAAATCTTTCTAAAAAGATAATTTCAAAATCACAATTCAAAAAAATAAAAAAAATAAAAAACTACACAGAGAGGACAGAAGGTTTAAAATATCTTGTAGTCTCTAAATTAAAGCTACAACTGTTGGAATTAGAGTTAAAATCAAGGGAGATCGTAAAAGAAGAGACATTATTAATAGAATCAAAACTAATATTATTGTCATCAAAAATAAAAATTTTTGAATCCACGCACAATAAGCGTGACTATAAAATTCTCCAAAAACTCATCCAAGAAATTGAGTACGATATAAAATGTTTGACTTCCTAAAAAAGAAAAAAAGTGATGAATCTTCTGAAGATATTGCAGAGGAAACTTCCGAAAAGAAAATAGAAATAGCTCCAGTAAAAGTTTCTAGCGAAGCCTCTGTAGATATTATAAAATTAAAGACAGAAATAGAAAAATTAAAAGCAGGGTCTGAAGCATTCAAAGAAGTAAGGTCATCATTTTCAGAAAGATTTACAAGAACTTCCGAACAAATTGGGGAACTTAGATCTATGATTTTAGAAAGGGATAGAACCATACAAGAAGTTGAATTAAAAGCAGTAAAGTCTTCCGATTTAGTATCCTCAGTACAGCCAGAAAAATTAATGACAGAAGTTCAAAAACAAGAAGTAAAAATTGAAGCATTAAAAGCAAATCTAGAAGGAAACGAATCTATAATGAATAGAATTATGGAAGAGCTTCGAGAAACAAGAAAAAAAGTAGAATTTTTCAGAGGAGTAGAAGAGATAATAAAACTTTCAGAAGAAGTTAAATCAGAATTAATAGAAATCAAAAAAGTAGAAGGAAGAATAAATACACAAACAGATAAAGTTCAAACAATTTATGCAGAAATGAGAACTAGAATTCAAGATCTCGATACATTCAAGGCCCAAACAATGGATGCAAAAGCCTCAATAGAACAAAATGCAAAAGATGTGGAATTCATAAAAAACAAAATTACAAATCTAGCGGAAAAATCAGAACTAGATAAACTCGTAGCAAAATTGCAATCCTATATAACATCACTAAATGAAATACAAAAGAAAACGTCATTTTCTAAAGATATTGATCAATTAAAAGTCATAATGGAAGGAATAAAATAATGTATAAAAAATTTATAGTTTTAGGAACATCGGGTGGAGGATTAATTTTAGTATTTTTAGTTTTAATGAATATCTCTGCGGTTTTAGCAGTTCAACCATTCGGAGCAAATTATACCCTAATTAATTCTACAACAGCAGCTCCAGATGCACCAACCTCAATACCCGCTTTAGCAGGCAATGTAACAGAAATAAATATTAACGGATTTTCAACAACACAATCCTGGCAAGGCTATTTTGGTAATGTTTCTGGTACAATCCAATTAGCCGATGCAGGGGATAACGTGATGTACAACTGGACATTAGCCTCCCCTCAAGGAGAAATATACGCAACAACCTCCTCTTCTGTAGAATGGTCAAATGTAGCATGTTTTGATTTAACAGGAAATCATTCAGCCTTAGAAACACTTTTTGGCATATCTTCAGACGACGTAGATGGAGTAAATGAAACATTTTCCATAACAAATAATCATGATACATTCTACACAAACAACAAAGAATTTTTAACAGGAACATGTTCGGCCACAAGTATTTTCGACAGCACAGGTGCAAGTGTAGATAATAATTTCGAAGAAGTTTTGTTAACAGATGGAACCTCTAATACTCAAGTTATTTTTACATCTTTATTAGACGAAAACATTATGGGCTTTGATAATAGATCTCATGATTTTGAAATGCTAGTTTTAGAAAATGGTCATGGGACAGATACATCAACAACTCCTTATTATTTTTACGTAGAATTAGAGTAAAATTTCTTTTTTACCCAAATAATCAATTAATCAATTAAATAGCTAATTAAATAATATAAAATATAAAATTAACAATATAAAATAACAACTTACTTAAAATTACCACTTAATTCAAATTACTAATCACCCTATTTAACAAAACATTTAAATAGCTTTGTTAAATATAAGAATTATGGAACTAGATTCTTTTCTTGCATCTCCACGGTGGGATATATTGAAAATAATCATCAATAAACCATCAGCTCCAATGGAAATTGCAGAACAACTACAAACAACAACTTCTTTTGTGAGTCAACAATTAAAACTCCTAGAGGCAACAGGCTTAGTTAAAAAACAAAAAACTGGAGCATTCGAAAAAGGAAAGCCAAGGTCTCTATTTTCAATATCAGAGGAATTTCTTTACATAGTTCCTATAGCGAAAAATGCTCCAGACAAAACACTCTTAACTCTTTCAAAAGAAAACAAAATAATTTTAAATATTTGGTGCTTAAAAAATAAAGAATTAGAAATAAAACTACAAAAATTCTTTTGGCAAATTCAAAAATATCTAGATGAAATAGACACAATATTAGTGTATACAAAATCCCCACAACCAAAAATATACATCATATCAAATCATAAATCTCTAACTCATCAAATAAATGAGACTCAAATAAATATAGAAAACAAAACTATTTTTCAAGTTATAACCTCTCCTGCCTCTCTGGAGAAGTTAGACCAAGAGCATTTATTTTCTATATATACATCGCAAGAAATTGCGACAAGAGCAGACGACTTGAAAGGGGGTTTGAAATAATATGAATAGAATATATACATTTTTATTAGTGGCACTAGTTACAATGTTTAGCTTTAGTTTTGTTTTTGCAACACCAAATGGAGCAGATCCAGTTACCTCAGGAGTGAGTACAAGAGCATCTCCAACAACAGCTCAATCAAATAATGCATATGCGGGAAATGTGACAGAATTAACAGTATTAGGTAGTACAGTTACTCAATCCTGGCAAGGTTACTTTGGTAATGTTTCTGGTTCAATCGAATTAGCAGACGGTTCAGGGAATGCAATGTACAATTGGTCTTTAGCTTCTCCTCAAGGCGAAGTTTTTGCATCAACAGCAAATTCAGTTACATGGGCATCTATTGATTGTTTTAATTGGACAGCAGATGGAACAGCGCTAGAGACATCATTTAATATTAACGATTCAGCAGATGGTATAAATGAAACGTTTAGTGCGGCTAATAGTCATGATCAATTCTATGTTGGGAACAAAAAATTCACCGTTGGTGAATGTATGAGTACGAAAGTCTTCGACAGTACAGGAACTGGAGTAGATAATAATTTTGAAGAAGTTCTTTTAAATGATGGTACAAATACAGTCTTTGCATCTCTACTAGAAAACGACATGACAGGTTTTGATTCGACAAGCCATGATTTTGAAATGCTAGTTTTAGAAGACGGACATGCGGGCGATGTAGCCACAACTCAGTACTTCTTTTACATAGAACTCGAATAAGTTGCAAATTCAAGCTCCCCGAAGAGGGGAGCAATTTTTTATTAATAACCTATCTGGTTTAATTTTTCAATTAAGCCATTATAAATTTTTTAAAACAAATATTATAAATATTTTATTAACTTAAAACTTTTAAACAGCATTTTCTAAGAAAGATGATGGACATATTTCTTTTGGGAACAGCACTGACAACATTAATAATTTTTATAACAATTATTTATTTTATTATAAAAGAAATCAAAACAAATTCTCTAAACAGAAAGGAAACCCCCTTAATTATATTAGCATTAATCTATCTCGTTTTTACAATAATTCTAACTCTTTGGACATTTAACTTTTTTGTATTTAATATATCAGATTTTCAAATAGTATTTTCAGCAATTCTATTAGCGCAAACGATATGTCTTCTATCAATTATAGTAGAAATATATCAAAATAAAAAAGTATTTTATACATTAATCCCATTTGCATTGTTAATCCCATTAATAATAATAGCCCCCCAATTTATTCATTTAATGATACCACTTTCTTTTTTAGTAACCCTTTCAATATTTTTAGCAACCACCACCGTTCACGAAAACCCAACAAGATACCTAATATTTTACACTTCAATATCCCTTTTTCTTTACCTCTTTTCAACACTGTGGCAAAACATAACACAAATTTTTGGGTTAGTTTCAAATATACTTTTTTTATTATTTCTAATTTCATTTCTAAAATTTCTCCAACACTACGTCGGACAAAATCTTATTTTGACAAAATTCCCAGAGTCCCCATTAATCTATTTTCTAAAGCATTTTATATTTATAATAATTATAACAAATTTTATATTCATAGGAACTATTAGCCTTCACGAATTTGGACATCTTGCAACTTCATCCAAATCAAACTGTGGAGAAACAAAAATAGTCTATGAGTTAAGAAGTCTTCCTCATACAGAAATAAAATGTAAAGACACAAGCCAAAAAAATTTTTGGACACTAGGAGGAATCTTGCTGCCGCTTATAATAGCCACATTCCTTTTTTTTAGCGGAGGGAAATTTGTCAAAGAAATCTCTCTTCAAATAATAGGTTTTAATATGATAATATCTTATCTTGATCTAATATCTTTAAATTTATCAAAAGCAATAGCAACCACAATTTTAATTTCTGGAATAACCCTAATAGTATTTAGTCTAGCACTTCTAGTTAAATCTAGAGTAGAGTAATTAAGAAGTAATTTTTCTAGCTAATTTTAAAAAAGCTTTTCTACTAGAACCCCTTCTCGTCCCAACAACTGGAGAAAATTTTTTAACAGCTTTCAATATATTCAAATCTTCCCTAATCTCTCCAATAACATCAATCCCAACCGTCTTCTCAACATCTCGCCAGCCAAGTTCAAATCTTTTTTTCCGAACTCTATTCAAGATTAATCCCAAAATTTTTACATCCTTAAATTTAACAAATTTACTAATTCTTACCGTTGCCGCCAAAGTTGGATAGTCTGGCGTAGCAATAAAAATCAATTCATCACAAACCATTAAGGCTGCAATTATTTCTTCACTATAACTTGGTCCCGAATCTACAATAATATAATCATAACGCTCTCTCAAATCTAAAATAATCTTTTCAAACTTCTTCAAGTCAACATTCTTATAAAAATTACACGGCAACAGATGTATCCCAGATTTATGTTCATAAATAGCATTTTGTGGGGAAATCCCATCACGAATAACTTCCTTTATTGTATTCTCTGGATTTAATAATCCCAAATATAAATGTAAATTAGGACTTAAAAAATTCCCATCAACAACTAAAACTTTTTTATCAAGTTTTTGTATCCCAGCAGCCAAATTTATTGTAGTAATACTTTTTCCCACCCCTCCCTTAAACGACATAATTCCAATAACCTTACTCATCCCATTTCTCCAATACTTTTTAAAATATCTTTCTTTTTACCAATCTTTCCAATTTTTAAACTTCTTATCTTTTCAGCATTTCTCAAAGTCTTTCTTAAAAATTTTGTCATCTTTTTTTTATTTCGAATTCCCAAAACTTTCCCAGTCAAATCTTCGTCCCAATAAGCCTCCATTATCCATTCAGCAAAATCATTTTGTTCTCCATAAACATGCAAAGAAAAATCTTCATCTTCCATACATTCCAAAGCTACAATCAACTCCCTTAAATTACTAATAATTTTACCATTAGTAAGCTCTAAATAATCCTCAGGTAAAACATCATCTAGTATTCCATTTTGTTTAATCTTCATAGTAAATAAAGAAAACTAAACCTAATAAATTTACCTACATCAAAGATATGCGATATATCGTACTATACACCATACTATAAACAATACCATGCACAATAATGTTTATAAAACAAAGTCTCTACGATAAAGTATGATAAAGACTGAGGACATCCTAAGAAAAAAGATACTTAAAATAATTCAAAAGAACACCTCTCCAATATCAACTCAAGATATCTCAAATGAATTACAAAAACCATGGCATTCAATTCAAACACGTTGCCTAAGATTACAAATTGACAATAAAATTATAGGGTTCCGAGTAGGGAGAATAAACCTTTGGCAAATAAAAAAAGGATAAATCAAACAAACAAAAGATTCCCGACAAAAAGAAGAGTTAATTTATAACAATCAAGGCAAAATAAAAGAACGGAAAATTTGGGAGAATGAACAAAAAATGTATGGCAAAAATAGGGACAATAACCCTAGCTTCAGCCTTAATAATAACCCTAGTTTTACTAACTTCAATAGTTTTAGCCAGAAATCAACAGCAAACCCAATATTCCTTGGGAGAAAAAATAAAAATTGAAGTAGGAACAACTAGCGAATATACACTAACAATAAAAACACCAACTCAAACTTCAATTAAAAAATCCAAAAAACCTTATTTTGTTTATCAGCCATTGCAAGAAGGATTTTATAAAATAAAAATAGAGTCAAACGAAATAAAAAAAACAATTGAATTCAGAGTAATACCAGCTCCAGTAACAAAATCCTCAAAAATCAACATCCCAATAGAAAAAATAAAAGTTGAACAAATCACAAAATCCGGAACAAATTTCAATTCAAAAAAACCTAATCAAAACAACATTAGACTAAAACCTAATCAAGTTGTAAGAGTAGGATTTCCAGTTACTTGGACAAAAAACATCCAACCAGGAAAAGACATTCAAATAAAAATTCCAGAACAATCCATAAATATTTCATTTTCTAAGCAAAACAAACAAACAAAATTCAAAGTAAAAAAAACAATAAGGGATAGAATTTCAAATTTAATAAAAAAACAAAAACAAAAATCCCTAATTATACAAGAAGTGACAAAAGAAACAAAATTAACCTACCAAACTCCAGCCCCAATAAAGACAGAAGAAAATATAACAAAAACAAATAAGAAAGTCACAATTTCTTCGCCAGAAAATTTACACTACACCAACGTTATAGCCTACACGCAATTAGAAGAAACACTATCGATAAATCAAAAAGATTTAATAAAAATCTATTGGGAAGAAGAGAATAAAACTCTTCCATTTAAAGCTTACGACAAAAACAACAATGGTTTAATTGATTATATCGAATGGATAGTTCCACATTTATCAACCCAAAATTTTAATATTTCAATTAACGTATTAAATGTTCAAAGTTATCCAATAGTCGGAGGAACATGGTCAGTAAAATTTGACACACTCGGAACAGCTAACCTAACAATCAGAGCAATAAATCAAACTAGCTTCGGAGATGCCTTCCCAGACGATTTAAAATTTTTAGAATTAAGATGTGCAAATAAGATAGTTAATTATACAATACAAGGAGGAGAAATCTTCTCTCCAAATTACACCTGTAATGAAACAGGTCAAGAAACATCCCTAGTAATGACAGAAGGAAAGCATTATCTAGAATTTCAATTTGGAGATGCATTATCATATGCTCAAAACGACGCATCAAACTACACCCCCCAAAGCTGTAGCGAATACTGGGGATTTGATTGTGGGACAATGAATCCAGAAGCAGGAGATAACACATTTGATACATGTGCCAATTCGGCAGGTACTAGCAATGACGAGCACGTAGACAACATCTACATAAACGGCACAAATTTTTATCCAGGAGACGCAATAGGGGTTACCTGTGAATTCGATCCATACAGCACCGCTACAGAAGAATATATTTATTTATATAACGGAACATGGACGCAGTTATATTCAGGAAATGCACCGGGTTCAACTCCATATAATAAAAGTATAACTCTAACAGCATTCCAAACAACAGGAAATTATTGGATAAGATGTATAGCTGATTATGATGGAACAGGCACCGAATGTGCAAGTGGATCTTGGTTTGATAACGACGATTTAAGTTTCAATATAGTAATGCCAAGTGGACCCCCGCTTCCAGCCCCAAAAATTAATACCTCTGATGGCTCAAATTACCCAACTCAAAATCTAAATTGTTTTGACACACTAATAGACCCAGAAGGAGACTCAATAAACGTTAGCATAAAATGGTACAAAGAAGGTGCCCTAAGCTTATCAACAAATTATAATAATAATTATGCAAACGGAACTTTCTTTAATGATATTTTATTAAGCTCTAATACTTCTGAAAGTGAAAATTGGATGTGTTCAATGCAATTAACCGACGGAACAAACTCAAGTTCATGGGTAAATTCATCAAATATATTTATAACAAGTGCCTTTACAAATTATACACCCCAAAGCTGTTCAGGCTTCTGGGGATTTGATTGTGGGACAGGTCCTGTAGAAACAGGAGGAGATAATACATTTGACTCTTGTGCAAATGGAATAGGAGCCGACGAGTCAGTAGAAAATATTTACATTAATGCAACCCACATAAAACAAGGAGATTCAATAAAAGTCACCTGTGAATTTGATCCCTATACAAGCTCAGACTATACATATATTTGGTATTACAATGGAGCCACCTGGAGAAATTTATTTAATCATACAAACTGGGGATCATCATCAATTACGAACGAATCAATATCATTCATCCCAGACGACATAGAAGGAACTCATTGGGTAAGATGCGGCATAATATACAATCAAGCAGGAGACATAGATGAGTGTATGGATACAGGTTCTTATTATGATAATGACGACATAAGTTTCAACGTTTCACTATTACCCTACCCTCCAACAACTCCAACTCCGCAAATTAATTCCACAGCAGGAACAAACCTAACAACATCTAACCTAAACTGCTTTGATACAATATCTGATCCAAATGGAGACTCAATGAACGCAACAGTAAGATGGTACAAAAATAACACCCTAACTCTAACCCAAAACTTTCTAAATTCATACTCTTCCCCAACCTCATTCAACGCAGTTCTACAATCAAGCAACCTTTCAGGAGCAGATATCTGGCACTGTTCAATGCAGTTAACCGACGGACTAATAAATTCTTCTTGGGCAAATTCTTCAACAATTCAAATTACAGATCCTGGCAAGCCTCCACAAATAACAATCATCTCTCCAAAAAATCAAGCTTACCTAAATTCAACAATTGATTTAAATGTATCAACAGATAAACCAACCTCTACCTGTCTATATTCTCTAAATTCAGGAGCAAACATTACGATTACAAAAATCAACAACACATTCTTCTCAGACAAAATAACCCTAGCAACACAAGAACACACGCTAGAAGTCTATTGTAACGACACATATAATCAATTCAATTCTACCTCAGTTTCCTTTATAATAAGTCCACCACAATATAGCAGAATAGCAGAATTCGGAAAAATATCAAATTTACAATCTTCGTGGACAACCATTAATTTTAACAAATCATTCAATGCCCCACCAGTCGTAATTCATAGAGTGGATTATAATTATAATTACGACGCTCTGCCATGTCAAACAAGAATTAGAAATGTAAATGAAACATCGTTTCAAATAAGAACAGAAGCGTGGTCAACAACCGCATGCCCAACAACAGGAGTAGACGCAACATGGCTCGCAATGGAAAAAGGAGTTCACAATATATCAAACAAAGGAACACCTATTAGAAAAGTAGAAGCAACTTCTTTTAATTTAGATTATACAGCCTGTCAAGTAGGGGGCTCAGCATGGACAAACTCCCTAAACCAAAGAACATTTCAAACTCAGTGGAACTTTCAACCTCTAGTATTAGCCTCTGTTCAAACAGCAAACGATAACGATACAATAACACATTATATCAAAGGATGTGCAGGTGCAACAACAACATGGGACACATCTTGCGTAGAAATCGGAATGTCAGGAATGGAAAATACAGGAGCCTACCAACCATGCACACTCCACACATCAGATGAAACCGCAGGATACATAGCTTGGGAAATGGACGCGTCTTGGACAAATTCAGAATCAAGAGACAACACAGGAATATCATCAAACGATAATGGTGCATACTCATGGGAAGCATACTGGGAATCAGACAACGTAGCAGGTTCAGCAAACGACCAATACCCAATGAGCTCATATTCAATAACACTATCCCAAATATACTCAGAAGGTACAGCTTTTTCTTCAGGCATAAGAATCGACGGAGCAGATGGATTAATGCCAACATCTCACTTTTCAGCGCCATCAAATCAAATATTTCTACTCTCAGAAGAAGACCGATTCGGAGACACAGATCAATCTCACACATCAGAACCCTTCGAAGTCTTATTCTTCAACGCCTCATCAGGATTTTTATATTCCGAAAATTTAGTGCCAGCAATAAAAATTATATCACCAACAAATGCAAGTAAATATGCAACACCAATTATAGATTTTGAAATTGCATTAACAATCCCCGGAGACACATGTCACTACACTTTAGACGAAATCACAAATCAAACAATGACAAAACAAAGTTCAAGTTCATTTACATACACAGCAAACAACATCTCAGATGGCTATCACAATGTAACATTCCACTGCAACGACACATTCGGATGGGACTACAACACAAAAGCCACATATTTTTCAGTAGACACAACTCCCCTAATAATAACCAGCATCATCCCAACTTCATCTTCTTACGAGACACCATACCTAGACCTAAACGTCACAACCTCTAAACCAACTCAAACATGTCTTTATTCCCTAGACGGCACAACAAATAAATCAATATCAAAAATTAACGATACACTTTTCTCGAATTTACAAGAAACATTTTCAGGAGGAGAGCACCTACTAGAAGTATACTGTAACGATTCTTTCGGAAATAAGGGATATCAAAACACATCATTCCTAATAAGCATTACGCAATACGAAACAATAGGAGAGTGGGGGGTAGTAAAAAACATTCCACCAGCAGTATGGAACACAGTTTACTTTAACACAACATTTAACAATACACCAATCGTAGTTCATCAAATAGATTACGGATATAATTATGACAACAATCCCTGTACAACAAGAGTTAGAGCAATAACAAAAAATTCTTTTCAAATTAGAACAGATTCATGGAGCGAAACGGCCTCATGCCCATCAACGGGAATAGATGGATACTGGTTAGCAGTAGAAAAAGGAATTCATAATGTCTCCAATGCGGGAATCCCAGTAAGAGAAATTGAAGCTACAAATTTTACAATGGACATAAATGCGTGTGGTTCAGGTGCAAACCCAGTTGATTGGACATACTCTCAAAACCAAAGACAATTTAAAAATTCATGGTCAGCACAACCTTTAGTTTTATCAGCAGTGCAAAGCGCAAATGACGTAGATCCAATATCCCAATATATGCACGGATGTACAACAACAGAATCAAACACATGGAACACAACCTGTATTGAAATAGGATTAAATGGTATGGAAAATGATGGGACAATTCAGCCATGTAATATGCACACGCAAAATGAGGAAGGTGGATACATCGCTTGGGAAATGAATGCATCGTGGTCAGACGCAGAAACTAGAGATAATACTGGAACCTCTGGAGACGGAGTAACAGGATACTCATGGGAAGCATACTGGGAATCTGATAACGTAGAAGGCTCCGACAATGACCCATACCCAATGAGTGATTATTTTATAACACTTTCTCAGTCTTACAATGAAGGTGTAGCTTTAGGTTCAGGCATAAGAATCGACGGAGCAAATGGAGTTTTCCCAACAGTTAATTATAACGCACCATCAAATAGAGTATATCTTCTCTCAGATGAAGATCAATTTGGAGACGCAGAACAATCGCATACACCAGAACCCTACGAAATTCTATTTTTTAACTCAACAACAGGCTTTTTGTTTTCTGAAAATATTCTTAATATGATAAAAGTTATAGCTCCAATTAATAATACAGTTTACGCAACATCATCAATAGATTTTCAAGTTTCATCCGTAATAGATTCAGATTCCTGCTGGTTTTCCTTAGATGGAACAGCCAACACAACAATGAACAAAGCAGACTCTAAGAATTTTGATTACACTCAAAATGGACTAAGCGATACAACTCATAGTGTAATATTTTATTGCAACAACACATATGGAGGAGAATATTCAACAGAGCAATATATATTTTCAGTAGATTCATCTCCACTTATAGTAACAGCAATAGAGCCATTATCACAATCCTACGCAACATCTTCGCTTAATTTTTCAGTCAACACAAGTAAGCCAGTAACATCGTGTCTTTATTCTCTAGATGGGCAAACCAATATGTCAATGACACAAATTAACTCAACTTATTTTACAACATCTAAAGATTATATAAGAGAAGGCTCTCATGATGTAGATTATACATGCTCAGCTGGAGTTGGAGGATTAAACTCAACATCAGTAGCATTCTCAGTAAATCTAGCAATTCAGGAAAATATTTCCAGAGGCTCAGCAATGCTACCAACAGGATCAAGTGAAATAAATATTTCATTTCCAACACAAGATATATCTAAAGCATTCTTAAAATTTTCCTTTAGAAGTTCTTCAAGTGGGCCAAGTCAAATTCAAGTCTTAGGAGAATTAATGTCAGATAAAATTAATTTCAGAAGATATTCTACAACCGGAGATGTTTATATTGAGTGGACAGTAATTGAAAGCCCAGACTTATATGTTCAAAGAGGCAATCTGCCTTACGTAACAGGACAAGCCGCAGATGCATTTACAATCCAACCAATAAATTTAACCGAATCATTCACAACAATATCAAATAGATTAAACACAGGAACAACCTCCCAAAACACCCAAGGATTTTGGTCAGCAAAATTCGACAGCTCAACGCAAATTTCCGCTTCCCGTGGAGCAATAGGAACCTCAGGAGAAGCACACTGGCAAGCAATAGAATGGGACGGCTCACATGTGCAATCAGGATATATATCAGGGACAGGGACCACGACGCCACAAGCCCTAACTAATACAATAAATATAACAAGATCTTTTTTAACCTTCTCTAGACAAATAGCTGGACAAACATCTCTCCAAGAAAACTTTATCCGAGGCTACATCACAGACCAAAACAATATAGGATTTTATAAAAATACTGGAAGTGCAAATCACGGAATCTCATGGTATCTAGTAGAAAATAGCAGGTTTACAGTACAAAATGGATTAACAACAGTTTCCGGAACAACACTAGAATTACTAAATAAAATAGAACTTAATTCTTCGTTTGCAATTGAAACTCACACATCAACAGGAGGCGGAACGACATTCGCAAACGCATTTATTACGAACAAAATCTTTAATACAACAGAAATCCAATTTCAAAAAGGAACAGGTTCTCAAACACAAGATACAAACTGGTTTGTAATATCATTAGGAGAAGCACCAGTAGATTTTATTACAATAATATCTCCAAAATCACAAACCTACTCAACAACAACACTAGATTTCAATGTATCATTATCCAAAGCTGCAAGCTGGTGCGCCTACTCTTTGGACGAAACTGCAAACCAAACAATGACAGCCCTAAACATAACATATTTTTACAATACAGAATCTGGATTAACTTCAACGACACATAATGTAACATTTTATTGTAATGATACTTTTGGAACAATATACAAATCAAACCTAATCACATTCGATATTGATATGTCAGCACCAACAGTAACCTCGCTTTCCCCAGCAAATCAAACAACAAACTACACCAATACATTATATTTTTCCTACAATACAACAGATAACACAGGGGTTTCTTCATGCTCTCTAATAGCAAACAAACAAATTATTTGGACAGATAATTCAATAACAATGGACACAACACAATTTTTCGAGCCATATCTAGACAACGGAATTTATACATGGCACATAAACTGTACAGATGGCGGAGGACTAACCTCAAATTCAGAATCTAGAATAATCAACGTCTCAGGTCCATCGGTTTATACATGGACAAATAGATTTTATGAAACATCCACTTCAGATTTTACTTCTATGGCAAATATAGAATTAGCAGCCTCTCGTGATGCAACAGAAAATACACTTTCAATGACTCTGCCAGCATCCAGCGTCACAACAGTCACAACGGCAAAAACATCATATTTAGGAAACGGAGGAGCAATAATCCCCGCAAATACAATCATTGATTTTTCAGCATATACAACAGTTGCAAGAAACAATTTCGGGTACCTAACATGGAAACTTTATGTAGAAAATGCGTCAGGAGATTTTCCGATATGTCAATCAGGAGATGATTTTACCGCTGGAACAAGAATGAGTTCAGCAGCAGCAACGTGGGCAGGAACCTGTAATTCACCAGCATACGATTGGGTATTAAAAAAATCAGATAGAATCAAAATGATTCTAAATGTTTACAACTCTGACACGTCTACACTAGATTTCACACATACATGGGACGACCTCAAATTATCTTATGTAAATTTTATGACATTCACGCCACTAGGTGCTCTCTCTACAGACCTAACATTCCCAACATCAAATATCTCAATAGCTAGAGAAACAACCACAACCACAACCTGCCAAGTTTCATGTTCAGTCGGAAGCTGTCTAAACACAAACGCATATATCCAAACATATAACGGAACAAACTGGCTTTCAATAGACGCGTCGGGAGGAATAATTTTAAACGAATCAGAAACAAATCCACATTCATTAGGCTCAGTTTCAACTTCACAAACAACAAACTTCACATTAAAAGGAAACGTCGCCTCTTTTAATGACATAAGATGTATGGCAACTTCAACTTATTCAGACACAACAGGAACAATAATAAAACAAATCGAAGTCCAAGATTCAAATATGCCACCATTAATTAAACTAACCTCTCCAGCAACAGCATATTTTTTCAACACAAGTCAGATAACACTATTCTACAATGCTTCCGACGAAAATAATAATATTATCAATACAACACTAATATTAAATGGACAAATTAACCAGTCAAATTCTTCATTAATTATAAATAATCAAATTAACAATTTTATAATCACGCTTCCAGATGGAAAGTATAATTGGACAGTTAACGCAACAGATTCGTATTTAGCGACAGGAACAGATTTAACAATAAGAAATTTTACAATAGATACAAGTTTCCCAAAAATAACTTTATACAATCCAATAGTAGACGAATCATTAGGTTCAGTATCGGTTAATTTTAACTTTACAACTTTAGACAACATGGATTCAAATTTAACATGTAATCTAATTCTCGACAATACCGTTATTGAATCAGGATTTTCAAGTTTGAATGCAACTTCAACAAATTTAACCAAAACAGTAGGACTAGGAAATCATCTTTGGAATATTTCATGTCAAGATGATGCAGGCAACATTAATTTTAGTGAAACCAGAAATTTCACAGTATCAGACACACCACCAATAGTGCAACCAGTAACGGCAGACTCAATATGGTTTTCAACATCAAATTTAAATTTAACATACAACGTGACAGATAATGGAGAAATAACAAACTGTTCACTTTATCTTAACGGCGTATTTAATCAATCAAATTCAACACCAATAATTCAAAGGACAACACTCGAATTTAGCCTAACAGGAATTTCAACTGGAGTATATAATTGGTCAACCTCATGTCAAGACAACGCAGGACTAATAGGATACACTCCAAATCAAATATTTTACGTCGACACAACTGCACCAATAATAAATCTGAATTTGCCAATCAATTCCTATACCTCATCATCAGCAGATATTAATTTTAATTTTACAACAACAGATAGTTTAGATGAAAATTTAACTTGTATTTTAATAATAGATGACACAAATGCAACCTTGCCATTTAATGCAACAAACAATACATTAGCAAATAATTTAATAACAGATTTAACTGACGGTGTCCACACATGGAATGCAAATTGTACTGATGAAGTGGGAAATCAGGGGACAGGAACACAAAGAACGATAACAATAGAAGAATATCCAACACTAACATTAGATACGCCAGACAACTCGTGGTTCTTCCCAGATTTAGAATTAAAATACACATCAACAGATAATACAAACTTTTCAAGCTGTTCTCTAATAATCAATGGAGTTACAAATCGTACAAATTCAACTCCAGTAATTTCTGGAACACAAAATATTTTTACGGTAGATAATTTTGATGACGGAATTTATAATTGGTCAATAAATTGCACAGATACATATGGACTAACAGTATCGTCCGAAACAAGAAAAGCATACCGAGATTCAGCACCACCAATAGTAAATTTGTCAACACCTCTCTCAGGAGAAAATGTGTTTTCAGGAAACGTTGAATTTAATTGGACAGCAACAGACGCGTTAGCTCAAAATCTAACATGTAATATAACAGTGGATTCGGTAATAACAGAATCAAACATAAACATAATAAACAATACATTAACCTCAAATACAACATCTATATCACCAGGGCAACATTTCTGGAATGTAACTTGTTGGGACATCGTGGGAAATTTAGGGAATAGCCAAACATGGAACTTCACAAACTTCGAAGCACCATCAGTAAGTTTAGATTTCCCAGAAAATAATACATGGATAAATAATTCACTGCCAACACTAAAATATAACATTTTCGATTCCGATGACAACCTAGTAAATTGTTCATTATATATAGACGGAACATTCAACCAATCAAATTCAACCATCATAAATAACGGAGCAATAAACAACTTTACACTACCCCTCTCAGAAGGTTATCATAATTGGACAGTAGAATGTATAGATTACACAGGACTAATCGGAACCGATGATTACAGAAATATAAATATAGATATACAAAATCCATCAATAATACTAAATTCCCCATCGCAGTCTGAAGTCTTAGATTGGAACAATATAACATTTAATTTTTCAACTTTAGATAACCTAGATACAAACCTAAATTGCACTCTAATAATAGACGCCTTCCCAGAAGTTCAAAATATAAACACATCTAATAATACCGATACCCTAATCTATGTAATGCGAAGCGATGGAAACTATGAATGGCAAGTTCAGTGTTTTGACGAAGCAGGAAATTCAAATACAACCTCAATACAAAACTTTACCGTAGACGCCCCACCAAGAGTAATACTCCATAGTCCAGCCAACAAAACCAGAACACAAGATGCAAACTTTGTGTTTAACTACACGCCCGAAGATGCAGCAGGATTAATTCAATGTGAACTATATATAGATAATATATTAAACAAAACCGAAACAACGATATTTCCAAATCAACCAAATACCTTTAATGTTAACGGAATCTCAGAAGGAAAACACAATTGGTCTATATCATGCCTTGATGCAGATTCAAATACAGGTTCCTCTAATCTATCAATACTATACCGAGATATAACTCCACCAACAATACAACTCAACGCACCTCAAGACAGCTTGGGAATAAATGCTAATAATAACGTCCTCTTTAATTGGACAACAATAGACATATTAGACCCGCTTTTAACCTGCGACCTAGTAGTCGACGGAATAACAAAAGATTCATCTTTCGCAACATCAGGATTCCCAAGAATAGAATCAATATCAGGTTTATCAATCGGTCAACATTTCTGGAATGTAACATGCGTAGACCAAGCAGGAAATTCTAATATATCAGAAACGCGTAAATTTAACTACACCTACCCAGATTTTTTAATCAATCAAACTTCAATATCAATTAGTAATGATAACCCAACAGAAAACGAATCAATAACAATCAACGCAACGGTATATAACATAGGAGGAGCCACTTCATCAGTTCAAGTAAAATTCTACAACGGAGATCCAGAAACCATAGGTGTTCAAATCGGAACAACACAAACAATTCTTATTCGAGCCTTAGGCTTAAATACAACTTCAATTAACTGGGATGCCCCACTAGGAAGTTCTAAGATTTATGCAATAGCAGATTATCCCAATACTACAATCGAATTAAACGAAACAAACAATAAAGCAAATTCAACAATATCAGTAGAATCTTGGCATTATTTTTACGGTGACATAAATCCAGATACAAATTTTACACTAACCGACTCAAGTAATTATGAACTAACAAATTGGAACTTAAAGAATTTAACAAAAGCAAATATTTATGTTGCAGATTATGATTCGAATATAAACTGGCTCTCACTACAAGCAATAGGGAAAAAGACATCTGGTGCAGATTCTACAAACGACATTCAAGAAATAGATACAGCCCTTTCAATGACGGCATTCAAAGATTCTCATGTAGCTCTATATTTGAATTCAACTCTCCAAATAAACGAAACCCAAAATTATGTAGTTTTTGCTAAACAAATAAACGAAGTCCCAGTCACAACCTCAATCAACTCGTCCAATTTCAAGACAGGAATTTTATGGGACACATCTGATGATACAAACTCAGAATATGACACAATAGAAAAAGAAGATATAGTATATATAACAAAAGTAAACAAAAATAAACAAGGCTCATACGAAATGACCGACTATGAACTTCGAGTTCCAGCAAATCTTCGAGACTATAATCCAGCAAACTCCCAAACAGCAGTCTTCTACATAGAAATAATATAAACTAAAAGAAATAATATACAAAATTTTTTCCCAAAACTTCCTTCAGCCAACCCCTAATTACTCCCGAAATAAAACTTTTTTATTCAAATCAAAAACTCTAGAACTCTTCAACCCCTCATATTGTGCAGTTCGGAGTTCAATATAACTTACAATAAATTTTTCCCTATCTCCAAATTCTCGAACAATCAAATCAATTCTCTCCTTACTAGGCAAATCTCCAACAATAATTAATCGAGCTCCATTATGAGTTTTAGAATCAAGTAAAATTAATCTAACTCTTGGCAACTTGCCAACCTTCTCACAAAATTCTTTTAATAAATCTTTCTTTTCATTCCCACCCCTTAACATCCCAGATAAGCTTTTCACTCGTTCATTCTTTCCCAACTGATAAACCCTGACCTTACCAATTACATCCATATTAATTAATTCTTCTGCCACCAACTTCTTTAAAATACGAAATGTCGTAGCCGTATTTACCTCACTAAGTTTTGAAATTTCACTTAAATAAAATTTTTTCCCAGGATATCTCATAAAAAGCGAAATAACCTTAATTAATTTATCATCAAGCAAGCCAGTTAATATATCAAATCCCATTAGCTTCCCCCTCCGAAAGAAAATTTTTAATTTCGAACCGAAAACGAAGCGAGTTCTTTTTCTTCATCTAAAACAGAAGAAAACCTGCTATATAAATTTTCACTTTTGAAAAACCATTTCATTTTTAGTATATATATTTCATTTTTGAAAAACCATTTCATTTTTGAAAAAATAGAAAACTTTATAAACAATATTGTTATTAAAGATGGGTAACATATTGTTTACAACAGTATGAATAACAAAAAGGAGGTTAAAAAATGAACACAGAGAGGTTAACATTGATGTCACTACTACTAATGGTAGTTATGACAACTAGCGTGTTAGCTGTTCAACCGTTTGGTGCAAATTATACACAGGTTAAAACGGAGCGAGCTCCAATGGATCCCGCTGCAAGCCATGAAGCAATAGCAGGAAACGTAACAGAATTAACTGTTTCCGGTTTCTCGCCAACTCAGACTTGGCAAGGTTATTTTGGTAATGTTTCTGGTACAATACAATTAGCAGATGCTTCAGATAATGTTATGTATAATTGGTCACTGGCTTCACCAGAAGGTGAAATCTACGCCACAACAGACGCATCAGTAGCATGGGCAAATATTGCATGTTTTGATTTAGCTACAAATCATGTAGCATTAGAAGCTGCTTTTAATGTTGCGACTGACGATGTAGATGGAGTCAATGAAACATTTTCCGATTTAGGAACACATGATATGTTTTATACAAATAATGTGCAATTCACAGCAGGACAATGTGCAAGTACAAGTATTTACGATAGCACAGGAGCAAGTGTAGACAATAATTTTGAAGAAGTCTTACTGACTGATCAAAGTGCCGCAACTCAAGTAATCTTCACATCAATCCTAGATCAAGAAGATGTATCAGGTTTTGATAATGCATATCACGATTTTGAGATGCTAGTATTAGAAAACGGACACGGAACAGATACGGCTACAACTACCTACTACTTTTATGTAGAGCTAGAATAAACAAAATTTATTTTTTATTTCCATTTTTTGGAAAAGGGCAAGGACAAGACGGGAAAAACAATGAAAAAACAACAAAAACAACAAACAAACAAACAAAACTACATAGTCTTTACTTTTTTTCTTTTCAGCATATTAATCTTATCATCCTTAACAATTGCAACACCAACAGGCCCAAGCAATATAAATATTACATCAAATGAAACAAAAGCAATAACCGCAGGACAAATGGTCAATATTTCAGGAGGAATAATATCCAAATTGAATATAACAGCATCTGTGCAAAATCCACACTGGAAAGCATTCGTTGGATGGATAGATGGAAAATTTACATTAGACGATTCTTCAGGCTCAACAATTTATGATTGGTCTCTAGGTTCCGTAGGAGGTGAAGTTTACGCTACAAAAGAATCTGGAACAATAAACTGGGGAACAATATCTTGTGCAAATGCAGCCGAAATAACAGCAGAAGATACATCATTAAACCAAACAGGAGAGGACAACATAACTTCAACATTTACAGCTGGTGCGAACACAAAACCTTTTGTTGTAGCAGGAACCACTATCTCCGCAGGGGCATGTTCTTCTACAAATACTTATGTTAATAATGCAACTCAAGGTACAGAATTCGAAGAAGTAGTTCTTCATGACACAACTAATACAATCTTCGCGACAATATTAGAAGGTGACAAGGTAGGTTATGATGGAGGCACTTATGACTTTCAAATACTCGTACCAGAAATTGCATTAGAAACATGGTCAGGTTCTACCGCATATTATCTATATGTAGAATTAAGTTAAGAGCACAATGAAAAAAAATGAAAAAATAATAAGAGCAAGTTTAATTTTCCTAGAAGTGTCTCTCTTTTTTGTTTTATTTACATTTATCCTAAATGATGCAATAGCAGAGATAGGCAACCCATCAACAACAGTAATGACAAATCTAACAGTTGGAAATACATATCCAGAAATAATTAATGTAAGTATCAATGATGATAATGTAGCCGTAGCACTAACTCCAAACTCAACAAGATTAATATCATGTATCGCAATTCTAAGAGATTATAATGGAGATGCAGATATAGACGCAGTTAACGCAACATTTTATGACTCGGTATTATCATCTCCAAGCGCAACAGACGACAACAATCTTCATTATACAAATTCATCATGTAATATAAATGCAGACACTGGAAACTATAATGGTTATGCAGATGACCCATATTACTCTTTAGCAAATTGTACATTCCAGGTTGAGTATTATGCAAATCCACAAGACTGGGTATGCAATGTAACAGTGAATGATTCAGTGGGATGGATAGGCGAAAATTATGACGACATAACAATATCTCCACTTCTAGCATTAGGACTACCAGACATAATCAACTATGGAACAGTTAATGCAACATTTGTATCAGACGAAAACATAACAAACATAACAAACTATGGGAATGTGCAAATAAATCTCTCACTAGAAGGCTATGGAACAACCCAAGGAGACGGAATTGCAATGAATTGCACTCTAGGAAACATAGGGTATATCCCAATAAATAATCAAAAATACAATCTAACAGCATCAACCCCAGGACAACTTTCACTTTCAGAATTTGAAGGAAATTACACAAATTTAACAAGTTCAGCAATAGTAAAAAGATTTGAGTTAAACTACAGGCAAAATGATGTCACAAATGAAGCAATCAAAGAATCATACTGGAGAATCTATGTTCCAAAAGGAGTCGCAGGAACATGTAATGGAACAATTATCTTTGGAGCAACACAAGTAGCTGGATCTTAGTTTTACAACAAGTTTTTAATTAATATATTTTTACAACAATCTTAGTCTAAAAATATACAGTCTAAAATAATAAGGACTACAGAACCTTTATATAATGTAAAGTTAGACTAATAATATGACAAAAGGAATACCCTCTAAAATACTACAAGAACTCAATATAAAAATAATAGAAAAACCCAAATCCAAAATAATCACAACGGCAATAGTTGAAAAACATCAAATTAAACTTCCAATTCCAGCCCAAATTAGAAGAGAATTAGAAATCTCAAAAGGTCAAAAACTCGAAGTCTCTTATAATCCAAAAACTAAAACACTAACCTACCAACTAAAATGATAAACCCATACAAAGCAAGAATCTTAACAATTTTAATAAAAAATCCAACATATCAAAATACAACTGAAATATCAAAAGCAAGCAAAATCTCATGGAATACAGCAGAAAAATATCTCGAGGAAATGCACGCAAAAGGCTGGCTCGAAAAAAAAGGTAGAACTAAAATTTACTGGAAGGCAATAGTCAATGAGTAATAATAAACAGTTAATAGGACTTGCTTTAATATCTTTAGAAGTAACATTGTTATTTACTCTTTTTTCATTTACATCACAAGAAGTCTTAGCTGAAATTGGCAACCCATCAAACCCATTAGCAAATCTAACAATAGCAAACAGTTTCCCAGAAATACACAATATGTCAATCAATGAAGACTCAAATATAGCCCTAATACCAAACTCAACAAAATTAGTTTCATGTGTGGCAATAGTACTAGATTGGAACGGAGACACAGATATCAACTCAGCCAATGCGACATTTTTCGATTCATCTACATCTCAATCAAATCCAGACGATAATAACAATCATTACACAAACTCATCTTGCGAAATTAATAGAACTTATATTTCATACAACGGAGAACCAGATGATGCCTACAAAGCTCTAGCAAATTGCACATTCCAAGTATCATATTACGCAAACCCCGGAAACTGGAACTGCACAATGCAAGTAAATGATTCAGTAAACAACATCGGGACAGGGATGAAACAAGAAATAATGTCAGAACTCTTGTCACTAGGACTCCCAGATATAATTCAATATGGAATAGTCAACGCAACATCAGTATCAGAAGAACAAGAAATCAACATAACAAATTACGGCAATATAAAAATTAATCTTTCACTAGAAGGATATGGCTATTCCTCAGGAGATGGTAACGCAATGAACTGCACCCTTGGCGGAAATAAAAACATAACAATTAACAATGAAAAATTTAATTTAACAACATCAAACCATGGTCAACAAACACTATCCCAGTTCCAACTAAATTATACAAATTTGTCTACAAATCCAATAATAAAACAATTTAATTTAACATCAAGAATAAATGATATAACAGAAGATACAATTAAGCCAACATACTGGAGAGTTTACGTACCAAAAGGAGTCGCTGGAACATGCGTAGGAAATATAGTATTCGGAGCAACAAAAGCAATAGGGGCTTAATCATCCAAAATAATTTAGATATAACATCCAACCAAATTCCCATTGCGAAATTCTCTCTCCAACTTTAAAACAATTTCCGCCACCCACACTATCTCCAACAACTATAAAGAAATAAAGAAAAATAAAATTACGGTCGCAATCACGAACCACAGAATTCAGAAATCCGTGTAAATCCGTGGACAAAACTGCCTTGGATAACAAAATTTACAAAAAATGTTCAATTAAACTTTAAAATTACAAAAAGTCATCGGAGATACTGTTCTAAATTTCAAACAGGACGAGATTTCATCCATCTTAGAATTTCAAGCCCCTCCTTTCCCTTAATCTCTATAACAAATTCTTGTTCATCACTGTCACAATTTTTCAGATTCTCTAAATTTCCAGTTTTATAATCAATACCACGAACAACACCAACAGAACACGTCCCGTCACAATTAACCGCCGCACGTAAAACTTTATCAAAATCTGATTTTAAAAATTGAGGTGCACCATTAAGTTTATCATCACTGAAATTCATATATTTTAAACAATCAAGATAGCTTTCACAAGGCAGTCCACTATCAACACCCTCCCCAACGCAGATTCTAGCACTCTTAAAAACATAATAGTTATAAAAATAAAATGCGATACCACCCCCAATAATTAATAAAGACAAAAGCACAATTAAAATAATTTTTCCGACCAAACCTTTACTATTCATAAGAAATAAATATTAAATCATTTTATAAAACCTCTTACTTAGCACTATCATGCTATGTAAAAAATGCAACTATGCCGAAAAGAAACAAATTAAAATATTTGGCTCATCGCTTTGCAAAGTTTGTGCAACCTTCGCACCCTCTTCTCCAAAGGAATTTCAAAATTATATCTCAGAAAAAATAGATTGGAAAATTTTAGATACATTCAGAATATATGGGCATACTCCCGGAACAAAACAAAAAAAAGGTATGGAAAAAATGGCACAAATAGGAAGACTTCAAAGTCGTCCACCACTAGGTTATGATGCAATCAATGGAAATCTCATGCCAAACGAAGCCGCAATAAAAGTGAGATCTTTATTTAAAACATTTTTAGCAAAAAACTATTCTCTAAATTCTCTAGCTAAAAACTTTTCTCTTTCGATTAACGGACTAAAAAAGATTTTAACCAATAGAACTTATCTCGGAGAAATAAAATTCGACAACAAAATTCACAAAGGTGACCATCAAACAATAATCAACCCAGAAATATTCTACGCAACCCAGAGAAAATTAAAGACATATCTAAAACCAAGAAAGATTTTTTAATTTTGACCATATAGTTTATTCATTCATAATCACATAACATCAAGAATTCAAAAAACAACAAATACCAACATACGAGATATTAAACATTTTCTACCCAAAAACAACCAATTTCTATCTAAAAGAAGTCTGCCTATTGGCCCTAGCCTTAGAATCCCCAGGCTTACAAGCTTCTTTCCTTCGAGTATCAGCAACCAACATATTTCTATCATAAGCCAAGAAAGCATTCCTCACGTCTTCCTTGCCTGTGAATCCAACAATAGCCTTAGCAATAGCCAACCTTCCAGCCTCAACCTGACAAGCAGTCCCACCACCCTTAACATTCAAGGCAATATTAAAACTCAAACCTCCAAGAATATCATTAGCAATAATCAAAGGTTCACTAATTTCTAATTGCTGCAAGTTAGTTAAAGCATTCAAAGGCCTCTTATTAAAAATTACAACACCATTCCCTTCTTCAATTGTAGCCTTAGCAACTGCAGTTTTTCTTTTTCCAGAAACAACCATTTTACCACCCTTCATTTCAACAACCTCACAATTTCTCTAACACTAGAAAACTTCATAGGTTTCTTATGATCTAATTTAATAGTATTTTCATCAATCTTTCCATCAGTATAAACTTTCAAATTCCTAAAAGCATCTCTACCCTTAGCCCTATCCCGGGGCAACATTCCCCTAATCATTCTCTTAATTAATTTATCAGCAACTCTTGGATATTTAGGTCCCTTCATAGAACCACCACTTCCCATTTCCCTTTTTGCTAAAATTTTCTTAACTAATAACTTCTTATCACCAGAAACAATGATATCTTCACAATTCAAAATATCAACTTCATTTCCTTTCAACAAATCCTTAGCAACTCTGCTTGCAAGTCTACCAAAAACCGCATCTCTTCCATCATAAATTATTTTACTCATTCTAATTTTTACTATCTTTCATTAATTTAATTAACACGGAAGGTGTGTGCGGAACTGTACTCCAAAAAGAATCTTTAATATTGTCGCAGGATTCTTCTAAATATAATTTTCTACCTTCTTTTTTCATCTTAAGATATCGTAACCATTTAATTCAGGATTCTTTTTCATTTCATCAACAACAGAAATAAATATTCCCTTTGCATTCTTAATTTTATCCAAAGCTCTTTCGCTCGCAGACCACGCAACAATTTTCTTAGCATCACTTAAATCACCAGCACTCAAAACCTTTCCAGCAATCAAAACATCACCCTTAATCATATCAATATCTTTCAAATTCACAGCAGGCCATCTTCTCTTTGGTCGTGCAAATTCTTTCGCAATCTCAGGGTTAGTTTTTTTCAGTTTAACAATAACATTAACTAATTCATCATCCATCTTAGAACGCATTCTCTTTTCAATTTTAGTCTTGTTAATTTTAATTTCCATATTACTTAATTGCCTTAGAAACCTCTGCTAAATTACCCTTCAAAGCCCTGCAAGCTTCAGTAAAAATTTTCTTAGCCTCAATTTGACCCCATGATTCAATAATAAAAACTAGCTTTTTATCAAACGAAATTTCAACACCAGGATATTCTTTCATATCTTCATTATCCAAATCACACTTCCAGGCATTTTTAACTTTAACCTTCTCCCCATACATCTCAAAAACCTCAGGATGTAAACTTACCAATTCAGTTTGCTTTTCACCTTCGCCAGATATCTTGATTTTAGGTAAATGTTTATAGTAAACAAGTCCAGGCATAAACTTAGCATGATTAGCACCTTTTCCAGCCTTAGCCCTAGCAACTAATTCTAATATTTGACCTTCAGCAAGCAAAACAATAGGAGTATCAGAATAAACAACTTCACTACCCATTTCTCCAGCCAAAATCATTTTTCCGTCGCCCTTACCCTCAACCTTTAACTTAAATTCAACAGAGTCATCTTTTTTCATTTTCTGATTTTTTAAAGAAATCATTCCTAATCTATGCGCAATGATTTCATCATAAAGAGCAGAATCATTCTTATATATATCAGCTTCAACAATAGCTAAAATAGGAATTTGCCCAACACTCTTACGAATAGCATTAGCCAAACTTACATTGATATCAGTATTAAAAACAATTTCATCATTAGTATTTTTTATTATTTCCATATTATATTTTCCGGATTTTTGGTTTATAACCTTTAGCCTTTAGGCTTATGGTCTTCGACCTCTTCGACCTCCTTTTTTCTTAGGTCCACCACGAGCAACCTTTGTAATTTCCGACATACTTAAAACCTTCATACCTTCCTTAGTTAACGTTCTAATAATAGCACCAGCCCCAGGACCAATTCCGGTAGCACCAGTTTGCCCTTTCATTCTAATATAAACAGAGCTAATACGATAATCCCTACAAATTTCCTGAACCTTTTTAGCAATAAACATAGCAATTGTAGGATTAGCCCTCATCCTATCATGCTTAGTAATTTGCCCACCAGATGTTCGTCCAATGGTGTTTCCAGCCAAGTCAGTTACAGTAGCTATAGTGTTGTTAAAACTAGCATAAATATTCACAATACCAATATTTTCCTCAACTTTTGCCATAATATTATTTTATAAATAACGGTCGCTCTTTAGGCGCCAATTATTCTTCTTTAACCTCCATATTTTTTTCTTCATTAACTTCCAATTCACTAGAGTCATCCTCAATTTGGGATTCAACAACAGGAGTCTTAATTCTTTCCTCTTTCCTCTTCTTCAAGCTAATCTTGTCTTCCAAATCTAAAGCTACAACAAAAGAAGGAATATTAACAACCTTTCCATCAACTAAAATATTTTTATGAACAATTAATTGCCTAGCTCCCTTAACTGTAGTTGCTAATTTTTTTCTAAAAACAAAGGTTTGTAGTCTTCTTTCAAAGATAGCTTCCTCAGTTAATGCCAAAACATCACTGATATCAGTAATACCCATCCCAATTTTATTAAGTTTATTAAAAAATTTCTGTTGTTCCACAATATCTTTAGCAATTAATCCTTTAGCTCTACGTCTTAATTTTGAAACTACAGTCTTGGCCTTCCATATTTCTCGCTTATTCTTTAACCCATACCTATTAACTAAAACATTCTCTTCATCCATTCGAGCCCGATCAAATAATTTTTTCGGCCTACTAAACATTTTCCTTTTCCTTTTAATATCTCCCATCTTAATTATTTCCCTCCAAGATAGCAAATTCTACCAAGTCTTTGCCAACCCGCAATCCGCAACCTGCAACCACAAAAAAATTTATTTCTTTACTCATCCTTTCTTTTTAGCCGCTGCAACAGATGGCTTTCTATTCCTCCTAAAATTCGCTTTAGTTCTTTGCCCACGCACAGGTAGTCCAACAGTGTGCCTAATACCTTTATATGATTTAATCTTTTTCATTCTCTTCAAATCAAATTCTTTTCTAAGTTTTAAATCCACACCACTCATATGCATATCCTCTCCACTATCTAAATCGTTTCTCCTATTCTTTAAAAATACAGGTAATTTTGGAGTTTTCATAAAATCTTCAATCTTAGCCAATTCCTCCTTACTAAAATCCTGAATCATCATCTCTTTATCTAACTTCAAAATCTTACAAACAGCATTAGAAACAGCCCATGAAATTCCATTTATTTTTGTCAAAGCAGATTTAATTTTAATATCTCCACGAATGTCTCGACCAAGAACCCTCACAAGTGTGACTTCTTCCTTTTTCTTACGGTAATCTTTCTTTTCTCCCATTTTATGCAATAAACATATTGTGCCTCTGAATTTCAGTAAGCTCCTCCATTATCCTTTTTTCAATAACTTTTTCAGGCGAAGGCATATTAGCAACTCTTTCACGAATATCATTAAAAGACTCAAAATCTTTTTCTTCCCGTGCTTCAAGAATAGCTGCCGTATGTTTCTTTCCTAATCCAGGCAACAACTCAAACTGGTGAAGTCGGGTATTTATAGCTTGCGCTTTGTTAAAAAATTTAACAAATCTCTCCTCATCAGTTTTAACCATTTCACTAACGAAATCTTGTAATTGGTCCTTAGCAGCATCGGTTAATTTTTCTCTAGGACATCGACCCAAAATATATTGAACCTTATCTCTCTTCCCGTCCCCAATATAAACTTTTTCTCCGACTTCAAATTTTTCTCCTCTTCTCGGAACTAGTTGAAGTAGTGTAAATCCAGTTGTACCAATAGCCTGAGCCAGAGGCATTCTTCTATTATCTAATGGATAGCCATATGGCAAAAAGTCTAAAACAATTGCATAATCTTCACGAGACATATTAATCACTTATATTTTTTGGTAACTTCCAAAATCTTATTTACTTCGTCCGCGTTAAGCGACACCTCAATAATTACCTTGTTCAATTCAGTTGCATCAGTAGGAACAAAATCTACAATCTTAATAATATATTCATCTTTCAGTTTAACTAAGTCCAGAGCTTTAAGTTCACCTTTTAATTCTTTAACTTTATCAAATTCTAAAAGATTAAAGTTCTTCATAAATTTTTTAACTTCCACAGCCTTTTCAGATTCTCCCACTAAATTAACAACTTCAGACATACTAATAGGACTAGATTCTTTTATCATTTAAGCACCTTCAGGTGAACAGGATGAATAACAAAAGTCTTAACCTTGCCCCCATCTTTAATTTCAACTTCCTTGAACCTTCCACGGCTTCCAGTAATAGCCCCACTCATACCACGAAGTCTTTGAGGAAAATTCATTCTAACTCCTCTTTCATCAACAACTGCAACGCGTGTTCCGTCTTCAATGACTTTAAAGTAAGAACTAAGTTTTAACTTTCCCTTATCTCTAATTTTTTTTGCTCTTCGTGCCATTTTATTATTTTATTACAGAAACTTGTTTTGGTCGCTGCAATCAACTCGGACATCTCTATCCTATCAAATCAAGAAAAATTCCCCTTATAAACTTTCCGCCCCATTAAATTCAGAAGGACTAATATCATCCATAACTAATTCACTATCACTAACTTCCTCGACGGCTAACCCTTCAACAGAATCATTTATACATTTTCCATCACTATTTTCATTCTCCAAATCATTTGTCCCCTGACCCCCAACTCTTAACTCTTCAGGATCTTTGGTTATGCTAACTTGCCCGAGTTCTAAATTTCCAGCATCCCTCTCCTTTTCCATATTTTCTACAATAGTCCTAGCCATTTTTTCACCCCAAACTCCATGCATACAACGTTGGCACATATCTACAACAGAATTATCTGCAACCTCGACTGAACAATAAACACATTTTTTTGCCATTATTTTATTTTGATAATTATTAAAAGTCATCATCACCTAAATAAATTTATCAATATTCCTTTTTAAATTTTTATGAGATTAAACACAATAATCAACAAGTTTTAAAAAGAATACAATCTATTAACAAAGATGAAAATAGGTGTGATATTAATTCTACTATTAATGATATCAGGTTTAACAACAGCAGAAGCAGTATGTGACTTAAATGTAACAATGTTGCAGCAAGACCCATATCCAGCTGTTCCCGGAGACTACGTTAAATTGGTGTTTCAAGCAGATGGAACCGATTCTCCGGCCTGCAAAAATTTGAATTTCAACCTATTAGAACAATATCCAATAAAGTTTAATCCAGGTGAAACAGGATTAAGGAATTTTAAAAGGGTAGATTATATAAAAGATTATGCACCAAGAATTTTAATTCCTTACGAAGTACGACTTGATGAAAATGCCTTAGATGGGCCAAATAAGATAAAGGTAGAATTACAAAGCGGAACAGATGCCCCAATAATTAAAGAATTTAACATAGAGGTAAATGATCCACGAGCAGATTTTGAAGTTCATATTAAAAATTATAATTATGCGACGAAAGATCTAACATTAGAGGTTTTAAATATAGCAGAATCTAATACAGAAGCACTAGTGGTAAATATCCCAAAACAAGAAAATATTATAATAAAAGGACCAAATAAAGTGATAGTAGGTGATTTAGATTCAAACGAATATACAACAGCAGATTTTGAAGCAACACCATCTAATGGAGAAATAAAGTTAGAACTAATATATTCAGATTCAACCAATACACGCAGAACAAAAGAAGAGACGATTAAGTATGATTCAACTTATTTTACAAATAGGATAGCAGACCAAAAAACTACTCCTATCTGGACATATGCTCTTTACGTGGCCATATTTTTAGTTTTGATCTATTGGATATTCAAAAGAAAAAACAAAAACAAAAAGTGACTATTACATATTCCAAAAACCTCAACATTTAAATCTCATCTTAAAAAAACGCAAAGAAAACTTAGGCAACAATTTAGCTTTAATCACAAAATATTTACAAGAAGATAAAACTATATGGGAACCATACACTAAGGATTATTATTCATATCTCAAGGCATCAACAGCATTAATCTTACTGGCTCGCCATGCAGGCACCATCCCAGAAATAGCACCAGTTAAAGTCGCAAATCCAATACATCCAACAAATAATATCCACGAGTAATGAGGACTCAAAAAACTATACCCAAGATTATCTAAAATACCCGCACCAAAATTAGCTCCAGCCCATCCAACTAATACCCCAATACACCCAGCGACAAAACCTAAGAATCCAGATTCAAATAAAAATATCTTAAAAATTTCAGAATTTCGAGCCCCAATTGATTTCAGAATCCCGATTTCTTTAAATCTCTCAAGAACAGAACTAATCATAGTATTTGCAGTATTAACAGCAGACACAATAACAGAGATAAGAGCAATCAAAATAATAAACCCAATAATAATATCTAAAATAACAGTAAAAGATTCTAATAAATCGGCATAGGACTGAACATTAAAATCTTCCTTTCCTTTATCTAAATTACGCTCTCGTCTTAGACTTTTTTCAATTCGTTTTTCAGCACCACTAATATCATCCTTATCTGCTCTTGCAATAATCATTCCATAAGGGAGTTCCCCAGTGCTTCCATTTTTTCTTAAGATATCTTCAGCAAAACTATTGGTGATATAAATATTTGAATCGTCTTGAGGATTTCCGACCGATTCGTAAAAACCAACAATTCGTAAATCACGACCTTGTATATTAATTTTACTGTTAACAGTATAGGCTTTAGGAAATATTTTATTTTTCAGCATATAATTATATCCCAATGTAACCTTCCCCAAGTCTCCCTTACGAAGAGCCCTGCCTTTAATTATATGAATATCCCACAGCTCCATCACCAATGGCAAATCGGTATCATAACTCATAATAAAAGCATATTTCTTCAATTTTTTCTGCACAAGCTCCCCAGCATCCATATGAACACCAGTGGCCTCATATATTCCCGGCGTATTTTTAACGGCATCCAAATCATTATCTAAAAGTTTAAATGTATTATCAAGCCCTGGTACAGCCCCTCCCTTTGGCTGAATTAATAGTTTATCGGCCGAAGACGAAGATGCAAAATTATCAATATAATCATAAAGCCCCCATCCATAACTGATAAAAATAAAAATAGTAGCAATCCCTACAAAGATAGAAAGAATAGTTAGAACACTTCTAGCTTTACTTTTTCTAATGTTATTCAAAGAATATTTTACGGATTCTTTACTTATTACCATTTTGTCTTCTCCAGTTTAGTATTCATCCCTTCAATGCCTCCACCGGATTTTGTTTAGCTGCATTTATAGCAGGAATAATTCCAGCGGCAGCCCCAACAACAAAACTACCAAGCAAAGCTCCACCAATCAAAATAAAATTAATGCTAGGCTGAAGAGTCGTTCCAAGAAAATTATTTATCCCAATAATACCACCCATACTAACCAAAGTCCCAAAAATAACACCAACTAAACCACCAATAAGTCCAAGCATTCCAGATTCAAAAAAGAATTGTAAAAAGACTTGATAATTAGTTCCACCAATTGCTTTCATAATTCCAATCTCTTTCTTCCTCTCTAAAACAGAAGTCGTCATAGTATTTACAATACCCAATGCGCCAACCAAAATAGAAATAGAAGCTATAATGATAATAAAAGCCTGAACTCCACCAAGAACATTGTTTACGGTTTTCATCATAGCCTTCGGAGTCGACACCTCAAAATCTTCCTCGCCTACTTTAACATCACGCCTCTTCCTCATCAACTTCTCAATATCTTCCTTAGTCCGCTCCATAGCATCATTACTACGAACCTTTACCGCAATCAAATCAACATCATCCCCATAATCAACTAAACTCCTTAGGGTTTTTTCATTTATCATAACCATATTATCAACAAGAAAACTTCCCTTTTTCTTTAATGTCCCTACAACTCTAAATTTCTTCCCCTGAATATATATACTCTTACCAGGGACGATTAATTTTCCAAAGACAGAGTCATCTTTCCACAAATTATAACCCAACATAACACTATTCGTATCTCCGTCTTGAAGCATTCTTCCAGCTTTGACCTTTATAGCAAAAAGTTCATAAATAAATTTTCTCCCATCTCCATCAGGAATAGAGACAGAAGACCCGAAATGCACAATATTATTAAATTCCAACTTAACCGAACTAATAATTCTTGGAATAGCTATTTCCACATTAGATAACTTAGCAATTGCATCTACATCACCACTAGATAGTTTCTTCACCACTCCGCTTCCAGGTGCACCAAAAGCATTAACTCCACCAGCTTGAACTGAAATAAGTCGAGTAGAACTAATTCCAAATTGTGCACCAACCGCAGCTTGCAAACCGCTACCCAATCCAATCAGCGAAACCACAGCAGTTACCCCAATAAAAATACCAAGCAAAGTCAGCCATGAACGAATCCCACGATGTTTCAAATTTTTCAAAGCCAAAGTTAAATAATCAAGATTCATTTTTTGCCTCCCCAACCATTTCCTCAACAACAGGCAAAACCCTCCGAAAAATTTTCTCATGCCCACTAGCATTAGGATGAATCCCATCAAATAAATCTTTTTTGATATCTAAAAACCCATAAATAGGAATAAACTTTAAATTATTATTTTTACAAACTCTTTCAATAATAGAATTGTACTCGCAAATTTGCTTATTAACATAATAAGGTTGCCAACCCTTAGGGAAGGGGGCGGTTTTAGATTCATCTACATTTCCGATACTAATAAACAATATATTCTTAGTTAAAGACTGAGCTTGTTTTGCTAACTGGTTTAAGTTTTTTTCAAATTTATCATCACTGACTAAAGGTTCTTTATTCCCTACTAATCCAGAGTCATTTTTTCCTATGGCAAAAATAACAATATTAGGTTTGCGAATTTTAGCTTCAAAATCAAACCTTTCCAAAACATCAGAACTATCACACCCATTTATTCCACAGTTATAAGTTATAGAGTAATTTTTTCCCTTCATAAGGTAAATTTGTAATCGAGTAACCCACCCCCCATGCTCCTCATCCTTAAAACCAACAGAAATACTATCCCCCCAAATGCCAATATGAGTACTGCCCATTATTTACCCCTCTTAGTTTTTTTCTTAATCTTCTTACCATCCTCAGCAGCTTCTTTCTTCTTCTTCGTTACATCAACAAATTTCTTGCCGCTTCTTTTAGTGACTTTTTCCAAACATCCATCCCTCAGCCAATAAATAACATCAGCATATTTTTCCGCCAACTCAGGATCATGAGTAACCATAATAATAGTCTTTCCTTCCCTATTCAATTTTTCCAAAAATTCCATAACAATTGTCCCAGTCTTGGTATCTAAATTACCAGTAGGTTCATCCGCCAAAATAACTTCAGGATCATTAGCCAAACTTCGTGCAATCGCAACCCTTTGCATTTGACCACCAGAAATCTCCCCCGGATAATGATTCATTCTCTCTCCTAACTCAACTAGCTTCAAAAGCTCCTCAGCCTTATCTGTCCTTTCTCCAATATCCGTCCCTTGAAACATCATAGGAAGCATTACATTTTCTTTGACTGTTAAATTCGGAATTAAATTAAATGATTGAAAAATAAAACCAATTTTTTTACCTCTGACCTGTGCCAAATTCGATTCACTTAGCTTCGAAATGTCCTCCCCATCTAAATAAATAGTACCATGAGTTGGCATATCTAAACTTCCAACAAGATTCATAGCAGTCGTTTTACCAGAGCCACTAGGCCCCATAATTGCGACGAATTCACCCTTGTAAACTTTAAACTCAAGATGACTAAGTGCCTTCACAATAGAATCTCCCATAGGGTAATATTTCGAGACATTACGCAACCTAATTATTTCCCTACTATTCTTTATCACCATCCATAACATACAAAGCTAATCTATATAAATATTAGTAATCGCAAAACTTAAATACCCAAAATTCGCTCCTAAATCATGATAATTCCAATAAGATGTTTCAGTTGCGGAAAACCAATCGCTCATCTTTACGGACAGTATAAAAAATTAGTCGAAGAGGGAATGTCCCAAAAAGAAGCCCTAGACAAATTAGAAATCAAAAGATATTGTTGTCGAGCTTTAGTTTTAGGGCAAACGGATACATTAGAACTAGTTAACAAATTCAAGAAGTTCTAGATAGTTATTTATATCAATCTAATTATAGTTTTATATGAAAGATATAAGACTAAATACACCATTTTTAAAACTTCAATACTGGGTCTCTTGGTTTGGATTTCTCGTAGGAGGTATGTTATGGGCATGGGCAGTAGCTATATTGTTATCAAACGTTGGAAAAATCACGAGTGCAGATGTCAAAGATAAAAAAGATATATTAAATAAGACTTGGCAAAAATTTGTTTTTATTTATGGTTCGATAATAGGAGATTTGGTAATAGTATCTTTTTTATTAGGGATATTATTTAGTTAATCTTTCTGAAAATTATAACTCCATAAGAAATACGGCGCCGAAGGTGTCGTGATTTTTTATGGAAGTATCCTATAAGCTTGGCGAAACAAATGTTTCGCCTCAATAAATTTTTCGTAGGGGAATCACTATTCGCTGTAGAAAAGAATCTAAAATTCCTGCAGAATTTTCCCTAATGATTTTCTCACCAGAGAAAATATTAAGGTAGACAGCTCCGCGCCTTCCCATCAGAGACAGTACAAACACGAACGCATCAAGCTTAACTTCTGAGTTCGGAATGGGATCAGGTGTAACCAAGATACTATGGCCGTCTGTTATTATCCCATACTTTTGTTTTATAAAGTTTACTATTTTCAAAAAATACCCATTTAGACCAGAAAGTTTATAGGTAGATTTAAGAATATACAAAACGTAATATATTAATGAGAGTGCTTCTAGATAAATTTAATAGAAAAATTCTTTTTAATAATCTCATAAAAAAACATGAATGCAAAAGCATGAAGGAGTTAGCAAAAAAACTCAACGTTCCATTCAAAACGTTACAGAATTGGAAATACGGGACAAAGTATATAGATGAAAAAATAATATCCGAAGATATAAAACCAAAATTAAGATACATAGGAAAGAAAGAATATAACTGGGGACAAAAAAAGGGAGGGAAAGAAGCCTATAGAGTAATTTTAAAAAAATACGGAATAGATGAATTAAAAAAAAGACAGAAAAATGGAGGACTGAATTCGAGAAAAAATCAGCCTAAAAAAATAGATATAGATATTGATGACCCATCCATATTGGAGTTTTATGGAGCGTTATTAGGGGACGGTTGGATAAGTCATTTCAAAAATAAAACAAAAAACACATATCTTTTCGGATTCTCAGGAGATCTCAACAAAGACAAGGAATATCACGAATATTTACAATTAATAATTGCAACTAAGTTCTCTAGAAAAGGATATATAAGAAAAAAGCCAGGCAACACAAGAGAACTAGTTTTCTGTCACGAAAATCTATTTAGATACTTCACAAAAGAATTATTTTTTCCAGTAGGCAAAAAGGTCAATCTAAGAATATCAAGCAAGATTCCAGTATCTTCCGAAAATTTTAAATTTGTCCTAAGAGGAATTTTTGATACAGATGGCTCATTTTATTTAGATAAAAAATATCCATGTATCTCAATCCAGATAATAGCACCATTACTAATGACACAAATTTATGATTTTCTTAAAAAAGAAGGATTTAAGCCAATATTCAGAAAACAAAAAAATATGATAACCCTAAAAGGAAAAAGACAAATAAATAAATGGATAAAAGAAATAGGAATGTCGAACTCAAGGCATATTGAAAGAATGCTGTCATGGAGAAAAATAAATAACAAAACCTCTCTCATGCAAAAAGAATAAGATATTTATTTCACCCATACCAAAAACATTAAATAGGTTTTTTAGACATATTCTATTAGGCTCTCGTAACTCAGCCTGGATAGAGTGCGACCCTCCTAAGGTCGAAGCGCAGGTTCAAATCCTGCCGAGAGCGTTAATAATGGGAATAGATAAATACAAAACCCTAAAGACATTTATTAAGATGCATAAAAACAGTTTGCTAAGCGAGACACTAACTAAGTGCAAAATAACTTATGAATATTATAACGATAACCCAGAACTTTGATGGAACTATGCCCTCGTGGATCACATCATTTCTAATAATGAATTAGAGGAAATAGAAAAATATTTTATGTCAAAAAACATGTGCCCATCAATTTATTTTTCTGATGACGAAAAAAACATGCCACTAAAAAAGATTTTCAAAAAAGAAGGGTATAACATTACTTCAAAAGATGTTTGGCTGTTTTGAGATAAGCCAGCCCCAGAAATTAAAGATTCAGACATTATAGAAATAAAAAATAATGAAGGTTTCGAGAAGTGGATTAAAACATACATAAAAAGTTACCAGAAGATGACCCAAAAAATCCCCATGGAGAACAGACCTGATTCGCAAAGGTGTTAGAAAAATCATGGCATACCCGAGAGAATGACAAGGACAAATATTATTTATTGTATAATGCAAGTAAGCCTATTGCAACAGCTATTTTAACAAATTGTAATAAAATGGGATATATTTCTTCGGTTGGCTCAATTCCTTCTGTGAGAGGAAAGGGTTTTGGAAAGAAAATATCTCTACACTGCGTTAAAGAGAGCATAAAGCAATTAAAAAATTTAAGTATAAAAATTAATGGGTTACAGAGATAGAGCAATATATTAGATTTCCTTAATAAAAAAAGTTCTAAAAATAAGAGGACTCGAGGACTGTTCCTTATTGGGGCTAAAGCCACGCACCTTAATAATTTTTTCTAATATTTTATTGTTTCCACTATGACTTAAGACTAAAACACAATCATCTTCCGGGGTGCTGTATAAACTATTTAAGAAGTCTTCTGTCCTACCCATAAAATTATCCAGACTTTCTCCTCCCTTTGGATTAATATCCCAATTTACTTCATCTCGATTTTTCCCCTCATATTCCCCAGCTCCCATCGGATCTAACCGTTCATCATAGAAACAAGGTATGTCATGTACATTAAGAATTTCTTTAGTAGTGCTGACAGCTCTAGGGGCAACGCTAGAATAGATAGCATCTACGCCACTTAATGTTCTAGCCAAAGTCCTTGCCTCTTCTATTCCCTTATCGCAAAGCTGTGCACTATAGCCAGGAATTACCCCGCTTGAATAACCCTCTACTCTCCCATGTTTTGCCAATACGAGTTTCATAGAGATAATACAATACTCAAGTATAAAAGCATAATGGCGATAGAATTCTAAATTAAGGAAATTCTCAATTTCTACCCCAAGTTTTCTTTAGAACACGAAGGTCTTTCAAATTCGACAAATGAGGGAAGGAGGATTGCTTGAGAATAAAATGACCAAGCAGTTGGTTTTTCCGAACTCAGAGGAAACGCCAACATCGTTCGAATCCGCCCGAATAAAA
>VAPK010895561.1_pt1 | contig 38765 bp, 55 predicted proteins | sample 3395031 | NCBI WGS metagenome assembly VAPK01 (sample SAMN08290443, study PRJNA428436) | hydrothermal vent metagenome | isolation source: Deep-sea hydrothermal vent chimney 1 | place: Pacific Ocean: Juan De Fuca Ridge
GTTTGTTGTTGGACACTCCAATATTCGTGGCACGATTTCTATGGCTAACGCTGGACCAAATACTGGGTCTAGTCAGTTTTTTATTAATTTGGTTGATAATAGTTTTTTAGATTACGACAAGGAACCTTTGAGCAGTAAACATCCTGTTTTTGGTGAAGTTATTGAAGGAATGAGTGTTGTCGATGATATTGCTGGGGTTGAAACGAAGGCTGGGGATAGCCCCGTTGAGGATGTTGTGATTTTAAAAGCTACGGTTATTTAGAATGGATGTAAAAAAAGCTATTGAAATTAGGAGAAGTGTTTGAAAATATTCTGATAAAGAAATTTCTAGAGATTTAATTATGGAGTTGATGAATGCTACCAGGCTAGCACCTTCTGGTAATAATGCTCAACCTTGGAAATTCTTTATTGTTCAGAATAAGAAAGTTATTGATTCCTTTAGAGAGGAAGATGTTTTTCCTCAGGACTGGGTTTACTCTGCACCTGTGATTATTGTTTGTTGCTCTGATGTTAATGCGTACTCTAAGAATGTTGTAGGTATAGATGATTCTAATAAAATCAGGGCACTACGAGACCTCTCTATTGCCTCCGCGCATATTGTTTTGAGGGCTACTGAACTTGGGCTTGGAACTTGTTATGTCGGATGGAGAGATGAAGAAAAGCTGAAAAAAATTCTCTCTATTTCTAAAAATTATGTTTTACCTTATGTTATTACTGTCGGATATTCTGATGAAAATCCTAATGCTAGGTCTCGTAAGAAAATTAATGATATTATGTTAAACTAAATCACTCAATCTCAATAGGTTTAAATTCCTTTAGAAATCTTAGAGCGTCTTTCATTTTGACTCTAGATTCGGTGTAGAGAGTTAGGAGGGGTTCGCCTTTTTTAACTTTGACTAGGTGTTTATGGAGATAAACCCCTGCAGATATTGTTTCTGGAGTTCCGAGAATTCTACAAAGTGAGTTTATTCCCTTATTACTGATTCTTGTTATCTCTCCTGATTTTGGAACTGTGATTATCTTTTTGAATTTTGCTAGTTTTAGATTTTTTATCTTTTCATCAAAATTCTTTTTCCCATTTTGCGCATTGATTATTTCTTTGAATTTTTTATATGCTTTTCCAGAATCTAAAGCATTTGTCGCTTTTTTCTTTGCATTCTTTATTCCACATAGTTTGATTAATTCTATGGCAAGATAAAGAGACTTTTCTCGTAAATCTTTTGGTCCATCATTTTGGAATACTTTTAGTATGTCCATCATTTCCAAAACAGGACCGAAGCCATTCCCAACTGGCTGAGTTCCGTTAGTATATTCTACTTTCATTTTAATATTAAATTCCCTCCCGAGTCTATAGAACTTTCTTCCTAGACTTTTCGCTCTTGCTATATCTTTAACTTTTGCACCACGGCCATAAGGAATGTCAATTATTAAGTATTTTGCTGCTGCTGCTATTTTCTTTGACATAATGGAAGCTAAAAGTTGTGCTTCTATATCTAGAGAAAGAAGCCGCTCTACTTGAATTATTTTGTCGTCTGAAGGGGCCAACCCCAGAGACCCTCCCCATGCTAGACAGGCTTTTTCCTTGTTTACTATTTTTACTATTTTCTTTAGAGGAAGTTCTACTTCTGATATCGTTTCTATTACATCTGCTGTCCCCGACGCTGAAGTTATTGCCCGAGAAGAAGTTTTGGGAAGTGTTAATCCTACTGTCGCACATATTGCTACTATTATTGGAGTTGTTCTATTCCCCGCTATTCCTCCTATACAATGTTTATCTGCTATATATTTTCCTTTAAAATCCAATATTGCGCCTGTTTTTACCATAGCTTTAGTTAGAGAAATTGTTTCTTGAATTTTCATACCATTGAGTTTTTCTGCGGCGGTAAAAAATGCAATTTCTGTTTCTGTTAAATTATTATGTACTATCTCCGAAATTATTAGACTTAATTCTTTTTGGGTCAAATGTTTTCCATTAAGTTTCTTCTTTATTAAAAATGATGCATCAGACATTTCGGAAACTGATACTTCTACTTTCGCCCCTGTTCTTAATTTTAATATTCTTGCTAACTCATGAGATATACCTACCTCATTTTGCTTTACCATTTTTGAAAAAACATCTACTATTGCATAAGTTTTTTTCTTATTTGTTATTGCTACTCTATCATCTACAAAAACATTTATTTTTTTCGCAGTTTTAGCATTTAGGAATACTACTGGTTTTCCCGCATACCAATTAAAATTTTTAATTTTTAATTTCATCGATTTTTACCTCTCTATTCTTTATTAAATAAATCTTTCAGTTTACCTTGTTGGTAAAAATCTATTATAATTAGTGAGTATGCTATAATTAAGGGTCCTAATACCAATCCTGCTATTCCGAAAAAAAGAAGTCCCCCAATTGTTCCGATTAAACTTAAAGCAATTGGAAGATTGGATCTTTTTGATAAAATATACGGTCTTATTAAATTATCAATTGATGAAACAAATAAAGCTCCGTAAAACAAAAGGAACACTCCAGAGAATGTTTTTCCTGCTACAAGTAAATAAACTGAAACTGGAAACCAAACTAACCATGATCCTAGAACTGGAATTATGGATACCAATGTTGCAACAAAAGACAGAACTAATGCTTTTGGTACTCCTAAAAAAAACAACCCTGCTCCAAGCGCTAAACCCTGTATAATTCCTATTAGAACTTGCCCAAATAATATTGCATTTGTTATTCCCCTAAACTCTTGCAAGAATCTCTTTTCTGTTACCCTTGAAAATGGGGAAAGTGATCTAATGTAAGTCCCTAGTTTTTCTGCATCTCGTGTTGCAAAATAAGATGTAAATAGGAATACTGCAAATTGAAATATTATGGAAGGCAGATTCAATAATATCTCTTTAAACTGGTTTAGGAAGGCTATAAAAAATTGCCCTATCATATTATCCATATTTCTCGCTAGACTTGAGGCTATATCTCCTGCTACAAAATGCTGTAATATTTCTGAAAGGTTAAGGTTTTGTATAGTCACATATATATCAAATGTCTGATTGACTATCATTGGTACAAAATATACCATTGGGACTGCTATTATTAAGATAAGACCTAATACCAACAACAACGCAGCTATATTTTTGTTTTTTACTCGTTTTTGTATGGCTTTGTATATGGGTCCAAAAATATATGAAAAAAGAAGTCCAAAAATTATTGGAATAATTATTGGTTTTATTACAAAAAAGGTTAATGTAAAAATTGCAAGGATTAATACTGCTACCACTACTCTTTTTATATCGCCTGATTCTATCATAGTATTATATATCATTTAGGCTTATAAAGTTTCGGAAAACTTGGCGGAAAACTTATAAAGAAAAATTGTTTTAATGTTGTATGATTATTAAAAATATCTTTGAAGGAAATTTTGACTCAGAGGTTCATGTTGCTTTTTTGAAGTTTGGTAGAGGGGTTTACAAAGGAAAGTATTTAGCTGAAGGTAAAAAACAGGCTAAGAACTGGGCTATTAAAACTGGAGCTGAATATGCAAACTTTCTGGTAAGACGATGTCTAGAAAATATTGAAGGACCTGTAGAGGTAAATGGTGTTATAGTATCTACTTTGGATTTGCGAGATGAGATTAATTTTGATTTAAAGAAGGTTAGCAATTTTCAGGGAGTGAGAAAACATGTTGTTGATTGCGAAGTTAGTGGTGAAGAGATTTTTGGATTGATGGATAAATATCCTAAGGCTTTTTTTGCTCTTTCGTTTAAGGGAGGTGGGTTTGTTTTGAAAATTAAGCCTAAGGCTCCAGCTGATGGGAAGAAGAGTAAGGATAAGAGCGAGGGGCTCGTTGCTGATTTTTGTTCTTTGAAAACTGAGGACAAAGCTATCATTGATGAGTTATTTTTTGGTATTGGAACTTTTGAAAAGGTTAGAGTTTCACATGAAATCGATGTGACTGATATTATTTACCCTGCTGATATGAAAACTTTAAAGCCTACAGAGATTCGAGAGCTAGCTAAGAGAAAGGGTATCTTGAAAAGGGTTGCAGATGTTGATGGGGATGTTAAGGAAAGTTTAGCTGAGTTTGTGGCTTAGGCGCTAGTTTTTATTTTATTAATGGAGCTAGTTTTTTAATTAAATCATTTCTGTAGTCCTGAATCTTTGGCATCATTCTTTTGAAATTTTTGTCGACTTTGTCGTCTCTTAATCTTCCGTCTCCAATTCTATTTATGGTTATTTTTGTACTCACACCAGAGAATTGGTGCTGGGTTAGGTCAAATTCTAATTCACTCTCGAAGTCTTCATCCCAGTAGCGTTTCATCCATCTAGATGGATGTCCGCCCTCTCCCTCTGGAACATAATATCCAGAAACACTCCCTAGTCCCTCAAAATAATCCAATACCACCGAAGCATCATTCATTACTACTATATATTTAATAACTTCAATTAAACCAATCTAACTTATCATATTTATATAATGTCTTGATATAGCACTCCGATTTATGAGCTTCAGATTTATTTTTGCACTCCTTAGACCTAAGAAGACATTTGAACTTTTTTTGTCTAACATATTTTGAACCCTTACCTCCAGCATGGGCTTTCATTCTTTTATTTAAATCAATCGTTACTCCAGTGTAAAATGAACCGTCTTGACATTCAAGAATGTAAACGAACCAAAGCTTTTCTGCCATTACAGATTTAGGTTTTTTTGTTTTGCGCATGTAGCACAGAGAAGTGCCGTGTCCTTTAAAGACATATAGTATCTATTTCCTTTTTCTAATGTATCATTAAATTTCTCCCAGCCCTTTTCTATTGTTAATTTTCCTGAGATAACTTGTTCTGGGATTTTAGCTGCTTTTTCTAAAAGGTCTGTTCTTATTTTAAACATATTGTAGTGATATAGATTCGGTTTTGCCGCTTTAGATATTTTTTTGGAACAGTTGAAACATTTTTCTTGTGTCATTAAAAGTTCTTGTTCTCTTATTGCCCATTGAAGCTGGAAATCTGCGTCTTGGATTAAGTGTTTGAAATTTCCAATTCCTCCGAGACGCTTAAATGTTAACTCTATTTCATTCTCTGGACTAACGATAATTTCTCCTATTTTTTTTGAATATTTCCAGATTGGATATTTCTTCTCTTTTCTTGGGGTTATTGATAGTCTTCCTATCCTATACCTTTTAGCCCCTAGTTTTATTTTTCCTATTATTTTGTCTTTTTTTCTCTGCACTGTCTTTATTCTCTTCTCAGACTCTTTTCTTGTTGCCGTTTTTTCTTTTTTGGAGATGTAGCCTTTTTCACCTGGGAGAATTTGTGGTGTTTTTATTGCCATTATAATTAATACGAGAAACTGTTTTATAAATTTGTCGTAGTATTTTCCTTCTTTCAAAATTCGGTCATGACAAGCTTTATATACCCTTATTTCTGCTAGTTCTTATTGGTTCCATCCAAAACTTGAATGTTTGGATGATGAGAATTTTGTGATTGGTTGGTCACGATGGTGAATTCGAGTGCTATCGAATGAATTATCAGGTAGCGAAAACTACCGCTAGGGAGAAAAAGGACTCTTAGTTCACGTTCCCCTAAGGAAACAAAACAAATGACAGATAACAATGGAATACATAGTGGAAGTTTACAGTTCTACCCGAGGGTACGTGCAAAAAAAGTTATACCTGGTGTGAATTGGAAGCCATTGAATAAAAATGATACTGGATTTTTAGGATTTGTTGGATACAAGGTTGGAATGATTTCTGTTTGGGTAAAAGATGATAGTACTGACTCTATGACTAAGGGAAAGCGTATTGCTATTCCTGCTACTTTGATTGAATGTCCTGTTATGAGAATTTATTCCATTCGATTTTACAAAGATGGAAGAGTTTCTAAAGATGTTGTGGTTTCTAATGATAAGAGTTTGAAGAGAAGTGTTAAGACTGGAAAGAGGGTTAGTGAATTGAAAGAGGGTGTTGAATTTGATGATGTTAGGGTGATTATGTATTCTGGCATTGCTAAGACTGGAATTGGAAAGAAGAAATGTGATATGGTTGAAGTTGGTCTTTCAGGGGATAAGGATGCAAAATTAAATTTTATTAAAGAGAACTTAGGTAAGGATATTTCTATTAGAGATATTTTTAATGGTGGTCTGGTTGATGTTCGTGGTGTGACTAAGGGGTATGGGACATGTGGACCTGTTAAGAGATTTGGTATTGCATTAAAGGGTCATAAGTCAGAAAAAGGGCAGAGACGACCTGGTTCTTTGGCTCCATGGCATCCTGCTAGAGTTACTTTTAGAGCTCCTCAGGCTGGACAGACTGGGTATCATAGTAGAGTTTGTTACAATAGCTTAATTTTAGAAGTTGGAAAAGTCGGAGACAAGGATGTTAATAAGAAGGGTGGATTTAAGAATTATGGTGTTATTAAGAATGATTATTTAATTTTAAAGGGTTCTGTTCCTGGTCCTGCTAAGAGGGGAATAATGATTACTCAAGCTTTGAGACCTACTAAATATACTGCTAAGCAGAAGCTTGAGGTGTTAGAGTTACGATGAAAGCAAAACTTTACGATAAAAATGGAAAAGTTAAAGGGGATGTTAATTTGCCTAAATGTTTTTCTACAAGGATTCGTGCAGATATTTTATTGAAAGTTTTTGAGACTCAAAAGGGTGTATTTACTCAAGCTTATGGAGCTAAAGAAGGTGCTGGTGCTCAATATTCCGCCTCTGGTATATCAAAGAAAAAAAGGCATGATTGGAAGGGAACTTACGGTAAAGGAATCTCCAGGGTCCCACGAAAAATAATGTCTAGGACTGGAGCTAGTTTTAATTGGATTGGGGCTACTGTTTCAAATACTCGAGGTGGAAGAAGACCACACGCTCCGAGGTCAGGAAAAAATTTATTTAAAAAAGTTAATAAAAAGGAACTAATGATTGCCTTAAAATCTGCTTTAGCTGGAACACTTGATACTAAAAAACTGGAAAAGAAATTTGGTAGAAAGATGCAAATTGGATGTGTCTTTGACAATGATATTTTAATAATTAAGACTAAGGATTTTATTGTGAGTATGAAGGCTGTTTTTGGAGATTCTTTTGGATCTGTTTTAAAGAGTAAATCTATTAGGGCTGGAATTGGAAAGATGCGGGGTAGAAAATATAAATCTAATGCCGGGCTGCTCTTTATTGTTGGAAATGAAGAGTATATGAAGAGAAAGGGTATTGAAGTTATGAAAGTTAAAGATGTATCCGTTAAGGATTTAGCTCCAAACGGTGTTGCTGGAAGGTTAGTTTGTTATAGTGAAAATGCAATTAAAGATATTGAAGAGAGGTTTGCCTAATGGTAGAAAATTTTATTGATAGTTATACTGGATGTGGGGCTACTGTAAGTTTCGAAAAAAATTATTACCCTGGATGTGATGTGTCTTGTAATGGAGAAATTGGAACTGGATGCGCATGTAGGGGAAATGATGTTACTGAAGAAAAGTATGAAACAAAACTAGGAGATTTGTATAATGAGTAAAACAATTATTTTAGAGAAGATTAAATCCACAGAGAAAATAGTTAGGCATATTGAGCTTGACAATGTTTTGGTATTTGTTGTGGACAGAGCTATTACTAAAAAAGAAGTTAGGGAAGAAGTTGAAGATTTGCTTAATGTTAAGGTTATGAAAGTTAGGACACATACTTTCAAAAATAAAAAGTTAGCTTATGTTAAATTAAAATCGGAATATCCTGCTGTGGATGTTGCTACTAAACTGGGGATGATGTGATGTGCTTAGAACTTAATTTAAAACAGGGGCAAGATGTGGTTATTCCCATAGAAAACAAGGATAGACAATTTAGGGTTATCGATGCGAAAATAATCCCAGAGGGGGGGAAAGCTCCCTTTGTAATTTTAGGAGAACTAGATAGGCAGATGGAAACAGAATGCGTCGACAACCCATCCATATTTACGGCATATGTAAATATCAATGATTACATACTCAACGAAGCAGGATGTATAGTGAAAAATCATGATAGTGCTGATGAAATAAGATTTGGTATGTTCGCCAATGATTGCAAAAGATATAATGAAGTTAAATCAATTATGGATGGTCGTATAAATGGGTAAGAGAATTATTCAGCAGCGTAGAGGAAAGGGTGGACATACTTATAAAACTAGAGAAAAAGCTAGCAGGGTTAGACCTGGATATTTGTATGATTTGGGGGGGGAATTTAAATGTGTTAAATTGACTTCGAGTGTTGGGCATTCCGCACCTATCGCTAAGTTTATGAATAAAGAAGGTGTTGTATTTTCTAACTTTGCCGTTGATTTGCTTTATGTAGGACAGCGTATTAATATTGGCGGACAAAATCATGGGGATATTGCTAAAATCGGGGATTTGAAAAATGGGACTGAGATTTTTAATTTAGAACACAATCCTGGAGATGGTGGAAAATTTGTTAGAAGTGGTGGAAGTGCCTGTGTTGTTATGGCGAAAGAAGGTGATATTGTTAAAATTATGATGCCGTCTAAGAAAACTAAGAAATTCAAGGTTAATTGTAGAGCTACTATTGGTCGAGCTGCTGGTGATGGTCGAGTTAGTAAACCTATTCTAAAAGCTGGCAAGAAGTTTTATATAATGAAAATGAAGTCTAAATTGTGGCCTATTGTATCTGCGGTTAAAATGAATGCTATTGACCATCCATTTGGTAGTGGACGAGGGAAAAGGATTAAGAGTAAGATTGCTAAGAGGAATGCTTCTCCTGGTAAGAAGGTTGGACATATTAGGCCGAGCAGGACAGGGAGGAAGAAAAGATAATGGTAGAAGAACTAGTAAAGAAGAGTAAAGACAAATTTTTCCGAGGAAAAAATGTTGAAGAATTGAAGACATTCCCTACTAGGGAGTTTGCTAAACTAGTTAAGTCTAGAGCTAGAAGGACTATTATGAGGAATTATGATGTTATTGAGGCTTTTGTTAAAAGGATGGAAGATAAAGCCATTAAGGGCAAATTGATGAAAACTCACGATAGAACTATTGTTATAGTCCCGCGAATGTTGGACAAAACTATTGGAGTTTACAATGGAAAGGAATTTTTAAAAGTTACAATTACTCATGAAATGCTTGGTCACAGATTGGGAGAATTTTCTTTAACTAGAAAAATAGCTAAACATACATCATTGGGGAAGAAGAAATAGATGGTAGAACAAGAAAATAAAAATATACCCACAAAGGGTAAGGAAGATAAAATGAAAGTTGAGAAAGAAATTAAGGATGCATCCGGGGATGCACCTTCTGTCCAATCGGCACCAGATAAATCGGACAAGATTGGCAAGGAGAAAGTTGTAGCCAATGTAGAGGAAAAGGTGGAGGCTAAGAAGGAAAATAAAAAGGCTAAGAAGGAAAATAAAAAGGATATTGCTATTGCCAATGGATTTAGTATGAAAATATCCCCTAAGCAATGTAAATATACTTGTCGTGTAATTCGAGGAAAGAGTCCTGAATCTGCTGTTGCTAGATTACAAGATGTTATTGATGAAAAAAGACCTGTTCCTATGGCTTCTTTAGAAGTTGGACATAAGAAAGGGAGGGGATTGGCTGGTGGTAAATTTCCTAAGAATGCATGTAAAGGGATTATAGAAATCATAAAGCAGGCTGCAGCTAATGCTATTATTATGGGGATTGAAAACCCTGTTATTGCTATTGCAAAGAGCAATCAGGCATCTGCTCCATACAGGAAGGCTGGACGTAAGGCAAAGAGAACACATATTTATATTGAGATTAGAGATAGGGTTAAAATGATGGAGGCTAAAAAGAAATAATATGGAAGAGAAGGCTTTTGTTGGTGTTAGAAAAGATGAATTTAATGTTAAACAGTTTGTAAAACGAATGTTTGGTAAGGGAAAGGTCTCTAGAGTTACTATTGAATATACTCCCGTTGGAGAAAGAATTCTTATTGCTACACATAGACCGGGATGGATTATTGGTAGAAAGGGTGAAAAAATTAATGAACTTACTGAGATTTTAAAAAGAAGATTTAAAATGGAGAATCCACATGTTGATATCGAAGAAATATCACATCCTGAATTTGATGCTCAATTGGTTGCTGATGATATTGCTGTTACTCTTGAAAGGTTTGGTTCTCAAAAATACAAGGCTTCTAGCTACAGATCTCTTGGAAGAATTAAGAATGGGGGAGCTCTTGGAGCTGAGATTAGGGTTGCTGGTAAGTTGCCTAGTGATAGGGCTCGTGTTTGGAGATTTGCATTTGGCTATTTGAAAAAGACTGGAGATGCTGCTAAATTAGTCGACAGAGCGGAAACTGTTGCTCAGACTAAACAGGGTGTTGTTGGGATTAAAGTTGCAATTTTAGCTCCTGGTGTTAAAATGCCTGATCAGATTACAGTAGATGAAGAATTACTTGAAGCTGTAAAAAAGAATGCTACTTTTGAAGAAGTTGAAGAGACTGTTAAAAAGATTAAGACGCGTAGAAGTGTGCCCTCTAAAAAGGAGACTAAAGTTCCAGCTTCATCGAACAAAAAAATAAGGGAGGCTAAAAAATAATGGCAGAGCAAACAAAACAAAACGCACATGTGGAGAGCAAGAATAAAATACTGAATAATAAAGAAACTACTAAGAAAATTAAAGATTTGAAGATTGAATTATTGAAGAGCCCTACAAAGAGGGGAAGGGTTAAAAAGGAAATTGCGCGACTTTTAACTATGGCTAATATGAATGGTAACAATCAATCCTCCGTCGACGAGAAAACTAATAAAAATAAATTAGCGGAGGGTAAAAAGTAAGTGGAAATTTGTCCAAAGTGTGGTCTACCTGAGGCTGCTTGTGTTTGTGGCGAGATTGCTAAGACACAACAAAACATCGAGGTTAAAACCGAAAAAAGACGCTTTGGAAAAGTTAATACTATAATTTCAGGATTCGACGACGGTGTTGACATTAAGGCTATTGCAAAAAAACTCAAAGCAAAACGAGCTTGTGGTGGCACAATGAAAAATAAGAAAATCGAATTACAAGGAAACCATAAGGGCTTCATAAAACCAATTTTGGTTAGTGAGGGTTTTTTGGAGGAACAAATTAAAGATTAAAATGGAAAAGAAAATAGAAAAAAACATTGTATGTAAGGATAGGCTTTGCCCTAAACATGGAGATAAGAAGTTAAAGATGAGAGGTAGGACGTTCCAAGGAAAGGTTATAAAAATTTTACCTGGCAGAGTTAGTATTCAATTTGAGAGAATGTTGAAGTTATCTAAATATGAAAGATATGAGAAACGTAAGACTAAGGTTCATGCTAGACTTCCTGATTGCATGCAGAGCGAGGTTGCTGTTGGGGATTTGATTGAGATTGCGGAGACTCGACCTATTTCCAAGATGATTCATTTTGTTATTTCTAAGGTTGTTAAGAAAGTTGAAGTTAAGGGGGCAAAAAAATGAAGGCTGTAAGTGCTAGGGTAACTAAGTCTTTGAATATTGGTAGTTTGCTTGAAGCTTGTGATAATAGTGGCGCTAGGATTTGTAGAATTGTTTCTATTAAACATGGAAAGACCTCTAAGGGTAGAATGGGTTATGCTAAAATTGCTGATCATATTAAGGTCTCGGTTAGAAAAGGGGATCCCAAGATGAAAGGTGAGGTTTTTGACGCTATTTTAGTAAGACAGAGAAAACCATGGCAGAGAAACACTGGTGAGAGAATTTGTTTTAGTGATAATGCGGTTGCGCTATTGAAGGACGAGAAGGGAAATCCAAAAGGCACACAGATTAAGGGAGCTGTTGCTCGAGAGGTTCAGGAAAGGTGGAGAGAAGTCGCTAAAATTGCAGGGAGTGTATATTAATGAAAGCAGAATTTAATAAATCGTGGAGTTCAAGTAAGCAGCCTAGAAAGCAAGTCAAGTTTAGGGCTAATGCTCCGAATCATATTAAGAGAACTTTTATGAGTTCATCCCTAGATAAAAAACTTAGAGAAAAATATGGCCGTAGAAATATTGTGGTTAGAAAGGGAGATGAGGTTAAAGTTATGCGAGGACAGTTTAAAGGAAAACAGGGTAAAGTTGGGGCAGTTGATATTAAAAACACAAGGATTCAAATTGATGGAGTTCAAAGATCTAAGTCCGGTGGGGAAAAACTAATTACGTGGTTTCATCCTTCTAATGTCAAAATTATTATCTTAGATGATAAGGACGAAAGAAGGCTTAAATTAAATAAAAAAGTTGAAAATAAGGTCGAGGAAAAAGTTAAAGAAAAAACTATGGAAACGCAAAAGAAAACAGTTAAGAAGGTTGCTAAAAAAATAACTGAGGAGAATAATAAATAATGGCACATATCAAAAAAAGCGTAATGCCGAAAACATGGCCAGTTCCACGAAAAGGCAATAAGAAAAGGTTCATAGCTGTGCCTAGTCATTCTGTTAGCAAGGGAATTAGTTTATTGTTTTTACTAAGAGATATCCTAAAAATTGCTGCAACCAGAAAAGAAGTCAGACATATGACACTTAATGGAATGGTTAAAATCAATAATAAAATTAGGCACGACGAGAATTTCCCAGTTAATGTTTTAGATGTTGTAAGCTTGAGTGCATCTGGAGATGAAAGATATTATAGGTTAGAGATTAAAAATAAGAAATTTAATTTGATTACAATTGATGCAAAGGATGCCGATAGTAAGATTGTAAAGATTATTGGAAAGAAGATTTTAAGCAAAGGTCAAGTTCAAATGAATTTAAGAGATGGTCAGAATTTTTTGAGTAAAGATAAATTTAGTGTTGGAGATTCTGTTATGTTAGATACTAAGAAGGATAAAATTAGTAAGGTTTTGAACTTGAAAAAAGGGGCTAAGGTTGAAATTATTAGTGGAAAACATGCTGGTGAGAAAGGTGAGCTTATTGGGTTTGAAGAATTAATTCGGGGTAGAAATTATGAAATTAAATTAGAGAATGGGACTGTGAGATTACCTTACAAGACTATTTTGGTTATTGGATAATGGCAGAGAATAAAATGAGAGAAATTAAGTTAGAGAAAGTTATTTTGAATATTGGTGGAGTTGGAGAGAAGTTAGATAAGGGTGTTATTTTGTTGGAAGCTATCTCTGGGAAAAAGGCTGTCAAGGTTAAGGCAGTTAAAAGAATTCCGACGTGGAATGTTAGACCGGGATTGGAAGTCGGGACAAAGGTTACTCTTCGAGGAGAAGATGCTTTGAATATGGTTAAAAAATTATTGCCAGCTATCGATAATATATTAAAGGAGAAGCAGATTCAGAATAATTGTTTTTCTTTTGGTATTCATGAATATATTGAGATTCCTGGTGTAGAATATATTAGGGAAGTTGGTATCATGGGTTTTGAAGTTAGTGTTGTTTTTAGTAGAGCTGGAAAATCTATTGAAACAAAAAAGATTAAAAGGGGGAAATCTCGTAGATTAATTGTTACTCGAGAAGAAATTGAAGATTATCTGGTGAGTAAATTTAAGACTGAAATTTTAAGGAAGAAGAAACGAAATATGGAGGATAATGAATAATGACAGCAAGTGATTGGAGAAAAATAACAAGACAGCTTAGACCTAAGCCAGCTGTGCTTAAGAAATTCTTGAAACATAATAAACCTAAGGCTAGGGCTTATGGAGTTGCTGCTCAAAAGTGTGAGGTTTGTGGGAGACATGGTAGTCATATTTCATCTTATAATCTAAATTTATGCAGGCACTGTTTTAGGGAGCTTGCGGTTGAATTGGGGTTCAAGAAGTATAGTTAAGATGAGTCAAGATATTGTTGCGGACGGATTGAATCAGATTATGAATGCTAAGCGCGTTGAGAAAAGAGAGCTTACTATTAAAAGATACTCCAAAGTTTTATTGAATTTATTTGAAATGATGAAATCAAGAGGTCATATTGATTTCGAAGTTGATAGAGAAGTTAAAACCGTTAGTGTAAAAATTTTGAAGCTAAATGAGTGCCGTGCCGTTAAGCCTAGATATTATGTTGGAACAAGTGATGTTGATAAATATTTGAGACGATTTTTACCTTCTAGGAATTTTGGAACTTTGGTTATTTCTACCAATAAGGGAATGTTAGATCAAAAGGAATCTTTGAAAGAAAATTTAGGAGGAAGCGTTATCGCTTATTTCTATTAATATGAATAAAGATTTAGAGAGGTTCGTTGAGATTGCAGAAGGCGTAGAGATTTTTATTAATGGAAATGAATTTGTTGCTAAAGGGAATGGGAAGGAACTGAAACGTAATTTTGATATTGGTAAGATTCAGATTAATGTTAGAGACAAGCAAGTTGTTTTGGTGGCTAAGAGTGCTACTAAACGAGAGGCTAAAATGATGGGAACAATTGATGCACACTTAAAAAATATGATTAAGGGAATCTCTGAAGATTTTACTTATGAATTAGAAGTTTGCAATGTGCATTTTCCTATGAATGTGAAGGCTGATGGAAATAAAATTATTATTAAGAGTTTTTTAGGAGAAACTACTGTTCGTGAAGCACGAATTTTAAATGGTGTTAAAGTTGATATTAATGGCAGTAAAATTAGTGTAACATCACATGATATTGAGGCTGCTGGGCAGACTGCTGCTAATCTAGAGAAAGCTACAAAATTAACTGGAAGAGATAGGAGAATTTTTCAGGATGGAATTTTTATAACTAAAAAACCGTATCGGATTATTTAAGATGGTATCAGAAAAACAAAGCGTACACGTGAAGGGTAAAGAAAAGAAAAATATAGTCAAGAGAAGTAAACCTAAATTTTTGAGAACTGATTGGCATAAGAAAATTCGACTTGGTAAGGGTGTTAAGAAAAATCAAAAATGGAAGGGAGCTAAAGGCAGACAAAACAAATTTAGATTAGGAAAGAAGGGTAGAGCGCAGAGGCCTAAGGTTGGATGGGGATCTGATAAAGAAGTTAGGGATCAAATATCTGGCGTTAGTACTGTTAGAGTAGAGAATATGGGTATGCTTGAAGCTGTTCAAAAAGGAGCTGGGATTATTATTGGGAGCGTAGGCGCAAGGAAGAGGGCCGAGATTATCAATAAGGCTAAGGAAATGGGAGTGCAGGTTTTAAATAAATACAAGGAAAGAGCGGCAAAATGAATTTAACCAAAAAGAAAGAACTAGCTGCTAATGTTTTAGGAGTCGGAAAGGGAAGAATTATCTTTAACGAAGGGAGATTATCAGAGATTAAGGAGGCTATTAGTAGAATGGATATTTCAGATTTACATAAGAATGGGGCTATTAGTATTCGAGATGTAAAGGGAAGGAAGAAGATTATTAAGAGAAAAAATAGAAGAAGAGTTGGAAAGATTAAACAAAACGTTAATACTAGAAAGGCGGAATATGTTATTATTACTAGAAAATTAAGAGCATTTGTTAGGGGTCTTTATAGAGCTGGAAAGATTAATGCCGACGATAAAAGAGAAATTAGAAAGCAAATTAGAGCTAGAAAATTTAGAAACAAAAGACAGTTAAAGGAGAGTTTGGAGGAATAATAACATGGGATTAAGAACACAGAAACGAAGGAGAAGAGAAAATAAGACAGATTATAAAGCTCGTAGGATTTTGTTGGTATCAGGTTTGCCTAGAATCGTTGTCCGTATGACAAACAAATATTTCATTTTACAGGCAGTTGAGAGTAATGAAGCTCAAGATAAAGTTTTAGCTACTATTACATCTAAAGATCTTTTGAAAAACGGATGGGATGAAAAAAAGAAGGGTAGCTTAAAATCTATCTCTGCTGGATATTTAACTGGTATATTGATGGCCAAACAACTTGGTAAGGGCAAGTATATTATGGATTTAGGAATGGCTCGAACATATAAGGGGGGACGAGTGTTTAGTGTTATTGCTGGTCTAATTGAGGGCGGTTTAGATATTCCTGCTAATGACAAGGTTTTCCCTAGTGAAGACAGATTAATGGGTGGACATAATGATTTGAAGAGTATGGTAGAAAAAATAAAAGGAGGCTTAAAATAATGGCAGAAAAAGATATAGAGGCTGAGAAGCAATTAAAAGAAATGAAAAATATTGTCGAAGAGAAGGAGAAAAAGGAAGACGAGAAAGTTTCTAAAGAATTTGATGAAAAAGCAAAGGTCGAAGAGAAGCGAAGTGGGTATGGTAGACAAAACAATGGACCAAGAGAAAGCTTTGAAGATAAAATTGCTCGTGAACAGAAAGAAAAATTAGAGAGATGGATTCCCAAGACTGAGCTTGGTCGTAGTGTTAGGGCTGGGAAGATTAGTGATATTGATACGGTATTAAGTGAAGGTCGAAAAATTATGGAGCCTGAGATTGTTGATTTATTAATTCCTGGATTAAAGAGTGACACGTTATTTATTGGTCAGGCTAAAGGTAAATTTGGTGGCGGAAAGAGAAGACCATTTAGACAGACTCAGAAAAAAACTAAAGAGGGAAGTGTTTTGACTTTTGGTGTTATGGCTGTTGTTGGAGATGGGAAGGGTCATATTGGAATTGGTTATGGACGAGCAGGGGAAACTTTACCAGCTAAGGAGAAAGCTTTTAGAAAGGCTAAATTGAATATCACTAAAATCAAGTTAGGATGTGCTTCATTTGATTGCTCTTGTAATGAAAAACATAGTATTCCTGTTGCAGTTGAGGGCAAATGCTCTTCTGTTGTTATTAAGTTAATGCCTGCACCTCAAGGAACAGGATTAGTTATAAATGATGAGTTGAAGAAAATTTTGAAATTGGTTGGGATTAAGGATGTCTATAGTAAATGTTCTGGAAAAATTAGGACTACTTTTAATTCTGGAAAGGCTTGTATGGCTGCTTTGAATAAGATTGGGGAGGTACAAATTTAATGGTAGTTTTAGTTATAAGGATTGCTGGGCAAGTTAAGAATTTGAAAACTCAAAATGAGACTATGAATCGGCTAAAATTAAGGAAGAAATTCAGTGCAATTTTAGTTGAGGAAGATGATCAAGTCAGAATGGGAATGGTTAGATCTGTTGATAAGAAAGTTGCTTATGGTAAGGTGAGTGAGGATTTTATTAAGGAATTGAATGAAAAAAGACCTGCTAAGAATGGAGTTTACTTTTTACATCCTGCTCGTGGTGGATTTAAGAAGAGTTCTAGGTTACCTACACCTAAGGGAATTTTGGGAGAACATGAAGATTTAGTTAAATTAGTAGGAAGAATGCTTTAATGAAAGTTCATAAAAGACCAAAGAACTCCAGAATACGTGGAGCTAGAACTGTCGGGTGGGGTTTTAGGCAGAAGCATAAGGGTCATGGAAACAAGGGTGGTTTTGGTAAAGCTGGAACTGGAAAGCGTGGAGATCATGATAAACAAAGAGCTTTAGAAAGTGATACTCGAAAGAAGAAGAGATATTTTGGTAAGCAGGGTATGACCTCGAAAGGGACTGCTATTGCTAAATATGAGAAGATTAATTTGTATGCGATTAAAGATAATATATTTAACAAAGAAGGACAGAAGATTGATCTGAGTAAGCATAAGATTCTTGGAACTGGTGACGGATTTAAGGCTGAGATTATTGCTTTAGCTGCGACTTCGGCTGCTATTGAAAAGATGGAGAAGGCTGGTGGTAAGATTGTTTTGCCTGGAGCTAAGACTGATGTTAAACAATATACGAAAGTTGAAAAAAGCGTTGATACAAAGGAATAAAAAAACACGGCTTAGTTTTATCCATATAGAGATGTTCTTATTATAAATTTTAATCATGAAAGAGGTTTTGATATAGGATTTGTTAGAGCTACTCATAACAATCTTTATAAAACATTTTGGTAACTATATTATATGGCTTTAAGAAATTTATTGCACAATCTTCCTGAAATTGAAGCACCGTCGGCAAAGAAGGTTAGTTTTAATGTTAAATTAAAATGGAGTGCAATTATTTTGGTTGGATATTTCGTTTTGGCTAATATTCCTTTGTTCGGGATTACGGAAGGGACTTTGTCTCGGTTTGAATATCTTGCTATCTTATTAGGGACTTCTTTTGGTTCTATTATTAGTTTAGGTATTGGACCTATTGTTATGGCCTCAATTATTTTGCAATTATTAAATGGTGCGCAAATCCTAAATATAGATACGAACACAACTGAAGGAAAGAAATTTTTTCAGGGATTACAAAAGCTGCTATCGTTTGCGTTTGTTATTTTTGAGGCAATGGTTTATGTGTTAATGAAAGGTATTGCGGCTGAGCCAGGATTTACGACATTAGTTATCATACAGATGACTATTGGTGGATTTCTAATTATTTTTATGGATGAGGTTATTCAGAAATGGGGCTTTGGTTCTGGTGTATCTTTATTTATTGCATCTGGTATTGGATGGAGATTGTTTAGTCAGTTATTCCAGTTTATCGGACCGCAGGGAACGATTAAGGCTAGTGGTAAAGTTTGGGCATTTATTGCATCGGTGATTATCGGGGATGGTACTGGAGCTGCTCAAGCCTTATTTCCTATTCTTACTACTGCCGCCTTATTTTTAGCTGTTGTTTTTGCGCAGAGCTTAAAGGTAGAAATCCCTTTAGCATTTGATAGAATTAGGGGGCATTCTGTCAAATGGCCTTTACAGTTTTTCTATGCTGGAGTTATCCCCGTTATTTTAGTTTCTGCTTTGGTTGCTAACTTACAACTATTTGCTTCATTGCTACAAAATTGGGTTGGTCATGCTACCTTTTTAGGTGGATTTAGTAGTAATGGTCAACCTGTTAGTGGACTTGCATTTTGGATTCATTCTACTCGATTATTAGAAGAAATTGTTACTGGAAGTTTTAGGTGGATTTATGCGCTACAGGCTGTTTTTCATATTTTATTTTATGCTGTCTTCTCGGTTATTTTTGCCTTATTTTGGGTTGGAACCTCTGGCATGGATGCTCGTAGTCAGGCAAAAAACATTATTGAGAGTGGTATGAATATGCCAGGGTTTAGAAAGGACGAAAGAGTTTTGGAAGTTATCTTAAAGCGATATGTTGGACCTTTGACTATTATGGGTGGTATTGCTATCGGAGTTTTGGCTTCTGTTGCTAATTTATTTGGTGCATTGGTTGGGGGTACCGCTATTCTTTTAGCTATTATGATTCTATATCAATTATATCAAAATATTGCACAGCAGCACGCAGTTGATATGAATCCAGCTTTGAAGGGATTTTTTGGAACTTAATATGGAATGTCATGTTTGCGAAATAGTTAGTAATAAAAATAGTGTGGATTTAATTTTAAAAACGAAATTTTGGAATGTAATTTTGGCTTACAATCAGAGATATCTTGGGAGGTGCTACATCTCTTCCAATAGGCATATTGGGAGTTTGTCTGAGATGACCGATGAAGAGAATGCAAATTTTCTTGAAGTTATAAAGAAGATTGAAAGGGCTATCCGGAAAACTTTTGGGGCGACGATGTTTAACTAGAGTTGTCTTATGAATAATTTTTATCAGAAAGAGAATCCTAATCCGCATGTGCATTGGCATATAAAACCTAGGTATAAAAATGGCGTTTCGTTTCACGGAAAAGATTTTATTGACGGGGAATTCGGACATCATTATGATGATAATAAAGATAAGGGGATTGAATTAAAGGATATGCGAATTGCAATCGTTAAAGAGATCCAAAAGAATCTATAGATTTAAATAGGAAAGAGGGGAAATATTAATATGATAATAAATGATGTGATGGTTGCAAATCCTAAAATTTCGATTGCTGTTTTTTCAGTGTTTATAACTCTAATTTCGACTCTAGTTCAGAAAAAATTCACGGACCAAGAACACTTAAAGGCTTTGAAAAAGAGGCAAAAAGAAATTCAGGCCGAAATTAAAAAGACAAAAGAACCGAGTCTGATGCAAGAGTTAAATGCAGAGATGCTACAATTAACTGGAGCCATGTTTAAGAGTTCTATGAAACCTATGTTTGTAACTATGATTCCATTTCTTGCTTTATTCACATGGCTAAGATCAATTTATGTTCCATTAATGGGAACTAGTTGGATTTGGTATTATTTGGGATACAGCGTTTTAGCTTCTATGATTTTGAGAAAGGTTTTGAAAGTTGTTTGAGATATCTGACAATATTTTATATCTAAAACTAGTATCTCTATAATTTTTATTTTAATAATACTTCTATCATTTAGGATTTTTTAAGGATAGGTTTAAAATAACAGATGGATGGATTTTAATAATGGGAAAAAACATGTGTGATGGATGTGATTTGTGTTGTCGGCATATCGCAGTTGAGATTGATGCACCAGAGAGCAAGAAGGAATATGACCAGATTAGATGGTTTTTGCTACATGGGGATGTTTGGGTTTTTATTGATAATGATGACTCTTGGAATTTACAAATAAACAATAAGTGTGAGAAACTAGGGGAAGACACTATGTGTAATTATTATGAGAAGCGACCTGCTATTTGTCGGGATTACTCTGCAGAGAGTTGTGAGAGAAATGGAGATGGGGATTCGTTTAAGGTTTTGTGGAAATCTTTAGACGAATTTGAAAAGTGGTTTAATGAGGGCTGCGTCATCCCTAAAAACTAACTTTATAAATTTCTTAATTTGTTTTTAGCTTTCTTCACAAATTCCTTTTGTTTTAATATTCCGAATTCCGAGATTATTCCTGTTAAATCTTTTACTCTTGTTTTATCAAATGGTGGATTTAAAATTTCTATATTTTTATTTTGCTGATTCCACACTTCCTTAGTGGGACGTTTTTTGATTTTGATTTTTTTTGTGAATTTTAATGCAACTCCGCAAGAGTATCTTGGAACCCTATGGATTTTGGCTAATTTGACAAGCATAGACGTTCCTATTTTATTTGCAACTTTAGTTTTTGTAAAGGCATCCGCTCCGAAGAAAAATAAATCACATTTAGAGAGAGATTGTTCTGCTGCTAGATCTGGTGCTATAATAACCTTTATTTTAGATTTTGCTAAATCTTTTGCTGTCATGTGCCCCTGAAGAAGAGGTTCTACCTCTGTTGTATAGACTATGAATTTTTTCTTTTGGGTTTTGTGCGCATATTTTAGAATATCCATTACGGTTGAACTATGGCAATGGGTGTAAATATTCATATCATTTTTAATTAGCCCTGCTCCCGTTCTCGTGATTTTATCATGTGAAATTTTTAGATTAGTTAGAAACTTTTTTGCTTTCCGTTTTGGAAATTTGGATTTTTGCATGGCTACCAAAGCGTTTTGGAGCAGAGGTTCTGTTGGCCTTATAGAAAGAATTTGTTTTGCTGAGGTTTTGGTGGGTTGTAAAAGATATGCTTTGATTCCTGCTTTACATACATTCTCTGCGCCTTGGATTTTAATAGATTTTATATCCGCCAATATTTTGTTAAATGAGGGATTGCTCGCCATCTTTTTCATGGAAGGAGAAGTTGATAAAACTTTAAAAAGATATGTTTGTTTGATGTCCTATGAGGGAGATAATATGTAATGTATATTTTGTAAATGGAATTTTTTATGCAAATGATTAAACTTCTAAAGTGTAAAGGTGTTAAATTATGGAGAAGTCCAAGAGGTTATGTAAATGATTGAACTTCTAATGAAGCCAAAGAAGGCAGAAAGGCACCCTTGGGAAATGTTTTTTGTGGGGCTAGTCTGGGCTACTGTTTCAATATTATTGGTTACTTTTGTTTTTGCGAAAGACTCTATTTTAAAAGACGGTAGTGGGTTACTTGTAGTTATTTTCACTGTAATTTCTTGTTTACCTTTTATGTATTATATTGTGAAGCTTGAAGAGGGAAAAGATATAGAGATTAATAGTTCTGGAAAATTAATTAAAGAGCATTCAAAGGCTGTCCGTGCTCTAATGTGGATGTTTTTAGGTTTTGTTGTTGCATTTTCTTTTTGGTATATTGTAATGCCTAATGCCTCTGGAACCAATTTCAACTTTCAAATTAAAACTTTTTGTGCTATAAATGATCCATCTCATTTCGATTATTGTGTTGAACAATATGGTGTACCTCTTACTGGGCATGTTACTAAAACCGATGCAGTTCTTGGAATTTTTGCAAATAATATATATGTTTTGATTTTTACTATTTTATTCTCTTTAGCATTTGGTGCTGGTACCATGTTTATTCTTGTATGGAATGCTTCAGTTATTGCCGCGGCTATTGGTATTTTTACTAACAAATCTCTTTCCCAATTGCCTCTTGGATTAGCTAGATATATGATTCATGGGATTCCAGAGATTGCAGCATACTTTATTGGAGCCTTATCTGGATGTATTATTTCAGTAGCTGTTATTCGAAAAGACTTAAGGGGGGAGGGAACTTGGAAGATTTTACAGGACTCTCTTTTGATGATTATTATTGCTATTGTGATTTTAATCTTTGCAGCTTTAATGGAAGTTTATTTGACTCCTCTTCTTTTTTGAAGCTATGTTAGATTGAAGTTTCAGTATTAGGAGTTTTTGAGCAAATACTTAAAGAACGAGGTTCCAATATTTTGATGACTTGGTTATTTTTGCTATTTCTAGAACATAAATATTTTTAAGGGGTGAATTATAGTTTTTATTATGGAATATATTTTGCTAGTTTCTGTTTTAGTTAGTTTTATTTTGGCGGTTAGTTTTTTTCCTATGTGGATTAGAATTTGCCGGAGACTAGGTTTAGTATGGGAGGATATGAATAAATTTGGACATCCTAAAAATGTTGCTTCTAGTGGTGGCGTTGTTGTTATTATGGCATTTGTTTTGGGGGTTCTGAGTTATCTTGCCCTAAAGACTTTCTTATTTGGAGGACAATCTAAAGCATTAGAAATTTTTGCATTATTAACTGTTATCCTGATTTTGGGAATTGTTGGATTAGTGGATGATTTGTTGGGATGGAAAAAGGGTGGTTTGCCTATGAGAATTCGGCTCCTTTTAGCCATTGCTGCCTCTGTTCCTTTGGTTGTTATTAATGCTGGTACACATCTCATGGATATACCTTTCTTTGGACAGGTCAATTTTGGGATAATATACCCTCTTTTTTTAATTCCCTTAGCTATAGTTGGCGTTTCTACTACTTACAATTTTTTGGCTGGATTTAATGGATTAGAGGCCGGACAGGGGATTTTGATTTTGAGTTTTTTGAGTTTTGTTTCTTATGCCACAGGCTCTGCTTGGCTTGGTATTGTCGGGCTTTGTATGGTTGGAGCTTTAGTTGGATTTTGGATTTTTAACAAGGTACCTGCACAAATCTTCCCGGGGGACATTATGACTTATGGTATTGGTGCATTGATTGCTGGCATGGCTATTTTAGGAAATTTTGAAAGGATTGCATTTGTTGTCTTTATCCCTTATATTGTTGAGGTTGCCTTGAAGTTACGTGGTGGACTAAAGATACATTCTTTTGGGATACCCAGAAAAGATGGGACTATAGGTATGCCACGAGATAAGGTTTATGGGTTGGAGCATCTAGCAATTAAGATTTTAGGAAAGGGTGCAACTGAAAAGAAAGTTGTCTATTTAATTCATGCATTGCAGATTTTATTTATATTGGCCGGGTTTCTTATGCTTTGAAAAGTTTTTTAAAGAGGGTTTGATATTTTTGTTAGATGGATTATAATAGTTTTAAAGAATATACTTTAGAAATTGCTTCTAATAAAAAGTATCAGTGGATTGCAACTATTATTATCCTGCTAATTGTTTTAATGCTTAGCTCATCTATTCGGCTTTCTAATTGGAACCTTTTAACCGACCATACAACTGGGGAAAAAATCCCGTTAGCTTTAGATCCATTTTATTTTCTTAGAATGGCTGAAACTATTGCTAGTAATAATGGAACACTTCCTAAGTTTGATATAATGAGGGCTCATGGATTTAATGTGGGGTGGAGTTCTGAGCTTCTACCTAGAGTAATTGTTTTATTGTGGAAGATAGCAAATACTTTTGGGCATTATACAATACAAACCATCGATGTCTTTTCGCCTGTTCTATTTTTTGGAATGGGATTGATATTATTTTTTATTTTAACTTATTTTTTAACTAGGTCTAAATCTGCTGGTATCTTAGCCTCCACATTTTTAGCTTTTACTCCAGCTTACTTATATAGAACTATGGCTGGGTTTAGTGACCACGAGGCGATTGGGATGGTTGGATTCTTTTTGTCTATGATTGGATTTGTTTTAGTACTAAAATATTTAGATAAATCAAAGAAAAGAAATATAATTGGGGCTGGCATCACTGGACTAATTATGGGGGCACTTAGTGTTTTTACCTCAATGGCATGGGGCGGGGTTGCTGTATTTTTATTTATGATTATTCCTATTTGCTTTGCTTTGCTTTGGGTAATTAAGATGAAAGACCCAGAGAACAATATTAAAGATAATGGGCTGTTGTTTTATTTTACCTGGCTTGTTTCTAGTATTGGTTTTGCATTTTTTGCTGGGTTGAGTCTTTCTAGCTTTATCGGTAGATATATTACTGGATCTAATGGAATTATTAGTGTAGCTGTTCTCGGATTTATTATTATTGATAGACTTATTCTTTCATTCGGAAAATCAATTAAGGCATATAATGAGAGATATAGGATTCTTTATAGTCTCGGGACATCGGCCGTAGCAGGAGTTATTGCCCTGCCATTTTTAGGAAAGAATTTTTTTAGCTTATTATGGATAATTTTAAATAAATTTCTTAATCCTGATTGGGGTGCTGGAAGGATTAATTCCACTATTGCTGAAAACGCTCAGCCGTATTTAATAAACTGGATTAACACTGTCGGGGTTCAAATCTTTTGGATTTTTGTTGCTGGTGCCATATTCATAGGTTTTGAATTTTCTAAAAATATAAAATCAGAGAAAAACAGATATCTATTTATTTTTGGGTATATTGCTATGATTTTTGGGATATTGTTTAGTCGTATTTCTCCTAGTTCAATTTTAAATGGGAATGGAGTGTTTAGTTTAAGCGGATTAGTTTGTATTGGTGGAATTAGTCTTTTTATCTATGCATTTTTTAAGAATTATTTTAATAGTAAAATAAAAGTTGAGTCTCCTGTTTTAATGTTGTTTGCATGGTTGATTGTTATGCTTATTGTTGGAAAATCTACAACTCGTCTATTTTTTGTTATTGCACCATTTATGTGTTTAGTTGCGGCTTATTTTATCGTAGGCGTATTTAACATTCTGAAAGATAAAAAACTGGAAGAAATTTCCAGAATTATTGTTATAGGTATTTTTATTATTTCTATTATTGCTGGAGGGCTTAGTGTCCACAGCTCTTATAATTCTATTTCTGGTCAGGCTAAATACACTGGTCCATCTGCTAATACTCAATGGCAAAATGCTATGTCTTGGGTTAGAAATAATACCAACGAAGATGCTGTTTTTGCACATTGGTGGGATTATGGATATTGGGTTCAAACGCTAGGGAAGAGAGCTACCGTTGCTGATGGTGGGCATATACAAAGTATATATGATGGAAACTATAAGATTGGACGATACGTTTTAACTACTCCAAAGCCTGAGACTGCCCTTAGTTTTTTTAAGACAATGGATGTTGATTATTTATTGATTGATCCAACTGATTTGGGAAAATATCCTGCTTATTCTAAGATTGGTGGTGGAAATGATAAGGCGGGAAATACTCTTGATAGATATTCGGCTATACCTGTTATGCCAAATGATGCCAAGCAGACAAAAGAGAGTGCGAATGGTACCGTGTACATTTTTAGTGGAGGGATGTATTTATTTGAAGACATTACTTACAAAGAGGATGGGAAAAATATATTTTTACCAGCAGGAAAGGCTGCTGTTGTTGGAGTGATTGAAAATTTGGAAGGAAGTTCCCTAAAACAACCAGAAGTTGTTTATAGTTATAATAATATTCAAACCAGAATTCCTGCTAGATATGTTTATATTAATGGAAAACTTATTGATTTTAAAAGTGGACTTGATATTGTAATTGATATTATTCCTGCCTTTACTGGTAGAACTATTAATCGGATGGGTGCTGCAATCTATTTGTCCCAAAAAGTCTCTAAGAGTTTATTTGCTAGGTTGTTTTTGTTAGATGATGCATTTGGTGACTATGATACTTTAAAACTTGCACATACCGAAGATGATCAAGTTGTTGCTGGATTAAGAGCTCAGGCTGGTGATTTTGGTGATTTTATTTATTATAAGGGATTCAGGGGGCCTATTAAGATTTGGAATGTTTCTAATATTCCAAAGGGGATTAAAACTGTTAAAGAGTTTAGAGATGCCCCAGCTGGCGAATATGGAACTTTGGATGATTTAAATTTTGGGAGTAGGTGAGATGGCGCTAAATGGGTTACAAAACTAATGAAATTAAAGCAGGAGACGAAGGAATCAATTGTTTCGAATGGAATCAACGAAGAAATGAAAAAAGAGAGAGAAATAGGGGTTTTAAAATGATGAAATGTTTATGTTTTTCAAATTTTGGAGGTAAAAAATGAAACATTCTGGTATTATGATTGTAATTGGAACCAAGGCCGAATTAATAAAATGTATGCCTATTATGAGATTGCTTCAAAAGAGAGGGCAGGATTATTGGTTTGTTAGCACTGGACAGCACCCCTTATCTGAGGCGGCCAAAGAGTTTGGAGTGAAGCAACCTGATTTTATTCTAAGCAAAGAGCCTGATATTTCTACGAAGTTTTGGTCTAAAGTTAATAATTCTTCAATTCTTTGGTGTTTTTCCATGCTTCCTAAGATTAGACGATTGGTTAGAAAATTGGAACCAAGACATGTTATTTATCATGGAGATACCATGTCTAGTGCTCTTGCTGCCATGGCATCTTCTAGGATGTTAAATTTTTTTAAGGATTGGAATAATGTTCATCTTGAAGCTGGGCTTCGTAGTGGGAATTTAATGCAACCATTTCCTGAGGAAATCTCTAGGCAGATTTGTGATAGATTTTCTGATACTCTTTTTGCCGTTAGTGATTTTAGTAAGAAAAATCTAGAAAAATCTAGAAAAAAGGGGATTTTCGGAAAGATTCATAATATTGGAAATACCGTTGTTGATGCTGCTTTGATTGTTTATGAGGATGCAAAAAAGAAGAGCAAAATCAAAGAATTGCCAAAGAAATTTGCTTTAATTAATGTTCATAGACATGAGCATTTAAGAAGCAAGAAAGAGATGCGTAAAATTGTTGATATTATTAAGTCAATTAAGGTGGAAGCTATCTGGCCGCTACATGATAATACTCAATATCATTTAGAAAAATATGGGATGATGGAGGAATTAAAAAATATGAAGAATTTAAAAATTATGCCGCTTACTGATTATTTTACCTTTATTTATTTGATTGCTAACTCTAGTTATTTAGTAACTGATGGAGGAAGTATTCAGGAGGAGAGTTTGGTTTTTAGGAAGCCTTGTGTCATATTGAGGCATGTTACTGAGAGGCCAGAGGGATTGCATAGTGGGATTAATTTTTTGACTAAGTTGGATGTTAAGGGGACTCGTAAATTGATTCTGGATATCGAGGATGGGAAGATTGATGTTAAGGATTTTGTTAATCCGTATGGGAAGTTTGGGGTGAGTGAGAGGGTTTTGGAGGTTTTGGCGTGAAGGATTTGGGAATATTTCAAGATAAAATAAGAAAAACTTGGAATCCAGATAAAGAGGACTGGTTTTTTAGTATCGTAGATGTAATTGGAATATTGAGCAATAGCCCTAGACCAAGAAAATATTGGATGGACTTGAAAAGGAAGCTCTCTGATGAAGGGAGTCAGTTGTCCGCAAATATCGGACAGCTAAAAATGAAATCTTCAGATGGAAAATTTTATCTAACTGATACGGCAGACACAAAGACGATTTTAAGGATAGTTCAATCAATTCCATCAAAGAAGGCTGAGCCATTTAAAATTTGGTTGGCAGAAGTGTCGACAACAGAGATATCTAAAAAAATAAGGACAGAAACATTTGGTGAAAATAAAGATGTTGCGAAACATGGTGGCAAGGTTGCTAAAAGGGCTAGAAAAGAATTAGAGGGGAATGTAAAAGAGTCGGTTATTTCGGGAGATATGGAGATGATAGGGGATAAGTTGGAGGTGTTGAAGTGAGGTTTGATAAGGAGGGGGTGATTGAAAATAATATTACGCCTATGCATCTTCCAAAAGATCATCTAGATAGATATATTTTTGCCAAGAAATACGTTAAAGGGAAAACTGTACTAGATTTAGTATGTGGAACAGAATATGGAACTTTTGAGCTTATGGGAGCAGGAGTTAAAAATAACATTAGGTCAGGAGCCCAATTTAAATCTTCTGAAAATATAAATAAAATAAAGCCATTAGAGGAAAGGGGTTTAGGGCATACATATTTCATACTAGTGGCGAAAAATAAATGAAAGTCATAAAAAATATTTCGGTTATAATTCCTAATTGGAACGGGAAAAAATATTTAAAAGATTGTTTAGACTCTATTAAAAAAAATACAATATATAAGAATTACAATATAATTATAGTTGATAATGGATCTACCGATGGAAGTCAAGATTTCATAGAAAAAATGTATCCATTTGTTCAACTTATAAAAAGAACGGAAAATGGATGTATCTCTAAATCCCTTAATTTGGGAATAAAGATTTCTTTTCAAAAAAACAAATCTAATTATGCCTACCTTCTTAACAGTGATGTTAAAATGAAAAAAGGTTGGTTAAGTGAGGTGGTCAGAGTAGCAGAAAATGATGAAAAAATAGGGATAGTGGGCTCAAAACAACTAACCTTTGATGGTATGCCTACTATGTCTGCAGGATGGGTGAAAGCATTTAGAATAAAATACTATTATGGCTCCAAAAATAAAGAGGTTGGATGGGTTTCTGGAGCAGGAATGTTAATAAAAAAGGAGGTGTTTGATAGTATCGGTATGTTTGATGAATCCTATTCTCCTGCATATTATGAAGAAACAGATTTTGAAAAAAGGGCATTATTGGCAGGTTTTAAAATAATTCATTGTCCATACTCTGTCTTTTTGCATAAAGGTGGAGCAACATCAAAAAAATTAAACACTACAGGAGATTTCTTATTTTCATTTTATAGAAATAGAATAAGATACTTCTTTAAATATCATTCAAAATTATTCTTTATCCCTAGGATGGTAAAGGATATTATTTGGGCTATTAAAAACAAAAAAATTAAGTTTTTATTTAAAGCGTATAAAGAAGGTGTAAATTCTTTAGAAAAGTAGATACTTATTTCTTCATCCTCTTTTCATATTCTTGAATATGTCCTCTAATCTCTCTTTTTGAAATCCAATCTCTGAATCTTGATTCAATCTCCTGAAAATCCTGTCTTGTAATGTTGTCAACCTCAATATTTCTTGATCCAAATCCTGTCTTATCTACCTGAAAATATTTTTCAAAATTTTTATCTATTTTTATTATTCCATATTTTTTTGGATTATTCCAAACATCTGTCCCAGGATATGGGACAAAATTACTTACAAAATATTGATCCAGATTAACTCTTTCAATAAATTCTTTTGTTTCTTCGACGGTTTCTCTTGTTTCCCCTGGGAAACCTAATATAAAAAAGGCCCTAGTTGTAAGTCCCGCGTCTCTTGCCCACTGAATAACCTCTTCATTTTTCTTAACCGTTGTTTGTTTGTTCATTAAATTTAGCATTCTCTGGGAACCACTTTCAATTCCCCATGCTACGACCTCGCAACCTGCCTTTTTTAACTTAACATAATCTTCAGGCCTATCTAATCCAGATCTTCCATGTGCCCTAAATCCAATATTTAGAGGTTTAAATAAATCAAGCATTTTATGTAGCCTTTTTTTATTTGTTGTAAAGGTGTCATCCTGAAAATTAAATTTATTTATTCCGTATTTTTCTTGTAAAAATTTTATTTCATCAGCAACCCTTCTTGGGCTCCTTGTTTTTATTATTTTATGATGATCGGCAAGACCACAAAAAGAACACCTATATGGACACCCTCGAGATGTTAGAATTGTCACTGCCTGCTCTCCATCGAAAGTTCTCTTGTAACTGAACAAATCAACAAGATGGTATGCTGGATTTGGATATTCATCTAGATTTTTACCAAGGGGTTTCTTGTATATTCTTTTATTATTTGGAAAATCTCTAGCTATTTCCACCATTGCTTCTTCCCCTTCGCCTATGCAGACAATATCAAAATACTTAAGCATATCCTCTGGAACAGCCGTAGGGTGAGCACCTCCAGCTACTACCTTTGAATCTGGATTTCTTTCTTTGCATATTTTTGCTATGTCTCTAGAAACACCAACGGTTGGTGCATAAGTAGTTATTCCGTATAAATCTGCCATACCTATTTGCCACTGATCCGGAGTTTTACCTGATAAATCATTAACCTTAACACTATGTCCATGTTTTTCTAGATTTGCTGCTATATATAATAATCCCAATGGTGCATCTAGCCTATCCTCACTTGATTCTAGATGAGGTGGATGTATTAACTCCACAGATACTTTTTTTTCTAATCCCATATTTTCTTAAAATATTCTTTCTTTTTAAATATTATTGCAGTATCCAATAGATATAAAAATGTTTAAATTTTTTAAATAATTGAGGGAAATTAATGAAATTACATCTTGGCTGTGGAAAACAATATCTAAATGGATATATAAATTGTGATATATCTAGACATGTTAGGACAGATAAGATAGTTGATTTAGAAAAAAAATTACCTTTTGAGGATGCCTCAATTAAAGAAATTATTATTACTCACACTCTAGAACACATAGAAAATTTTAATGAATTGATGATTGAAATGCACCGGATTTGTAAACACAATACAATAATAAAAATTAGGGTTCCCTTTTATACTCATTTTGGGGCATTTATGGATCCTACTCACAAAAGATTTTTTACACCATTTACGTTTGATTATTTTTCTAATTCTCCTTATGGATATGAGGTTGTAAAAGAACCTCTTTTTAATATAAAAAATGTTAGGTTGAAATTTTTATTTAGAAAATCTTTTATCAATACTCTGATAAATCCTATGATAAATTTAAATCACAAAGTATATTGCAGATTCTTTGCACAAATTTTTCCTGCAGCAGAAATCTATTTTGAGTTATCTACAATAAAAAAGGAATCTTAAATATATTATGAATAAAAATATAAAAATATATCTACAATCCCCTTGGAAATTTCCAGATAGTCCATATTATAAATACTTAGTAGATTGTCCCCCGAGAGGTGTTGAATATTTAAATACAAAAAAACAAAAAGGTGTAATTACAAATAAGAAAAATTTTTGGTTCTCTAATTTTTTGAAGAGAAATATCCGTAGGTGGACAAATAAATTTAATTTAGCAATACCAAATGCTCATTTAAGTCCTGATGGTGATTATAATTTAATTCATTGTGCCCACTGCTTAAGTAGGAATAATAGCCCTTGGGTTGCAGATATAGAAAGCTGGTGGTCAATGTATTTATCTGGATATCATTCTGAAAATGCTAGGGGGAAAGTAGAAAAAATATTATTATCAGATAACTGTAAAAAAATAATGCCCTGGACGGAATCTACGAAAGAAGATATTGTAAAAAGATTTCCAAAAATAAAAGACAAAATGGAAGTTGTTTATCCTGCGGTTCCAGAAATAAAAAACCTAAATAAACCCAAAAATAAGATATTGAAAATTATTTTTATTGCTCGGTATTTTGATATAAAGGGTGGGCTAATTGCGCTTGAAGTTCTGGAAAGATTGAGAAGGCAACATGGGATTGAAGGGGTTGTTGTTTCAAATGTTCCGGCAGAGCTGAAAGAAAAATATTCTAAACTAAAAATTTATGACTTACTTCCTCAGGAGAAATTATTTGATTTAATGAATAAATCTGATATCTTTTTGTATCCTGGATCAGTTGATACTTTTGGGTTTTCTCTTTTGGAGGCTATGGCTTTTGGGTTGCCTATTGTGACTATTAATACAAAATATACTGCTTCTAGGCAGGAGATAGTGAAAGACGGGGAAACTGGATTCATTTTTAATGTTGACAAGAAATTACTGTTTGATAGGATTAGAAAAAACGAAGATAGAGTTGTTAAAGAGTTGATAAGAAAAACTTCTATGCTTATAGAAAATAAAAAGCTTAGGGAGAGGATGTCGGAAAACTGCAAAAAGGTAATTAAAGAGGGAGAGTTTTCTATTGGCGTAAGAAATAAAAAATTGAAACGTATTTATCAGGAGGCCTTGGAATGAAAATTAGCTTAATCTGCCCTGCTCATAATGAAGAAAATAACTTAGGGCAGTTATTTGAATCTATTTTAAGACAAACTAAAAAAGTTAATGAGATAATCTTCGTCGAAGATTCTTCCTTAGATGACACATTTAATGTTTTGAAAAAATTTCAAAAAAAGAATAAGAATGTAAAGATATTTCGGGTAAATAATAGGAATATTTCAAAAAATAGAAATTTAGCAATCAATAAAAGTAAAGGGGATATAATTGTTTGTATTGATGCGGGTTGTGTTTTTGATAAAAATTATATTAAAAAAATTACCTCTCCATTTAAAAATAAAAAAATAAAATTCGCTGGTGGTATCTCTAAGATCTTAACGAAAAATCTTTTTGATGGATGTTTTTCTCATTTTATTGTTAGGGAAAAAGTTCCTAGTGATTATTTGCCCAAGGGGCATGCAATGGCTTTTAGAAAAAGTTTATGGAGAAAAGCTGGTGGGTTTCCAGAACATTTAGCGCTTGGAGCAGAGGATACATATTTTGGAAAAGAGATAGTTAAAATGGGAGTAGATCCATTTATAGTAAAAGATGCTATCGTCTATTGGGAAACTAGAGGCGACCTAAAAACTATATATAGGCAATTTAGAAGTTATGGCTATTGGGATGGAAGGGCCTTTGTTTTTCGAGAATTGCCAAAAAAATCTAAATTAGCGACTTTTATCGCTATTGTTTTTCCGTTAGCTTTAATCCATTCTATCTTTAAGGGATTGTATCTGTCTTTAAAATTTAAAAAAATAATGGCGTTTTTCTATGGAGTTGGAATAGACTTGGCTAAAATTTATGGATATATCTTTGGGCTAATTCAGGGGCGGTTTTCGTAAAATGATGAATAAATCATTTATCTCCACGAGTAGATTCTTTATTGAAAAAAATTTTCCGAAATCTATATTTAGTTTGATTAGGAGAATTTATAAAAATTTAAATTACTTCTTTGAATTCGTCCTATGTATCCTTAATTATATTTTTTTATTTATTCCTAATTTTTACTTGAAACGAAAAAATATTTTTATCTTTTGTTTCAAAAGATTTGGAATTGGTGATAAACTTATGATAACTGCTGCCCTAGAAGCTTACAAAAAAGAAGGCAGAGTTATATTTATATGCTCTGGCGATGAAATTTATAAAAATTTAGGCATTGAGATAAAAAACATAAAAAAAACTTTTTTTTCTAAAATGCTAATATTATTTTTAACCACTTCAGTTCATTCAAATATTGTTGGCTCATTTGGTAATTACTTGAAATATTCAAAAATAAATGGAGACGCTTCTTTAGTTGAAAGAATCTTCCATAAAAGAAAGGATGTGCTGAGAAAATTAGACAAATATCCTAAGCCGATTGTTAAATTTTCGGAGGGGGAAATTAAAAAATATTCTAAAAAATATTCTAAACTTCTAAAATCAAACTATGGGATTGTTATGTCTGGATCTTATCTCAATGGCCACCCAACGACAAAAAACATAGACAAAGAAAAAATTCAAAATGCAATCGATTCCGTAAAATTGGATTGGGTGCAGGTGGGAATGAAAGATGAGCCTGAATTGAAAAATATCATTAACCTTAGAGGGACCTCTTTGAGAGAAACTTTTTTTCTAATTTCAAAATCAAAGTTAGTGCTTTGCATAGAAGGGATGTTAACTCATGTTTCTGCAGCATTTAATACCCCTTGTGTTTCAATATATACTGGCTTTCACAACCCTGCGATTTCAAAATACAAAAACGTCTTTCCTGTGCAGCCAAATCCATTGCCTTTCTGTGCTTATTGCTGGGATCATGTATGTAAAAAAACTGGCAATTCTAACGCTTTGTGTGAAAAAGATATAGCCTCAAAGGAAATTATAAAGGTGATAGAAAGGGCTTTAAAGAAGGGGGAATAATTTATTAAATGATAAAAAACATATATCGCCACTCTCCTCCAAAAATTAAAAAAATTCTTAGCTACGGATATCACCTGATTTTTCTTTCCGGGGGATATCTCTTCAAGCCATTCGGGTTTTTCCTCAAAACGAAGTTAGACTTATATAAGTTTTTAAAAATCCCTTATACTTCTGATATAAAGGTGAAGAACTTTATCTTTTCACCTTTTGGGTATGATTTAATTGCGGAATCTTTTAATGAGGGATTATATATGCCTTTACTTAATTGCAAAACTATTTTAGGGCTAGGGGGGTTTGTAGGGGATGCTGATATTTACTTAAGTCAAAAATGTGATAAAATTTATTCCTTTGAGCCAGAAAAATTCAAGTTTGAGATAATGAAGGAGAATATTCGGAAGAATAAATTAGAAAAGAAGATTTTTCCTTATAATTTTGCGGTGGTCAATTCTAATCAGAAGAGAATGACTATAAAAAAAGAGTCAGAAATGGATGTTGGATCATCAGTAACCCATTTAAATAATTATAAAGCAAAAATTGGGGAAGAAATTTCATGTATGCATATTAAAGATGCCTTAAAATTAGATTTGTTTGATGGATTAAAATGCGATATTGAAGGTGCGGAGTGGGGGATAATAGAATATTTTTTAAAAAAGGGTTGGAATTTTAATAAAGGAGTTTTTGAATTACATTTTAGCAAAACGGATTTTAAAAAGGAATTGGCTTTGTTAAATACATTTATTTCTTTTTTAGATGATAGAGGATATAAGACTTATTTTTACTATAATCTGAGAGATTTAAAATATAAAAAATCCCTAAATGATTTCAATTTAAATATAGAAGATATTAATAAACCATGGAAAACAATTATCATGCTTGTTGAAAATTAAGGGTATAAAGATATATAAGTGCTACATAAATTAAATAGATATGGTGGGTAGTATAAATAGAAAGGTATTTAGAAAGATTTATGAAAATATGCCTGATGATATTAAAAAGATGTTAAGTAGATTATATCACCTTCTTTTTCTTCCTTCAACGTATTTTTTTAAGCCGTTTGGGTTTATCCTCAAATTAAAACTTGAGTTTTACAAATTTCTTAACATTCCTTATAAATCGGATATAAAGGTAAAAAAATTTATGTTTTCACCTTTTGGGTATGATTTAATTGCGGAATCTTTTAATGAGGAATTATATAAGCCCTTGCTGGGATGTAAAAATGTATTGGGTTTAGGTGGGTTTGTAGGGGATGCTGATATTTACTTAAGTCAAAAATGTGATAAAATTTACTCCTTTGAGCCAGAAAAATTCAAGTTTGAGATAATGAAGAAGAATATTCGGAAGAATAAATTAGAAAAGAAGATTTTTCCTTATAATTTTGCGGTGGTCAATTCTAATCAGAAGAGAATGACTATAAGAAAGAAAAATGTTTTAGATGGTGCTGCTTCAGTTACATATTTTGGAAGCAAATCGAAAATTGCAGAAGAAGTTTCATGTATGCATATTAGAAATGCTCTTAAGCTGGATACATTTGATGGATTAAAATGCGATATTGAAGGTGCGGAGTGGGGGATAATAGAATATTTTTTAGAGGGGGGAGTATGGCCTTTTGAAAAGGCAGTTTTAGAGTTACATTTTAGTAGAGATAGATTTGACAGAGAATTGGATACATTGCAAGAATTTATTGATTTTTTAAATAAATATGGAAATTTGTCCTATTTTTATGATGACATTAAAGACTTGCGGAAGAAAAGGAATCTTAAAGATTTTAATATAAAAACGCCCAGTCAAGAAAAACCATGGGATACCATAATGGTTCTCATAGAGAAAACGGCTCTGTACAGCTAGAAAAGATTTTAATAAGAATCTTTATAAAACTAAACAATTTCCTTATAGAAGATATAATATGAAAATTTATGATTGCTTTACTTTTTTTAATGAATTAGATTTACTTGAAATAAGACTAGAAGAATTATATAAACATGTGGATTATTTCGTGATTGTAGAGGCCACAAAAACTTTTACTGGTGAAAAAAAAGATTTAATTTTCAAAAAAAATAAAAAAAGGTTTTCAAAATGGGAAGATAAAATAATTTATGTTTCAACCGACCTGCCTAATTTAAATTTTATAGATAAGCTAATGATAAAATTAATGGATTATAAAAAATTGCCTAAACTTGGAACACATAGTCTGGGATTAAATTTTTTAGCAGCCAATTTAAGAATAGGTCGATGGAAATTTGTTTATTTTCAAAGAGATAAAATCTATTCTTCCCTTAAAAATTTAAAAAATGAAGATATAATTATTTTTTCAGATCTCGATGAAATTCCTTCTAATAAAAAATTCGGAGAAATGATTAAGTCCTTGGATAATTATGATTATGTTTATTTTAAACACAATCATTACGTTTATTATTTAAATGGGATTTCAAGTGCTGGGAATTGGACTGGGTCAATTTGCTTTAAATATAAAACGTTAAGACAAAAATTATCTAAAAAATTAAGTTACATTAGAAACCCGTCCCTATTAGAATTAATCTCTGGTTTATTTGGGAGGAAGCGGAAAATTAAACTTATCAAGACGGGTGGCTGGCATTTTTCTTATTTGGGAGGAGCCAAAAAAGTATTATTAAAATCAAATTCTGTAGCAGAAGCAAAAAATATGGATCATTCAGAAGATTTAATTGAGAAAAATATAAGGGATGGAACTTTTCAACTAAATAAAAATAGTATTACCAGAATAGACTATATTCCTTTAGATGATTCGTTTCCTCAAACTATCTTAAAGAACAGAAAAAAATATCATCACCTAATTAAAAAAATTTAAAACAACGATACTTCCTTTATTAGTTCTATCATAATAAAACATATAAAGGGATTTTTGGGTATTTAAGTTATGAAACATCAAACTTCTGATAAAGAAAGGGTATTCACCTCAACTGGAGAAAAACTTTTGCACCACACAAAAGCAATGAAAAAATTTCAAGAAACTGGGATTGCCACTCCAATAGTTTCTCATATAATGCCCACGAGTATGTGTAACTTGAGTTGTGGATTCTGCTCTGTTAAAGATAGAAAATCCCATGAATCTTTGAGCTTAGAAAATGATATTGTGCCTTTTATAGAGCAATTAAAAGAAAGAGGGCTTAGGGCTGTCATTCTTAGCGGTGGTGGGGAGCCGACTATTTATCCCCAATTTAATGAACTTGTAAGTTACTTAGATTCCAGTAACTTGGATATTGGATTAATTACAAACGGGACAACATTATATCGGCAACCAAAAGATACGCTTGAAAAATTAACATGGATGAGGGTTTCTATTAATGCGCTTGAAAACGGCGGAAAAGTCAAGCTACCACAATTAGAAAAACCTACTGTTGGATTTAGTTATATTGTTACAGGTTTTACAACTCCTGAAATGGTTGAGCAAATAAGATATCTTGCGACTAGTAATAATATAGAATATGTCAGGTTGCTTCCAGATTGTGCTCAGCCATTAGACAAACTAATAAGAGACCATGAGAAAGTGGGAGATATGGCTAAAGAATTGGGGGATCCCTTTTTCCATCAATATAAAGTTCCAACAACTCCAGATAATTGTTTTTTAGGATATTTTCATCCTGTATTATATTGTGATGGAAAGGTTTACCCTTGCGACTCTTTGGTTTTAAACGATCATGATAATCAGCAATTTCATGAAGATTTTTCTATCTGCGAAGGTAAGGACATTGGGAAAATATATGATTCCCGTATTTCTGGAAGCTTAGTGGATACAAAAAAAATGTGTCCGAATTGCGTCTTTGAAAGACAAAATACTCTTCTAGATAAAATATACTCTGGTAAAAAAAATATATCTAAATCTTCTGAGTCAATTAAACATAAAAATTTTATATGAAATGGAAGGTGATAATTATAATGAAGAATATTTTGAAAACGGCATTACGTCTGGTAAATCTGGATATCAAGACTATCGATGGATGCCAGAGAGAACTATAAAGTTTGCCCATAAAATAATTAAAGAACTTGGATTGCGAGATGGAGATAGGGTTTTGGATTTTGGTTGCGCAAAGGGATATTTGGTTAAGGCTTTTAGAATACTGGATATTGATGCTTATGGGTGTGATATTTCTGAATATGCGATGAGTGAGGCCGATAAGGATATTGCTCCATACCTTGTGGAAATAAAAAACGGCAAAATCCCTTTCGATGAAAGATTTGAGCATGTTATTTCTAAAGATGTTTTTGAACATTTAGACATAGCGGGACTTGAAAAAACTCTTGATGAATGCGCCAGGGTGTCTGACAAGCTTTTTTCAGTTATTCCACTTGGAAATGGAAAAAAATATATTGTTCCTCAATATGAAGATGATGTAACCCATATCTTGCGTAAATCTAGGGAGTGGTGGGAAGACAGGTTTGAACAAAAGGGGTGGAGAGTGAATCGATTCTCTTATTTAGTAAAGGGGATGAAGGACAACTGGGCAAGATTTCCAAAGGGAAATGGTTTTTTCTTTTTGGAAAAAAGTTAGTTGTATCTATATTTTTTATCTATAATCTTATTTATATTAATTGATTTTTTTATTTGCAAAAATCTTTTAATTTCTCTTCTTCCTTAATGTAATTAATCCAACAAATATAATCCCCTACTCAAAATCGTCGCCCCGACAGCCCCCATAACACCACCTATTTCCCCATAGTGAACTAGTCCGTAATTAATTCCAATAAAATTAAATATTACATTTATTATTGTAGCCATTACTATTAGCTCTGCAACAA
>VAPK010023408.1_pt1 | contig 38545 bp, 32 predicted proteins | sample 3395031 | NCBI WGS metagenome assembly VAPK01 (sample SAMN08290443, study PRJNA428436) | hydrothermal vent metagenome | isolation source: Deep-sea hydrothermal vent chimney 1 | place: Pacific Ocean: Juan De Fuca Ridge
CCTCTTGATGTATTGACTGATGGTATCAATCAGGTGAATAAAATGATTGTAAAAACAACTCCTATAGGTGTTTTTAGTATTGCTGCCGGTGTTGTGAGTAAATTAAGCTGGGCAGACTTAAGTCGATTACAAGGTTATTTACTGGTATATTTATTAGCTGTAATTTTAATCACCTTTATAGTTTTACCTTATATTATCTCCATTTTTACTCCTTATTCTTCAAAAACCATTTTTAAAATTACCCGATCAACTCTTATTACCATATTTGCAACAGGAAAGATCATTGTAGTTTTTCCACAGCTCATTGAAAACATAAAGGAAATCATAAAATCAGAAGAAAACACAACTGAAAAAATGCAGGATGAAGTGGATATTATCATGCCTCTTGCCTATCCTTTTCCAAATCTGGGCACATTTATGATCTTTATTTTTGTACCATTCGCAGCTTGGTATTCGGGTAGATCTTTGGTTTTTTCTGATTACCCCGTCTTTTTAAGTTCTACTTTACTGAGCAGTTTCGTAGCACCTATTACAGGATTACCTTTTAGTCTGGATCTTTTGAAAATCCCAATGGAAACATTTCAGTTGTTTATGGTTTCCACAGTAATTACTGATCGTATAAGAGTAGTTTTAGGAGCTTTTCATCTAATAGCACTTACTTTGCTGACTATTTCTGCAAGTGGAGGTATGTTGCATTTCAAGAAAAAAAAGTTTTTACAGGCAATTGTTGTTATTTCACTTATTACTATCTTTTCCATTATAGGAATGAAAGCATTGCTGGAAACCAGCATGAAAAATATACCTACCAATTTGGAAATTGCGAACAACTTTAAAATCATCAATCCAATGCAGGACTATAAGATCATCAAAAATTCTACGAGAAATCCAAATCCTAAATGGCGGGGAGAGAATACCTTGAGCCGAATAAAAAGGCGTAATAAACTACGGGTTGGTTATTATAAAAACGCGGCTCCTTTTTCCTTTACAAATAAAAATGGAGTTTTGGTAGGTTATGGTATTGATCTGGCACATTTGCTTGCCTCAGATTTGGATGTAACGCTTGAATTTATTCCAATTTCACCAAGTACGCTCATTAAGAATATGAATCGGGATTATTATGACATTGTAATGTCAGATATTTTCTTATCCAGTAAATATGCAGAAAAAATTGAACTTTCAAAACCTTATTTAAATGTTTCTCTGGCTTTATTGACTCGTAAAGAAAATACCATATTTGACGACTTTGACACTACATCAAAATTAGACACCTTTACTATTTCATATATTGAAAGAGGGGAAATTGCAAAAGAATTTCTTTCTTATTTTCCAAAAGGAGGTGCTTATCCCATTTCAGACATAAGTGATTTTTATGAGATAAATAAGGTTAAAACAGATTCAATCAGGATAGATTCTATACACATTGATGCACACCTAACCAGTGCTGAAAGGGCATCAGTATTAACCATTTACAAGCCCGGATACAAAGTGGTGAATCCGCTACCTTACCATTTGAATAATGCATTGGTTTTTCCTTTGGCAAGGGATAATGTATGGAGAAGATATGTGGACAAATGGATTGATTTTAGAAAAAAAGACGGTTCTTTTCAGCATATCTATGACCAATGGATTTTAGGAAAAGAGTTCAAAAAAGAAAAAGAATCCTGGAGCATTTATAACAATATCCTCAAACCAAAATGGATGGGAATTAAGGATGAAAAAAATAAAGTCAAAAAAGATAGTCCAAAAGAATAATAATGTATTTTTAATTTATTGAGTTACGTAAATAATATATTAGATCGGGTTTATAAAAATGCCAAAAATGTAGATCTTGATCAGCATTCTAAAATAATTTTTTTTAGTGATGTTCATAAAGGTGATAAAAGTTATTCGGATGATTTTAGGCAAAACAGTATCATTTTCAATCATGCTCTTTTAAATTATTATAAAAAAAATTATACCTACATTGAGATTGGTGATGGTATTGAATTATGGGAAAACAAATCCTTTGCACCCATTTACAAAGCACACCGAAGTACTTTTAAACTTATTGAACTATTCTACCAAAAGAACAAATTATTTCTTTTGTGGGGTAACCATGACATGGAATTCAGAGATCCCATTTTAGTGGAAAAATTGTATTATAAATACTTTTTACCCAAAAATATAGCTGACAAAAAGGAATTATTTGACCTCAAATATTTCGAGAGTCTGAAACTAAACATAAAAGAACTCAATAAAAATATTTTGGTCATGCACGGTCATCAGGCTGATTATATGAATTACCGGCACTGGAAATTTCAACGATTTTTTGTGCGCCATTTATGGAATCATTTACAAAAATGGTTTGGCATTAAAGATCCCACCGGTCCTGCACAAAATTATAAAAGCCTAATAAAAGTTGGAAAAATACTTAATAACTGGATCTTAAAAAATAGGAATCAAATGGTTATTTGTGGTCATACACACCGACCACGATTTCCTAATCCAGGAGATATTCCACTTTTTAATGATGGTAGTTGTGTGCACCCTAATTCCATTATTGGAATTGAAATTGTAGATCTAAAGATATCATTGATCAAATGGTATGAATTTACGGATGAAAAATCCAATAAAAATACGATTTAAAAAGTAATTTTAGAAGGACCTACAGATATCGTAAAATTTATTTAACCAACACTATTTTAATTAATTACACTATGTTTTTATTAGACAAACCCTATATCTCTGATTTTTTAATCAATACAATTAGGAAAAATAATTTCCCTGTAATTGCCAGCTCAGAAGCGAAAGATCTGATCTCAGATAATACTTTAAATTGGATAACCGAAATAGAGGCTATAGACTTGTGTAAAGATCAGTTAGACCCGGTAATTTATTCCAATTCAGAAAATGCTATTCATTGGGTAAACAAAAATCTTTCTTTTTCAAATTTACCAGATAAAATACTTTTTTAAAAAAATAAAATTAAGTTCAGAGAACTCATCAAAGATATTTATCCTACTTATTTCTATAAAGGAGTTCAACTATCTGAAATAGAAAATCTGAATTTAAAAAACATCAAATACCCGTTTATTATCAAACCTGCAGTAGGTTTTTTTAGTATGGGCGTTTATAAAGTGGATAACTTTGATGAATGGAAGATCATCTCCAAAAAGATCTTAGATGAAGTTGATGGTATGAAAAATTTATACCCAAAAGAGGTTCTTAATCTGGATCTGTTTATAATTGAAGAGTTTATTGAAGGTGAAGAATATGCTATAGATTGCTATTTCAACAAAAATGGAGAACCTGTAGTCCTAAATATTCTACACCATATTTTTTCTTCTGGGAAGGATGTTAGTGACAGGGTTTACTCTACGTCCAAAGAGATCATTGAAAAATATATTGCAAAAATTGAAGACTTTTTAAAAATTATTGGTCAAAAACTCAATTTAAAAAACTTCCCTATACATATGGAAGTGAGAATTGATCAAAAAGGCAAAATAATCCCCATTGAAATAAATCCTTTACGATTTGGTGGCTGGTGTACTACCGGTGATCTCTCCTGGTACGCCTACGGAATCAATTCATATGAATACTTTATAAAGGAAACCAAACCTGACTGGAACAAAATTTTCACTTCCAGACCTGATAATATATTTAGCATCATTGTTTTAGACAACAATTCAGGCATCGAAGAAAGCGACATTGCATCTTTTGATTATGAAAAATTAATGAAAATATTTACAAAACCTTTGGTTTTAAGAAAAGTGAATTACCTTGAATACCCTGTTTTTGGATTTCTATTTCTTGAAAACGATCAAAAAACCAAAATGAACTAGTCTCTATACTAACATCTAATCTAAGAAATTATATTAAAATTAAATGATAAGTATTCTTACGGGCACTACTGATCATATTTCCTGTAAAAAAGAGTAATCATTAATACTATAACGCGTGATAAATACTACACAATTCCCATTATTTAATCTTTAAATTTGCCTAAACTTTAATAACGTTATGGGGAAAAGAGCTTTAATATTAGGAGGTGGATTCGCAGGTGTTGAATCTGCTATTTTTTTAAGAAGAGAAAAATTTGATGTCACCCTGATAAGCAACAGGGAATATCTTTATGTTTATCCAACATCCATATGGATACCAGTTAAAAAAATCAAATTTGACGATGTATGTATTCCTATGAAATCTCTGGCAAAGGCTCATGGATTTAAATGGATAAAGGATGAGATTGTTGAGATAAAAGCAAAACAAGGCAAAGTTATTTGTAAAAATGAAGAATTTTCAGGTTACGATCATTTGATCATCGCATTAGGAGCTGGAAAACGAAAATACGAAGGAAATGAAAACTTCCTTTCTATTTGCGGAGCTCCATCCGAAGCAGAACAATTGAGAGATAATTTAGACAAATTAATTGAAAAGGGAAGCGGCACCATTGCCATGGGATTTGGCGGAAATCCATTTGATAAAAGTGCTGTAAGAGGCGGACCTGCTTTTGAAGTTCTTTTTAATGTAAACAACTACCTCAAAAAGAAAGGAATTCGGGATAAATTCAAATTAATTTTCTTTACACCGGTAAAAACTCCTGGAGCAAAGATGGGCAAAAAAGCACCCGATTTTATGGATGCTTATTATCACAGATTAAAGATCGACCAGCATGTTGGTAAACCAATAAAACAATTCTTGCCAGATGGTATCGAATTTGTGGATGATACAAAATTACACAGTGATTATACTATGTATATTCCTGCTTTACAAGGTCATAATGTTTTTTATAATGCTTCTGACCTTCCTTTGACCGAGGCAGGTTTTATCAAAATTGATGATTATCAGGAAGTACAATTCGATAAAGGGGAGAAAAAGAGTAAAACACATGTTTATGCAGTTGGAGATTCTTCTGCATTAGAAGGTCCGGGATGGAAAGCAAAACAAGGTCATATTGCTGAAGTAATGGCAAGAAATCTGGCTTTCAATATCTCTGAAAGAGAAAAAGGAAATAGTGAAAGAAAAGGCTATAAAGAGCATTTAAATATCCTTTGTGTAATGGATAGTGGTGACGGAGCTGCATTTATTTATCGCAATCATGAAAAAGAAGTGATATTCCCGCTACCGATTATTGGTCACTGGATGAAAAAAGGATGGGGTTGGTATTTTAAAAATTCCAAATTAAAGAAGATTCCAAGAATTCCAGGCATGTAATTATTTAAGAACAAACCATTCATTTAAAACAGTAAAAATATGAAAATTTCATTCCCAACCAACGACAGAAAAACCATAGCAAAAAGAACAGGTAGATGTAAAGAATTTGTTATTTACGATCTTGCTGATTCAAAAATAATAGATATTTCCTATCATGAAAATAACCATGAACACCATGAGCATGGTAACGGCCATCGTGATGGTCATGGAAATCATGATCATAAAAAAGGAGAAGGCGAACATTCGCATGAAGAAATGGGTGAATTATTAAAAGATGTAGATGTACTCGTTGTTGGAAGAGTTGGTAAATTTATGAAAAAAGCATTGGAAGGATTTGGTATCAGACACCAGCTCACAAAAAAAACAGATATCCAGGAAGTAGTGGATGAATTTTTAGATGGAATTGATTGATATTTGCTTTTACTAAATGTAAACACTTAAACCTAAAAATCATAGAGGGGTATATTAAAACTATATCCCTCTTTCTTTTTGTATTTGTTCATAAGCTTTTTGAACCTGTCGGAATTTTTCTTCAGCACCTTTTATATGCTCCAGACCCAGTCCGCGTAATTTATCGGGATGGTATTTCTTTACCATTTTTCTATAAGCCTTTTTCACCTCACTATCTGTAGCTGATTTTTTAATTTCTAAAATCTTATACGAACTATTAACTTCGTTATAAAACATTGCTTTGATAGAATCAAAATCAGGTTGATTGATATATAAATATCCCGCAATGGAGCTTATTTTATTCAATTCTACTTCAGATACATGTCCATCTGCTTTTGCTACTCCAAATAAAAAGTGCAACAATTGCAATCTTGAAGCATGAGGCATATGCTCTCGTATTTGCATACAAACCTGTCTGGTGGAGATATTATTATTTTTAATAATTCCTTTAAAAAGTTTGAATGCATGCTTTGCACGGGTTTCACCATACATACCAATAAAAGTTCTTCTTACAAAATCAAGTTCCCTTTTGTCTGATTTACCATCTGCTTTGATCACAACTGCCGCAAGCACCAGTAAACTTACTTCAAAATCACCTGACCTGGTAACTGAAGGTCTTTGGTTTTGACTGCCTTGATCTAAAATATCAATATCTGAAAATTCATCCATAAAACTTCCAAAAACAAAACCTAATATTGCTCCAATCGGCCCACCAAAAGTCCATCCAAGTCCAGCACCTAACCACTTTGAAAAATTTGCCATTTTCTTTATAAAATTTGTGTGCAAATATACGTTTATTTAAATATTATGAAATTTCAAAATCAAAAATATCCAATTGTAAATAACAGTATTTTAACTATTCTCTTTAATTACAATGATTATATTTGCAAAAACTAAAAAATTAAAAAATGTATCCAGAAGAATTAGTAAAACCTATGCGTGATGAATTGGTAAATGCCGGTTTTGAAGAACTAAAAACAGTTGAAGACGTTGAGAATGTAATACAAAAAGAAGGGACTACCTTGATTGTGGTAAATTCAGTTTGTGGTTGTGCGGCAGGAACTGCCAGACCAGGGGTTATTGCATCATTACAACTAGATAAAACACCTAATAACTTGACTACTGTTTTTGCAGGAGTTGATGTTGAATCAACCACTAAAGCAAGAGAATTGATGATTCCTTTCCCTCCATCTTCTCCATCTGTTGCCTTATTTAAAGATGGACAATTGGTACACATGCTGGAAAGACATCACATTGAAGGAAGATCTGCTGAAATGATTGCAGCAAATCTTGCAGGAGCTTACGAAGAATTTTGTTAATAAAAACTTTCATTTAAATTAATCCCGCTTATTCAGCGAGATCTCTTTTATCCCAAATGAAAGAGATAAATAAAATTTCATTATACCAATGAAATTTCTATTTATTTTCCTAATCTTTTTGGCTGTTGACTGTAGTAATAAAGATATCATTGCAGATCATGATCTCGAAAAAAAAGCTTTAGAAAAATTAGCTGCTGAGGTTAAGTCTATGGCTGATGCATCTGTTTGTTCAGATCAATTTGTTTGTGATTTTATTGGATTTGGAAGTAAACCTTGCGGTGGCAACTGGGAATATCTGGTTTATTCCAGTTCTATTGATGTGACTGAATTTTTAAACAAAGTAAAAAAATACAATACACTGGAAAAGAATTACAATTCCAAATATGGTATTATTTCAGATTGTATGGCAGCAATGCCCCCTGATAAAGTTATTTGTGATAGTGGAAAATGTAAAGCTGTTTACAATTAGAATCCACATTTTATAGGTTTCTTAACCTTCCAAAAAATTACATCATTAAAATAATTATCAAAAACCTCTGTTTTTTAACAGAGGTTTTTTATTTTGCATTATGAATAAATCAGAAATTTTAAATAAAACGGTTCAATTTGTAAAAACTACCCTACAGGGAGCAGAAGGTGGTCACGATTGGTTTCATATTGAAAGAGTCTGGAAAAATGCAAAATTGATTGCAAAAGATGAAGAAGCTGACCTGTTTATTGTTGAACTGGGTTCATTGCTTCATGATATAGCCGATTCAAAATTTTATGATGGTGATGAAAATATTGGTCCTGAAAAATCAAGAAATTTTTTAAAGAGTTTAGGTATTGAGGAAACTATTATTCTACATATTGAAAATATCATCAAAAATATTTCTTATAAAAATAGTCTGGAATTAAATGGTTCAAAATTTCAATCCATAGAGCTGGATGTTATTCAGGATGCCGACAGACTAGATGCTATTGGAGCCATTGGAATTGCAAGAGCATTTAATTATGGCGGATTTAAAAACCGTGAATTACATAATCCGGCTGTAAAACCAAATATAAAACAAAGCAAAGAGACTTATAAAAATAGTGCTGCTCCTACCATCAATCACTTTTACGAAAAATTACTACTATTAAAAGATAAAATGAATACAAAAACAGGGAAACAAATCGCTGATGAACGTCATGTTTTTATGGAACAGTTTTTAGATCAGTTTTATAAAGAATGGGAAGGTAAAAAATAGTTATTTTCCGTTAGAAAGTTTTCGTTCTAACTCTGCCTGAAACTCTTCCATTACTGGTTTCATGGTGCTTTCTGGCATATCTTCTATTTTTAAATACATCAAACCATCCACCGAATTATTAAACAAAGGGTCTACATTAAAAGCAACTAACTTTGCATTTTGCTTTACATACTTTTTCAGCAAAACGGGCATACGTAAATTACCTGGTTCAATTTCATCAATGATCCTGTCAAATTTATTCATATCATTCTTTGCCGTATCAAACACAAAATCTTTATCTGCATCTCTTAAAACCACTTTATACTCTTTTTTAGGATGAACATATTGCGCAATAAAAGGATCGTAGTAATGCGATTTCATAAATTCAATCATGAGTGATTTTGAAAAATTTGAAAACTGGTTACTGATACTAACTCCCCCCATTAAAAATTTGTGTTCCGGATACCTTAAAGTCACATGAACAACACCCTTCCATAACAAAAATAATGGCATTGGTTTTAACTGATACTCTTTAATAACAAATGCTCTTCCCATTTCAATGGTTTGTTGCATCATTTTAGTTAGTTCAGGTTCAATGGTAAATAGTTCATGAATATAAAAACCTTCTATTCCATACTTTTTATAAATATCTTTCCCCAACCCCATTCTGTATGCACCAGCAATTTTTTTATTTACCTCATCCCATAAAAATAAGTGCTTATAAAAATCATCATATTTGTCCAGATCAATAGATTTATTGGTTCCTTCACCTACTTCACGAAATGTAATCTCTCTGAGCCTGCCTATTTCTAATAAGATGTTTTTAATATTCTTGGTATCTGCCAGATAAATGGTATAATTCTTACTTTTAAACAAAACACCATCTCCTTTATTTAAATCGTCTATTTCTTTTTTGATCAGTTGAGAAGAAATAGAAGGAATTATTTTTTCAGGTTTTTTGAAACTTGGCGGACTTAACTTCCTTTTTTCTTTTTCAAAAGAGTTTGCCAATATATATGTTTTCTTTCTCAAATAATTATGAAAATCATTGATAGATGCAAACTCATCCTGTTCTTTAGCACTAATTGGTTTTCCAATTCTTACTTTAATTGTTTTGTGCTTATGATTTATAAATTCTGATGGCAACTTTGCAGTTCTCAACGTATCATTTATGGACGAAAGAAAATAAAATAATTTACTGTTTTTAGCATGAAAATAAATTGGAATGACCGGAACATTTGCTTTTTTTATAATTTTAATTGCTCCTTCCTCCCACGGTTTGTCAACTACAAGTTCCCCATCTTTGTACGTTGAAACTTCTCCAGCAGGGAAAATACCCAAAGAGTTTCCATTTCTTAAATGCAGTATAGCATTTTTTATTCCAACCAAACTCGATTTCAGATCTTTTCTATCTTCAAAGGGGTTTACCGGCATGACATATTTCTTCAGAGGTTCAATTCTGTGCAATAAAAAATTTGCAATAATTTTATAATCCGGTCTTTTTTCTACCAGTAATTTTAAAAGCAAAACACCATCTATCCCACCCAAAGGATGGTTGGAAACTGTAATAAAAGCTCCATTCTCAGGGATTCTGTCCAGATCTTCTTTTGGGATTTCAAAATCTATTTTAATTTCATTTAAAATAGCATCTAAAAAAACAATATCTTCTTTACCCTTATGTTTGTCATAAATTTCATTCAAGCGAGAAATCCGTAAAATTTTCAATGCTACCCATCCAAAAAAAGTACCAAAAACTCCCATTTTTTCAAAGTGCATTACTTTTGATAATTCTTTTGATGTAACTAAACCCATTTTAACTTTGAACCACGATCTGTGCAGTTTCTCTACTTAATTGTTTGATTAAAACTTTTTTATTTGATTCGATTTTATCAATTGCCTCTTCGGTAAAATGTCGTATCGTATAAAGGGTTAGTTCTTTATTGTATAAAACTTTATATTTTACAATGAGTTCTTGAATCAGTTCGTCAAAGTTATTAAAATTATCTTCAATACACACGGTAAAGCTAATCGCTGAATTCTGTATCAAATTTACTTTCAGACTGTATTTATGCAATAGATCAAATATCTCACTAATATCATCTTCCATTATAAAATTAAAATCCTTATCAGATATTGAAAGTAAGATTTGATTTTTCTTTAATATGTAACAAGAAGTTTTTGGTTCTATATCCACTCCCCGAATTACAGTTGTTCCGTTTTCTTCCGGATTTAAAAAGGATTTTACCTTTAACGGAATTTCATTTTTTTGTAAAGGCTGCAAAGTTTTAGGATGGATAACAGAAGCTCCAAAAAATGCCATTTCAACAGCCTCTTTATAGGAGATTTGATTTAATAAAACAGTCTCTTCAAATTCTCTTGGATCTCCATTTAATACTCCGGAAACATCTTTAAATATGGTAACATCTTCTGCTTTCAAACAATAGGCAATAATTGCAGCAGAATAATCAGAACCTTCTCTACCAAGTGTTGTAGAATTTCCACGATTATCTCCTGCAATAAACCCCTGGGTAATCGTTAACCCTTTTCTTTTTATTTTTCTACCTAACAGATCACAGGTAATTTTCCAGTCAACATTGGCATGCCGGAACTGATTATCAGTTTTGATACATTTTCTAATATCCAGCCATTTATTTTCTACTCCTTCTTCTGCTAAATATGCACTACAAATTTTAGTTGAGAGCAATTCACCATAGCAAACGATCTGGTCATATACATAATCATAATCTGATGAATTATTATCAATTAAAAAACCATTAAGATCATCTAACAGATCTTCTACTTCCTCAAAAACTGCATGACTTTCATCCGTAAAAAGATTCTCAATAATATTTACATGAAACTCTCCAATTTCTTCAAATCTATTATTTTCTTCATCGCCATCTTCATCATCCATTAAATGAGCCGATACCAATTGCTCAAAAGCATTGGTCATTTTACCCATTGCAGAGATTACTAAAACAGTATCACTACAACCAATAGTTTGCAATACTTTTTTAAGATTGTGAACTCCATCTGCATCCATTACCGAGGTACCTCCAAATTTGTATACTTTCATCTATTTCTTAAATGAGGTATTAAAGTTATTCTTCAAAGTGTTTTTTGACAAACTTCTTCAGATTTTTTTCATTTATCTGGGCAATTCTCCAGTCATCAAAAACAGTGGCACCAGTACTGATATAATAATCAATGGCAACCTTATTCCAATCCAACACTTCCCAGGCAACTCTCTTATAGTCATTGTTATAGGCATATTTTAAGACCTTGGTATAAAGCGCATGTCCTACTCCTTTTCCTCGAAACTTTTCCTGAACAATTAAATCTTCTAGATGTAGTGATTTACCTTTCCAGGTAGAATACCTTTCATAAAAAAGAGCCATCCCAACGATGGTTTCATCTAACTCTGCCACAAAAACATGGAACAAAGGTTTCGTTCCAAACCCATCCTCTATTAAAGTTTGCTCACTTATTTCTACAGCCTCCGGTTCCTTTTCAAATATAGCCAGTTCTTTTATCAATTTTAATACTGACACCATATCAGCTCTATTGGCACTTCGCAATTTTAAATTCATATATTCGTTATATTTAGACCAAAAATAATCATATTTGCAATTTAAACACTCAAACTAACTCAAATATTTATAAAATGACAAATCATATCACTTTAGGAGAATATATTATTGAGAATCAAAATGATTTTCAATATTCATCTGGTGAACTATCAAGTTTACTTAGCTCTATCAAACTTGCTGCAAAAATAGTGAATCATGAGGTAAACAAAGCTGGACTAGTAGATATTCTTGGTAATGCCGGAAATACAAATATTCAGGGAGAAGATCAACAAAAATTAGATGTTTACGCCAACGAAGTTTTTATGAAAACTCTTATAAGCCGTAATATTGTTTGCGGAGTTGCAAGTGAAGAAGAAGATGATTTTGTTGTTATTGGAGGTAAAAAACAAACCCACGATCATAAGTATATTGTATTGATGGATCCTTTGGATGGTTCGTCTAATATTGATGTAAATGTTTCTGTTGGAACTATTTTTTCCATTTACAGAAGGGTTTCTCCTTTAGGAACTCCTGTTACAAAGGAAGATTTTCTACAGGCAGGTAATATGCAGGTTGCAGCTGGATATGTAGTTTACGGAACTTCAACAATGCTTGTTTACACAACAGGTAATGGTGTAAACGGATTTACTTTAAATCCTGCCATTGGTGTATTTTACCTATCACATCCAAACATGAAATTCCCAAAAGACGGTAAAATTTATTCTATTAATGAGGGATATTATATCCATTTCCCTCAGGGAGTAAAAGATTATTTAAAATACTGTCAGGAAGAAGAGGATGACCGACCCTACACTTCTCGATATATTGGTTCTCTGGTATCTGATTTTCATAGAAACATGATCAAAGGAGGAATTTATATTTACCCAACCAGCTCCAAAGCACCACAGGGAAAATTACGCCTGCTTTATGAATGTAATCCGATTGCTTTTTTAGCAGAACAAGCCGGTGGATCTGCCAGTGATGGTTACAAACGTATCTTAGAGATCAAACCAACGGAGCTACATCAACGGGTTCCTATTTTTGTGGGAAGCGAAAACATGGTAAAAAAAGCAAAAGAATTTATGGCAAATCACCCTGAAAATTCCAACTATTAGCTAATTTCTTTTTTCAGTAAACTTCCTGTTTTTACCTGAGGATAGATCTCATTGTATTTTGCAATACTGTGCATACCTACCCTTCTATTTACGTGTTTACGTCCAATTTCTTGGTGGTTTTTTAGTCCGGCAGCTGCAATCATCTCCATAAAACTATGAATAGTTTCATCGTGGTAATTTGCTACTCGCTGTGCTTTTTCGTCCACCACAAGACCTTTGATCAAAGATTTATTTTGGGTTGCCACCCCTGTCGGACAAGTATTGATATTACATTCTCTTGCCTGAATACAGCCAATTGACAACATCATCGCCCTGGCACTATTACAAAGATCGGCACCCAATGCCATTGCTCTAACCATATGAAACCCTGAAAATATTTTCCCCGATGCAATAATTTTGATTTCTTTTTTCAGGTCATAACCAACCAGAGTATCATGTACAAAAACAAGTCCTTCCCGTAATGGCATACCAATTGAGTTTGAAAACTCAACCGGGGCAGCCCCTGTGCCTCCTTCACCTCCATCAACAGTAATAAAATCTGGTTTGATACCAGTTTCTATCATAGCTTCGCAAATATCTGTAAATTCTTCTTTTTTACCCACACAAAGTTTAAATCCAACAGGTTTTCCACCTGATAATTCTCTCAGATCCTTGATGAAAAACATCATTTCTTTGGCATTGGTAAAAGCAGAATGCGAAGGCGGTGATAATACATCAACATGTGGTTTTATATGTCGGATCTTAGCAATTTCTTCGGTATTTTTTATAGCAGGCAAAACACCACCATGACCAGGTTTTGCTCCCTGCGATAATTTTATTTCAATCATTTTGATCTTTTCATTTACAACAGTTTTATGAAAAGTGTTTTTACAAAACTTACCGTCATCTGTTCGACATCCAAAATATCCTGTTCCTACCTGCCAAATAAGATCTCCACCATGTTCCAAATGATACGGACTTATACCTCCCTCACCGGTATTATGAGCAAAACCACCTATTTCAGCTCCTTTATTCAAAGCCAGAACAGCATTGTTACTTAATGATCCAAAGCTCATGGCCGAAATATTTAACAAACATGCTTCATAAGGCATTTTACAATCTTTTCCACCAATTTTAATTTTTGGCTTCTCATTTTTATCATAAGTATTTTGCACATACATGGAGTGATCCATCCATTCATAACCCGACTTGTATACATCCATTTGTGTTCCAAAAGGAGTGGTATCATTTACTTTTTTTGCACGTTGATAAACCAAAGTTCTAAAAATTCGATTGATGGGTCTTCCCTGCGTATCTGTTTCTACAAAATACTGCATGATCTCTGGCCGAATTGATTCCAGCACATACCTCAATCTTCCAATCACAGGGAAGTTTCTTCTTATGGCATGTTTGCTTTGAATCATATCCATAATCCCCATAATAATAAGTGGAGCAAACAATAAAAAACTCCACAATACCAGAGGCCAAAAATTAGAGCTCAGTAAAATAATTATCACAACTGATACAGAAATCATCACAAATTTTTCTCTTACTTTCATAATTTTAGGTTTAAAAATTCTATCTAAAGTTACTAAACGAACGATTTAGTAGTCGGAATTAAATTTAAACCTTTCTGTTGAATATAAATAATGCAATATGCTATATTTGTAAAAAGAATATTTTGGGAACAATAAAAGTTAAAAATATCAGAGTTTATGCCTACCACGGGTGTTTACTTGAGGAAGGTAAAATTGGTTCTGATTATCAGATAGATCTTTCTGTAAAAGCAGATTTAAAAAAATCTGCAAAAACGGATGAATTGGATGATACGGTTGATTATGTTCATTTAAACAAGATCATCAAAGAAGAAATGGCAATCAGAACAAAACTACTCGAAACGGTTGCAGCCAAGATATTAGACCGGATATTATTTGAAATCCCACTGGTTACTTCTGTAAAGGTAAAAGTATCTAAATTAAATCCTCCAATTGGTGGCAATGTTGAAATGGTTTCCATTGTAATGAAAAGAAAAAGATAACTATTTCCGACTGCTTTTCGATAATTGCAGTTCAGGGCTTTTAAAATGATAAAAAATACCAAAAAGTGAAACTGTTGCTGTAATAATCGAAAACAGAAAACCTATGGTTACTGCTGTGGAAGAATCTATCATCAATAGCAAAGATGCCTCATAAAAAACATATTCCCGAATACCAATTCCTGAAAAGGAAAAAATAGAAAGAACCGATGAAACTAAAAAAACAAGAATATAATTTAGAAAATTCTGAGGATCATCAAGACTTAAAATAATACAAATCACGGAAGCCACCTGCAATAACTGAATGAGGATTGAAAGCAGTAATGTCTTTTTAAAAACCTTTAAATATGAAGGAAAGAATTGTTTATTTAAAAAATAAGAAATAGCAACTATTAAGATGAGAGCAAACGGTATCAGCCATGCCAAATTATAATCTAACAGGATTTTATAACTTAGAATGGTAATTAAAATCCCAATAGCAGTTAATCCCATAAACCGATCCATAAAAACAGAAGCAGTTAATTTTTTAGCACTCCATTTGAAATTCTTTTTCAATATGTAAATTTTGTATGCATCTCCACCGATACCGCCAGGAATAAAAAAATTATAGAACATTCCTATCAAATACAAAATATTGTTGCTTTTGTTTGATAAATGATAACCGGTTTCTTTAAAAAAAAGTAATAGTCTGTTTGCTGAAATCCATTGTGAAGCCAAAAAGAAGAGCACTGCCAATAAAATATAAGAAACCTTTACACCTTTTACTGTTGCCCAAATTTCTGTAAATGAAATTTTATTGAATACAAAGTATAATAAAAAAACACTTAGACCTATTTTAAAAAAAGTGGAAAGTATTTTTTTCTTATTCGTTTTCAATAGTGGTTATTTTTCTTAAGTTATAAGGCCTTTTATTTTGTGATTCATAGTAGGTTTTCATTAAGAGATCTGTTACAATTCCAATGGTAAACAACTGAATACCCACCAAAATAAGTAACACACTAAGTATCAACAAGGGTCTGTTACCAATTTCATGCCCCATGATCTTTACAATTAATAAATACACGCTCATCAATCCACCTATAACAAATAAGAAAATACCAACATTTCCAAAAAGGTAAATTGGTTTTTGCATGTATTTACGCTGAAAAATTATCAAAAGGAGATCATTGATTACTTTTGTGGTTCTTCCTAAGCCATATTTTGATTTGCCAAATTTTCGTGAGTGATGCTTTACTTTTACCTCTGTTATTCTCGCTCCGTTTTGATGAGCCACTAAGGTAATAAACCTATGCAATTCACCATATAAATTCAGTTCTTTGGCTGTTTCTTTTGTGAATATTTTAAGCGCACAACCATGATCTTTGATATTGAGTTTGGTCGTTTTCTTAATGATATAATTTGCTACTTTCGAAGGGAAAGTTCTAATAAAAGAATCCTTTCTTTTTTGTCTGATACCAGTAACCACATCCCAGTCTTCTTTTTGCATTAAATCAAGCATCATAGGTATATCTGAAGGATCATTTTGCAAATCACCATCTATGGTAATAATATAATCTCCTTTGGCATAATCTATTCCGGCCATGATCGCAGAACTTTGTCCGTAGTTCTTTTTCATCTCAATTAAAACCACCTTAGAGTTTTTCATTTCCTTCACCTCATTTCTGGTATTGTCAGTTGAAAAATCATCGATATAAATAATTTCATAATTGTATCCAACCAAGGCATCTCCTATTGCTTTTGTCAATAAGGAAATGTTACCTTCTTCGTTATATACCGGAATAATTATAGAGAGTAATGAATTATCTATCATGCAGGAAAATTTAAGGCTCAAAATTAAGTATTTATTTTGACTAATTATATAAAAATACTACTTTTACCCTGATTCCGATTCACGGAAACACCTATAATATTCACCTATGGAATCTATCCTGACAAAAAAAACTGTCATTTTTTTATATTTTCTTCTTGCTTTGGTTTACGTTTCCGGATTATTTATTCCCCTGATGGAAAATGATTCTGCTCAACATGCTACCATGGCAATGCAAATGTATCTTCATAATGATTTTACCCAGCTAATGAAAGGCTTTAATGATTATTTAGACAAACCGCATATGCACTTCTGGCTTTCAGCCTTATCCTTTAAAATATTTGGATTATCACACTGGGCATACAGACTCCCTGCATTATTGTTTACCATCATTGGAGCTTATTCAAGTTATCATTTAGCAAAAGATTTCTATGGATCAAAAGCTGGCCACCCTGCCTCTTTGATCTTTTTATCAGCACAGGCAATCATTTTGGCTAATCACGATGTTCGTACAGATGCTGTTTTAACAGGCGCTAGTATTTTTGCAATATGGCAACTGGCAAAATATATCAATTCCGAAAAACTAAAACATGCAATACTTGGCTCTATAGGTCTTGGATTTGCTTTTAGTACCAAAGGACAATTAGGCATTTTTATTGTTGGCAGTATGATATTTTGTTATTTATTATACAACAGAAAATGGAGCACTCTTTTAAACTGGAAAGTATTGATAGGTGTTTTTGCTTTTTTATTAACCATTACTCCAATGCTTTATGCTTATTATCAGCAATTTGATTTACACCCCGAAAAAATTATCAAAGGTCAGACAAATGTATCAGGCATAAAATTTATTTTCTGGGATCAAAGCTTTGACAGATTAATAGGCTCTGGTTTTAAAAGCAACAATACCGATTATCTCTTCTTTTTTCACACTTTACTATGGGCTTTCTTACCCTGGGGTTTAATTGCCTACTTTGCAATTTTTGACAGGTCAAAACAGTTTATAAAAATAAAATTCAGGTATGATAAAAATATGGAATTTTTAACAATTGGTGGATTTTGGCTGGTAATGATCATCATCAACTTATCCAAATCAAAGTTACCTCATTACATGAATAGTTTATTTCCTGTTTTAGCTGTTTTATTGGCAGGATACCTGGTCTACTTGTATAAAAACTCCAATTTAAAAATGCTTAAAATTTTATTAGGTGTGCAATACTTTGTCGTAATAGTAGGTAGCCTTTTAGGTATTTTACTGATGTTTTTTGTGTTTGATTTACCAAACTTTGCTTTAATTATTGTATACTCTTTACTACTTCTTACTTTGGTTTTTGCATTGATCAAAAAACAAGAGTTAACCTCTAAAATAATAGTGATTTCAGTACTGTTTTCTGTTTTTGTGAATTTTGGACTGAACACCCAGTTTTACCCGAAGCTACTAAATTATCAGGCAGGCAACAATATGGTGAAAATAATAAATAATAAAAATATCGATCCAAATAATATTTATATGACAAAAGGTTCACAAAGCTGGACTCTTAATTTTTATACTGCAAGAGAAACTCCTGAAATTGCAATTTCTAACCTAAAAAACATCCGGGGAAAGTGGCTTTTTATTTATGATAAAGATATGGATAAATTAAAGTCGCAAAATATTACCTGGGGCAAAAGTTATGAGGTAGATCATTTTAGAATAACGAGGCTTTCTTTGTCTTTTTTAAACCCAAAAACCAGAAATAATGTTTTAGGAAAAGCCTATTTGCTTCAAATCAATTAAATTATTACTGAGTAAGATTAAATATCACACATTTTAATTGCAAACATTAATTTTTTGATTAAATTTGCACTCTCAAAATGGCGTCATGGCCGAGTGGCTAGGCTGGGCTCTGCAAAAGCTCCCACAGCGGTTCGAATCCGCTTGACGCCTCAAAGAAAACCATACTGTGTAACTTATTGGCAGTGTGGTTTTTTGTTTTATTTAACATATTATTCCTATTTTTTTTGCATATTTGCTTGGCTAAATTTTCGCAATGCAAATCTACCCTATAGAAACAGGAAACTTCAAATTAGATGGTGGTGCCATGTTTGGAGTTGTACCAAAAGTCATATGGCAAAAAACCAACCCAGCAGACAGTAATAATTTAATTGATATGAGCATGCGCTGCATGCTGATTGAAGATGGAAATCGGTTGATTTTAATCGACAATGGAACTGGCAACAAACAATCTGATAAATTTTTTGGCTATTATTTTCCGTTTGGAGAGAATTCCTTAGACCGATCTTTACAAAATAATGGTTTTCATCGGAATGATATTACAGATGTTTTTTTAACACATCTTCATTTTGATCACTGTGGCGGAAGTATCCAATGGAATAAAGACAAAACAGGTTATGAACCTGCATTTAAAAATGCGAAATTCTGGAGTAATGGCAACCACTGGAAATGGGCCACAGAACCAAACCCACGTGAAAAAGCATCCTTTTTAAAAGAAAATATCCATCCGATTGAAAGTAGCGGGCAACTCAATTTTGTAGATCTTCCTAAAAATAATTATCTGCAAAATTCCAATCTTGGATTTGATATCTTCTTTGCAGATGGACATACGGAAAAGCAAATGATTCCCCACATACATTATCAGGATAAAACCATAGTTTTTGTGGCCGATTTATTACCAACAGTGGGACATATTCCTTTACCTTATATAATGGGCTATGATACACGACCGCTAATAACAATGGATGAAAAAGCTAAATTTCTAAAAACAGCAGCAGATAATAATTACTATTTGTTTTTGGAACATGATGCCGTTAATGTGATTTGCACCGTTAAACATACTGAAAAAGGTGTTCGTTTAGATCAAACATTTAAATTCAACGAAATATTCAAATAATCAATAATCTAATAATAAATAAAATGATCAATAAAAAATTACTTTTAGGCTTAGGTTTTGCTATAATTCTTTCCAGTTGTAGTACAACAAAAAATATCCATGGTGTTGACGTTCCACTGGGCTCTGACGCAGTTACAATCCCTGCTAAAAAGGGAACAATGACGGAAGATGAAATTCAGAAATGGCCTCATGCAGATATCATAGCAGATTCTATTCCCGGAATGAGTTTAGACAAAGCTTATCAGTTTGTAGCAGATAAAAAGGCAACTACCATTGTTGTTGCTGTTATTGACTCTGGAATTGATATCAATCATGAAGATTTAAAAGACAACATCTGGGTAAATAGTGATGAGATAGCCAACAACGGTAAAGATGATGATAAAAATGGCTATATCGATGATATCCATGGGTGGAACTTATTGGGAGGTAAAGGAGGAGCAACTCCTGAACAACTGGAAGTTACAAGGATCTACAAAAAGTTAAATGCTAAATATGCGAATAAAACAGAAGATCAAATTGACGCAAAAGACAAAGAAGAATTTGTATTTTATTTAAAAGTAAAAAAAGACTTTGACAAAAGAGTGAAGGAAGCAACCCTGAATTATGATGCATATAAAGGCACCAAAAAAATGTTGGCTGATGCAGATGAAGCAACGATCAAAAAGCTCAATAAAAAAGTTTATACTATTGAAGATCTGAACACTTTAGACCCTGCAGACAGATCCCCTATGTTAATGAGAGTTCTTGCTGATGGTGCTACCGTTGCTGAAGTTTATGAGCAACTAGATGGTGGATTGAAATATTATGGTTCTCAGGTAAATGTTATGTACAACCTCGATTTTAATGGTAGAACTACAGGTGACAACCCTTATGACATCAAAGATGTTCCTTACGGAAATCAATATACCATAGGATCTTTAGTAGATGAAATGCATGGAACCCACGTTTCCGGAATTATTTTGGCAACAAGAAATAACGGTATTGGTATGAATGGTGTTGCTAAAAACGTAAAGCTTTTAACAGTTCGTGCTGTTCCAGATGGTGATGAATATGATAAAGATATTGCTCTTGCAATTCGTTATGCGGTTGATAATGGTGCAAAAGTGATCAACATGAGTTTTGGAAAAAGTTATTCTCCAAACAAAGAATGGGTTTATGATGCAATCAAATATGCTGCAAGTAAAGATGTTTTATTAGTGCATGCAGCAGGTAATGACGGGAAGAATATCGATAAAAGTGAAAATTACCCAACAGATGCACCAGACAAAGTGAATGAATACGCTGATAATGTAATTACAGTTGGAGCAATGACCAGACATTATGATGAAAATTTAGTTGCTACTTTTTCAAATTATGGAAAACTAAATGTCGATATTTTTGCGCCAGGTTTAGAGATATATTCAACCGTACCACACAACAAATATAAATCTATTCAGGGAACTTCTATGGCAGCTCCTGAAGTTGTTGGAGTTGCTGCTTTGGTAAGATCTTATTATCCACAGCTTTCTGCCAGTCAGGTAAAACACATTATAATGAACTCAGGTACTAAAGTTGGTTTTGAAGTAATTCTGCCAAAAGGAGATGGTAAAAAAGTTCCGTTTAGTGATCTGTCCGTTTCCGGAAGAGTTTTAAATGCTTATAATGCATTAAAGATGGCCGACCAAATGGTTAACGGTAAATAAATTTTAATATAAAATTATTATTTGTCTGGGTCTGACTAATATTCACCAAGGATATTAGTCAGACCCAGATTTTTTTAAAATAAAAAAACATATGAAAAAAATATTCTTTTCAATTCTTACCCTAATTAGTTTTTCTTTAATCGCACAAAATAATTGCTACTGGCAGCAACATGTTGATTACACAATGGATATTGACATGAATGTGGAAAACTATCAGTTTGATGGTGTGCAAAAACTTGTATACACCAATAATTCACCAGATGATCTGAACATGGTTTTTTACCATTTACAGTTCAATGCTTTTCAGCCTGGAAGTCAAATGGATATTCGATTGCAAAATATTGTAGATCCTGATGGAAGAATGGTAAACAATATTGGCACAAAAGAAAAGTCCGTTTATGAGAGCAGAATCTCTAAATTAAAATCAAATGAAGTCGGTTTTCAAAAAATCATTTCATTAAAACAAAACGGCAAACCAGTTAAATATGAAGTGATTGGAACTATTTTAAAAGTAAGGCTAAACACACCAATCAAGGCAGGCAAGAAAGCAACTTTTGATATGAAATTTAAAGGACAGGTTCCGGTTCAAATTCGCAGATCAGGGAGAAATAATGCAGAAGGAGTTGCTTTATCCATGGCACAATGGTATCCTAAACTAGCTGAATACGACACCGAAGGCTGGCATGCCAATCAATATATAGCAAGAGAATTTTATGGTGTTTGGGGTAATTTCGATGTAACCATTCATGTTGACAAAGACTACACTATAGGAGGTACTGGCTATTTACAAAATCCACAGCAAGTTGGGCATGGTTATGAAAACACAACTAAAAAGCTAAACCTTCCAAAAGGAAATAAATTGACCTGGCATTTTAAAGCCCCGAATGTGCATGATTTTACCTGGGCTGCTGACAAAGATTATAAACATGATATCGTTCAGGTACCTAACGGACCAACTTTACATTTTTTATATAAAAATAAACCCAAAACAATTGAGAACTGGAAAAAAATGGAAGAGATGGCTGTAAAAACCATGCAGTTTTACAGTAAAACAATTGGTATGTACCCATATAAACAATACTCTATTATCCAGGGTGGAGATGGTGGTATGGAATATGGAATGTGTACACTGATAAATGGAGATGTTCCTTATAAATCACTGGTAGGCACCATGAAACACGAGATGGCTCATTCATGGTTCCAGTTTGTTCTTGCTTTTAATGAAACTAAACATCCATGGATGGATGAAGGGTTTACTTCTTATGTTAGTTCTCTGGCTTCAAAAGAATTCAGCAAAAGTAAAGAAGATTATTTTATTTTTGACCGTGTTTATAAAACTTACAACTATCTTGCTAATTCAGGCAAAGAGGAGCCATTAACCACACAGGCTGATAGGTACGATACAAACATGGCATATTCTATTGGAAGTTATTATAAAGGTCAAATATTTTTATCACAATTAGGTTATATTATTGGTGAAGAAAATTTAGCAAAAACCATTAAAAGGTTTTTTACCAAATTCAAATTTAAACATCCAACACCAAATGATATCAAGCGTGTAGCAGAAAAAGTATCAGGTATTCAGCTGGACTGGTATTTAAACGAATGGATAGAAACCACCCACACCATTGATTATGCAGTAAAATCTGTTTCAGACAAAACAATTCATTTAAACAGAATCGGACAAATGCCTATGCCTATTGATCTAAAAGTTACCTATACGGATGGAACGACGGAAAGCTATTATATTCCACTACAAATGATGTTGGGTAAAAAACCAAACAAAGCAACTGTTTTACCCTATTGGAGCTGGGAAAATCCAAATTTTACTTTTACAGCAAAAAAATCAGTTAAAAAAGTTGAAATTGATCCAAGTTTATTCATGGCTGATGTGGACAGAAGTAATAATGTTTTTGAGGTAAAATAAGCAACTTTACCCACAAAAAAACCCGATAAGAAAAATTTTATCGGGTTTTTATTTTTATTAAGTTAAATACTATTTCAATTTCTTTTTAACTTCTACTTCCTGGAAGGCTTCTATAATATCATCCACCATAATATCATTGTAATTTTTCACCTGCATTCCACAATCATAACCTTTAGAAACTTCTTTGGCATCATCTTTAAATCGTTTCAATGAAGAAAGTTCTCCTGTAAAGATCACAACATTATCTCTGATCAGTCTGATTCTTGAACTTCTAAATATTTTACCATCAAGAACCATACAACCTGCAATGGTACCTACTTTAGATATTTTATAGGTTTCTCTAATCTCTGCAGTACCGGTAATTTCTTCCACAATATCCGGAGATAACATTCCTTCCATTGCATCTTTTACATCATCTATTACTTTGTAGATAATAGAATAGTTACGGATATCAATTTCTTCCTTATCTGCTATCTGACGAGCACTACCTGTTGGCCTAACATTAAATCCAATAATAATTGCCTCAGAAGCCGATGCAAGTAACACATCTGATTCTGTAATAGCACCCACACCTTTATGGATAATATTCACCTGAATTTCTTCCGTAGACAATTTTTGTAAAGAATCTGTCAATGCTTCTACAGATCCATCCACATCACCTTTTAGAATAATATTCAATTCTTTAAATCCACCAAGTGCAATACGACGACCAATTTCATCTAAAGTAATATGACGTTGTGTACGGACAGATTGTTCACGACTTAACTGTGACCGCTTGGAAGCAATTTGTTTGGCTTCGCGTTCATCAAAATAAACCTTGAATTTATCACCAGCCTGTGGAGCTCCATCTAAACCAAGTATAGATACCGGTGTTGAAGGTCCCGCTTCTTTGATATTATTTCCTCTTTCATCCTGAAGAGCTTTGATCTTACCTGAGTGTTTTCCAGCCAGTATAAAATCACCAACTTTTAATGTTCCTGCATCTACCAAAATAGTAGAAACATAACCTTTCCCTTTATCCAAAAACGCTTCTACTACAGAACCTGTAGCCGATTTATTCGGATTGGCTTTTAACTCCAGCAATTCTGCTTCAAGTAATATTTTTTCTAACAAATCACTTACACCTGTTCCTTTCAGTGCAGAAACATCATGTGATTGAATTTTCCCTCCCCAGTCTTCTACAAGCAAATTCATCTGAGCAAGTTCTTCTTTTACTTTTTCAGGATTTGCATCTGGTTTGTCAATTTTATTTATTGCAAAAACAATTGGTACTCCAGCTGCCTGAGCATGACTAATTGCTTCTTTCGTTTGTGGCATGATCGAATCATCTGCTGAAATCACAATTACTGCAATATCAGTCACCTGTGTACCACGGGCACGCATTGCTGTAAATGCTTCGTGACCCGGTGTATCTAAAAATGTAATTCTTTGTCCATCTTCCAGTTCAACCGCATAAGCCCCAATATGCTGTGTAATCCCTCCGGATTCACCTGCAATTACATTTTCTTTACGAATATAATCCAGTAAAGATGTTTTACCGTGATCTACGTGTGCAATTACCGTAACGATCGGATCTCTTGGTTGTAGGTCTTCTGGTTTATCAACTACTTCCTCTTCTGCTTCCTCTACTTCTGCACTAACAAACTCAACTTCGTAACCAAATTCTTCTGCAACAATAGTAAGGGTTTCGGCATCTAGTCTTTGATTCATTGAAATCATCAAACCTAATGACATACAAGCAGAAATAACCTGTGTAACCGAAATATTCATCATGGTTGCCACTTCATTTGCCGTAACAAATTCGGTTACCTTGATTACTTTACTTTCTGCTTCCTGTTGTTCAAGTTCCTTCTCTGTTTGCTGACGGTGCAGATCTCTTTTCTCTCTACGATATTTCGCCCCTTTACCTTTTTTAGATTTACCCTGTAATTTTTCAAGGGTTTCTCTTACTTGCTTTTGTACTTCTTCTGCTGAAGGTTCTTCTTTAACAATTGGTCTTCTTTTTCCAGGACCTCCCTTGTTAAATCTACTTTTTCCTGCATTTTGACCTTGATTTTGTTTATAATCTACACGAGGTTTGTGTATTCTTTTTCTTTTTTTCTTTGCTGCATCTCCACTCTTTGCTGTTTCCTTTCCTTTCTTTTCAGTAGGTTTTTTCTTCGGACGGTTAAACTGAGAAAGATCTATCGTTTCTCCTGTTTTTTTAGGCCCTGATAATTTTTCGTATTTTGTTTCTATCTTTTCGGCATCTTCAGGTCGTTTCTCTTCAACAACCTTTTTTACTACAGATTGAACAGGCTCTTCCTTTTTAACTTCCTCCGGTCCAACTACTTTTTCAACTGGTTTGGCCTTCTCCTTCTTTTTTGGTTCAATATCAATCTTACCAACTTTCTTTAAGCCCTGTAATTTTTTCTCACCTTTAATTAGTTCAACCTTTTTCTCCTTTACTTCTTCTGTAACGGTTTCTTTTGGAGCAACTTCTTCTTCTTTTACTACTTCAGGTTTCGTTTTAGGCTCAATTTCAATTTTACCAACAGTTTTTGGACCGGTAATTTTTTCAGATTCTGTTTTAAAGATCTCATTTCGCTTAGCCTCTTCTCTTAATCTTTTTTCTTCAATTTCCTTCTCCTGAGCCAAACGAATTTCTTCTTTCTCCTTACGCTTTTCCTCACCAATTTCTTTAGAAGCAACTTTTTTACTTTTATCAGTTTGAAACTCATTTGAAAGAATAGTATACACTTCCTGAGAAACTTTTGTAGTAGGCCGGGCATCAATATCTACTCCCTTACCGGCTAGAAACTCCACAGCTCTATCCAGAGAAATATTCAATTCCCTTAATACTTTATTAAATCGTTGTGGTTTATATTCAGTCATAAAATTATTTATTGTGAAACCTCTAATTAATTGCTTGTTTTTAAATTACTTAAGATTCAAATTCTTCTCTTAAAATTCTTTGAACTTCCATAATTGTTTCTTCCTCTAGATCAGTTCTTTTGGTCAATTCAAAAAGATCCAGATCCAATACGCTTTTTGCTGTATCCAATCCAATATTTTTGAATTCATTGATTACCCATTCTTCGATTTCATCAGAGAATTCAGTTAATTCAACATCATCTTCCACGCCTTCTCTTTGCACATCTATTTCATATCCGGTTAATTGACTCGCTAGTCGGATATTTACTCCTCCTTTACCAATCGCCTTTGAAACTTCTTCCGGTTTTAAGAAAACATCAACTCTGGGTCTTTGACCATCAACAGCCTCATGAATCTTAATGGAAACAACTTTGGCAGGACTTAAAGCTCTTTTTATAAATTGCTCATCAATTTTAGTATAATTGATTACATCAATATTCTCATTTCCCAGTTCTCTTACAATACCATGAATTCTTGATCCTTTCATACCCACACAGGCACCAACCGGATCAATTCTGTCATCATAAGAATCAACTGCTATTTTCGCTTTTTCACCAGGTATTCTTGCAACTCGCTCAATAGTAATCAATCCGTCAAAAACTTCCGGAATTTCCTGCTCAAACAACTTAACCAAAAATTCAGGTGCTGTTCTTGATAAAATTATAGATGGTTTATTTCCTCTGAGCTCAACACTTTTGATAATCCCTCTTACAGATTCTCCTTTTCGGAAAAAATCAGATCTAATCTGCTCACTTTTTGGTAAAATCAGCTCATTTCCATTATCATCCAGTAAAATTACAGCATTATGGCGAACATGGTGCACTTCTGCACTATATAATTCACCTTCCAGTTCTTTATACTGTTTGAATATATTTGTATTATCATGCTCATGAATCTTTGAGATCAAATTCTGACGTAAAGCTAAAATTGCTCTTCTGCCAAGATCTACTAATTTCACCTCTTCAGACGCTTCTTCTCCTACTTCAAAATCTGGTTCAATTTTTATTGCATCTGATAAGGATATTTCTTCATTATCATCTTCAACCTCACCATCCTCAACAATCAATCTATTTCTCCAAATCTCTAAATCTCCCTTGTCAGGATTGATAATAATATCAAAATTATCATCCGATCCATATTTTCTTTTTAAAGCTGCTCTAAAAACCTCTTCAAGTATTGCCATTAGCGTAACTCTATCAATACTTTTTTCATCTTTAAACTCTGAAAATGATTCAATTAATGCAATATTCTCCATTATTAATTTTTTAAAAAATAAGCTTCACTTTTGCTTGTTTTATTTCACTTAGTGGTATTCTTTTTTCTTTAACCACAGTTATTTTTCCTTTCCCTATGGGCTTGGGTTCACGAGCTTTCCATTGTAGTAAAATATCATGCTCTTTTACCTCCATCAACTTTCCTTCAAATTTTTCGTTTTCTGTTCTAATTTTCAAAGTTCTGTCAATGTTCTTATTATACTGTCTTTGATCAACCAGCGGATCTGTAACATTTGGTGTTGTTACTTCCAGTGAAAAATCTTCTTCATCACGATCTAAATTGTGCTCCACATGTCTGCTAATTCTTATACATTCACTAAGAGGAACACCTGAATCTCCATCTACAACAACCAGTATACCATTGTTTTCTGAGAATTTTAAATCAATTAAAAATAAAGTGCTATTCTCTTCAATAGCCTCATTAACCAAGGTTATAACTTTATTTTTCATTCGATTTTTTGTATAAAAAGAGGGGACTTTTTGTCCCCTCCAACTCAATTCCGTCGTAAATTTCGCTGCAAATATACTAATTCATTTTATAATGACAAAAATCATCTTCAAATTAAGCAAAATTTCGTAACTTTATGTAGTTCAATTTAAATAATCATGTTATGAAACGAATATTAGTCCCCGTAGATTTTTCGAAAGAGGCAGAATGCGCAGCACGAGTTGCAGCAAGTATTGCCAAAAAAACAGGAAGTGACATATTTTTGCTCCATATGCTTGAGCTACCTGTGAATACCATTGACCCAGCCGAGTTAACCAGTATTCGAACTGAACCTCAAATTATTTACTTCATGAAATTAGCACATGAAAAATTTGAGAAATTCATAAAACTACCTTTCTTCAAAGGTATTAAAATTGTTGAATCTGTTCAGTTTCATCATGCTTTTTCGGGCATTATCAATGAAAGTAAAAAAAATAAAATTGACCTGATTGTCATGGGATCTCAGGGTGTTTCAGGCTTACAGGAAATGTTTATCGGATCCAATACCGAAAAAGTTGTTCGTAATTCTGATATTCCGGTGCTTGTGATTAAAAAAGGGAAAGATAAATTTGACGCTAAAAATATTGTTTTTGCTTCTGATTTTAAAAAAGAGAGTAAAAGAGTATTTCCAAAATTATTGGAATTTGCTCAATTATTTGACGCCAAAATTCATTTTCTCTATATAAACACCATACATAACTTTAGCACAACCAAAGAGATAGAGAAAAAAATGGATAAATTTATCAAGGATTTCGATATCAAAAATTATACAAAAACTATTTATAATGATATTTCTATTGAAAAAGGAATTTTAAGTTATTCACGTAAAATTAAAGCCGATCTGATTGCTTTAAATACACATGGCAGAAGTGGATTATCACAATTGTTTAACGGTAGTATTGGACAGGAACTCACAAATCATGCATTAAGACCCGTTATCACCTTTAAAATATAGGTTTGTTATAAACATAACTTAATATGAAAAATGTTTTAGTTGCAATTGATATTGATAACAAAGAAGAATTACTGATCCAAAAGGCTATTGAAATAGCAAAAAAATTTAAGTCAAAAATCTGGGTACTACATGCATCTGCTCCAGATCCTGATTTTGTTGGTTTTGAAGCCGGGCCTCAAAGTGTAAGAGATGCTCGGGCAGATACTTTACACAAAGAGAACAGGATTATTGGGTTATTAACTGATAAAATTAAATCAGAAGGACTCGAGACTACTGGTCTATTGATTAAAGGTCCAACCATTGATGTAATTATGGGAGAATCGGAAAAATTAAAAGCCGAACTTCTTATCATAGGGCACAAAAAACATGGTTTTATTGAGAAACTGATCAGAGGCAGTGTATCTGGTGGTGTACTTCAACATACCAAAATACCTGTTATGATTGTTCCTGTTGATTAAAACTGGAAATAAATAAAGGCTTGAAGTTCTGATGACATTGCCTGATATACACCAAAAATCACAACGCTGCTTAAAACAATTTTAACTGGTAAAGGGAAAGCGATAAAGGTTTCCCTATACCAGTTTTTTACTTTTACAGGTAACCAATGAATTACATAACCAATTAACATTACAAAGAATACATTGCTATAAGATTTTAAAATTTGAGGAATCAGTTCCGGACTAAAACTATTTCTGATCTGGTCAATGATCTGCCAGGTACTTTCCATGTTCTCAGCCCTAAACCAAATCCGTGTAAACGTGATAAAATTAAATGTGATAAATATTTTTACAACAACACTTAATACATTGTTCAATTTTTCATAAGGACTTATCTTTCGCCACAGTTTATAAACTATCAAACCTAAACCGTTCAAGCCTCCCCAAATCACAAACTGCCAGCTTGCACCATGCCATAATCCACCTAACAGCATTGTTATTAGTATATTAATATTTGTAATCAACCAGCTTCTAAAAGGTTTTATCCAAAAAGCCAGCAAAACAGAAACTACTATCAAACCTAGTATTGCATACAGAACAAATATATTTCCTGAAAGCAAAACAATAAAACCAATGATAAATGCCAAAGCGATCCAGGTTCCTGCACTACCTCCTCTGTTTCCACCCAAAGGTATATACAAATAATCTTTTAACCAGGAAGATAGACTGATATGCCATCTTTTCCAGAACTCCCCAACATTTCTTGCTTTGTAAGGTGAATTGAAATTAATGGGCAGTGAAAAACCCATCAACAGAGCAACTCCAATAGCAATATCGGTATAACCGGAAAAATCAGCGTAAACCTGTAATGAATAGCCATACAATGCCATTAAATTTTCAAAACCAGTAAACATGGTTGGATTATCAAAGACCCTGTCAATAAAATTAACAGCAATATAATCACCTATAATTACCTTTTTTGACAAACCCTTTAAGATCCAAAATATGGCAAGCCCGAATTGATGTTGGGTAAGTTTATAGGGTTTGTAAAGTTGCGGAATAAAATCTGCCGCTCTAACGATTGGCCCGGCAACAAGTTGTGGAAAAAAGGAAACATAAAAACCAAAATCAAGAATATTTCGAACAGGCGTAATATGTTTGCGGTAAATATCAATAGAATAGCTGATAGTTTGAAAGGTGTAAAAAGAAATTCCTACCGGTAATAATATTTTATTCACCTCAAAATGAGTTCCTACATTATTATTGGTCCACTGAGCAAAATGATTAAAAACCTCATAATTTGTGTGAAAAAATTCATTAAAAGAATCCGTAAAAAAGTAAGCATACTTAAAATATGACAACACAAAAAGGTTGATAAATACACTTGCTGCAACAAATATTTGCTTTTTCCAGTTCTCCTTTGAGCCGTAGATCAATTGCCCTATGATAAAATCAGAAAGAGTAGAAAACAATAAAATACTTATAAATAAACCACTTGTTTTATAGTAAAAAAACAGACTTACAAAAAATAAATAAGCATTTCGTAATCCTCTTTTTTTATATACCAAAGAATAAAAGAATAATACGACCGCGAAAAATCCCCAAAAGAAAAATCGGGTAAATATCATAGGCTCACCCTCATTGTACGAAAATAAATGTAGAATATTTTCAGTACTAAAAAAATGACCAAGCCATTGCAACATGATATCCATACTATTCAATAACAATTTCTTTTATTTGTTCTAGATCATTTAAAATATGGTCGGCAATTACAAATCGATTATCATTAACATTCTCATCATCCGGAATAGCAATCACTTTCATCATAGCAGATTTTGCCGCAAGAACTCCATTAAATGAATCTTCAATAACCAGGCATTCATCTGCGTGAACACCTAAATCCTGTGCTGTTTTGATAAATATTTCAGGATGTGGTTTCCCAAAAATTAAGAATTCGGCAGAATTGATCACTTCAAATGATTCCTTTATCAATAGTTTATTGATCACTGCTTCAATTAATCTCATTGGAGATGAGGAAGCCAGAGCAATTTTAAATCCTTTTTCTTTAAAATAATTTAAAGCAAACCCCACCCCTATCATAGCGTTTCCTTTTTCAATAATTAGCTGGGTTACTCTTTGCAACAACTCTGCTTCTACTTTTTTTACTGATTTACCTTTCCATGGTGTTAATTTATACCAGTAATCGATTACTTCAGACGTTCTCATACCCATGGTTTGCATACACATTTCATTTGAAAAAGACAAACCCACTTTGGCAAAGGTTTCAATTTCTGCCTGCCTCCACAATGGTTCTGAGTCAATCAAAACCCCATCCATATCAAATATAACTGCTTTAATCTTCATGCTGAATTGTTAAATATTTATTGTAATCATTCATCAAAGCCTGAAACATTAAATTGCCAATTAACTGATAACCCTTGTTGGTAAAATGTATCTTATCTGCTTTGGCATAACCATTTTCTTCCCAAAATTTGACTGATCCCAAACCTCCCATTATTTCGAACAAATCCCACAAACCTGCATTGTGTTTTTTTGCCAGATCAACCATCACATTTCTTGCTTCAATACCTCTTTTATTTGGATATTTTCTTTTGTAGTAACTATCATTATTTGTCACAAAAAGAAATTCAGCATCCGGATTTACCGATTTGACCCATTGCATCAATTTTTCATAATTATCAGCATAATCCTTAGGTTTAAAATTGTCATAATAAGCATCATTGATTCCAATACAAAAAACAATCAGATCTGGATCAACAACTTTTAACTGATCAACAAACATTTCATTGCGTAAAAAACTGCTTGTTTTTGCACCGTTTACACCGATAGAAGTATAAATAATTCCCGGATCATCATTTTCCGGACTAAGTCCGTACAAATTAAATTGTTTTTGCAAACTATTTGTCTTTTGAATTTCAACCGATAGAGTGTCTGTTTCTTTTTGTAAGAAAAACTCCGTATAACCAAGCTCTTTGTTTTTGACAATCTTTTCAGGAGTTTCCGAAAGAAGTTTTACTTGAAAACTGGCAGTATCAAAATCATGAAAAACTTTTATTCTGTTGAAGGTGTAATTTGTTAAAGAATCATGCCTATACCCTATTTGAAAGGAGCTAATACTATCGGTTGTTTTTACGGTAATACCCGAAACACCCCATTTTTCGTGATGTTTCTTCACTGAATTCCGAAAGGATTCCCATTTTCCCGTAAAGGAAATCTGATGGTTTTTTGGATTCCATGTTTTTGCCATTTTAAATGGAAAAACAAAACCTCTCCCACCATTTAAACTATCGGAAATTGCTAAAAAATCCATTCGAACCTGATCTGGCCAAATCTCTGCCTGAATATGCGAACCTCCAATTTGCATGATTTTAACTTTTCCCTTTTTCTCCGTTAAAAGAGTATGCAATTTTTTATAAAAAGTATTGAAATTAGCACCTTTATCATAAAAATGAATATAATTTTCTTTATCATTTACAAAACCATATTCCGCAAATGAAGGAGAACTATTTTGTGCTTTTGTCAAAAAAGCAGAGATCAGAAAGAAAGCAAATAGAATATTTTTAGCGGATACTGTCATTTACAACCTTTTTTCCTTTTTTATTGGATGATTCATAAGTATCATACATTTTAAACAATTCTTTTATAAATATTTGTGATATTTTTACTGCTCCCTTTGGTGTGAAATGAATATAATCAGAAGCGCCCAATGCCGGCTCTGCATTCACCCAAAGTGACATAGAGTTCTTCCCTCCCATACCTTCATACATATCCCAAAATAAACAATCAGAACTCAGTGCTGCATTTTTAACAGCATCACGAATAGACTCTAAATGTGGCTGGGTTACAAACTCCGTTTTATCTTTTATAGACATATCTCCCGGCCCAATTATCAAAATTACAGCCTTAGGGTTTATTCTTTTCAAATAACTAATTTGCTGTTTGAACCAGTTACTATAATCTTTGATCTGTTTTTCATATTTGATATATGGAACGGTATTTCCACCAAATTCAAGAATGATCATATTTGGCGACAAGCTTTTGTACATTACTTTTAACAGACCGGCATCCTGCCTGGTAAATAAAGTACCTGACGAACCCCTTAATGGAATGTTATCCATTACAATTCCAGTATTTCCTTCTAAAGAAATTCCAAAAATATCCGGACTCTCTTTCCCTTTAAATTTTATTTCAAGCTCATTAGGAGTTGAAGTAAAAGTTGCCTGAATCTTCTTAAAGGTAGTTTGTGGGTTGATTGAACCTGATTTAACGATTTTACCATCTGCAATTATTTCATAAGTCACTTTGTAATTCCAGTTTCTCAAATAAATATTTACCTGTGTATATTGCTGAATTTTACGATAAGATAATTTGGCTTTTTCAATTTTTATCCAACCTTCAATTTCCTGATTTTCATCAAGAATACTATCTGCCGGAATGGGTGTAAATCTACAAAAACTCATTAAAGCCCCGTATTTTCTATGCTTTACCGCAGGATCCTTTTTACCAAAACCGGTATATCTTTTCCAGTTTTTTGAATAGGTATTATTTAAGGTCCACTTTTGAGAAACCTGAATCACAGGAAACAACCCGACACCACTACCACCATATTTTTTTTGTAACTGGTTGCGAAGATAAGATGTAATTCTATCCGATTCTATTTGAGAGTCTCCATAGTGTAAAATCCGAATTTTTTTACTCTTTGCATTCTTTAACGCCTTTAAAAACAATTGTAAAGATGCAAATGCCTTTTCATTTCCCTGGATACTTTTTCCAACTTTACTTATAGAATCTAATTTGTATTTAATAATAGAGTCTAGCTTGGTTTTATAAATAGAATCTTGCTTTTGTTTATTTAAAGTACTGTCAATTTTTCTTAGAATAGCTGTTGAATCAATCAATTTAGCCAAAGCTACTTCTTCTTTTGACACACTGTCTTTTTTCACTTTTAAAGCAAAAAACTCTTCAGTTGTTGGAAATTTTAATTTAAGAGATCCTATTGCAATGCCTTTATCGGGGAAAAAACTCATCAAAATAAAAAGCAAAGCCATCACACCCAGCAAACTAAGCAATGTAGTTATGGGTTTAATATCTACTTTTTTAATTTTTGTTTCCTCTTTATTCTTAATGAGAAGATCGTTTAAGTGTTTGAAAATATATTTTTATCAAAAAAACAAATATATATAAAATTGCCGTACAAAAGAGTGGTGTTTTTTTCATAAAAAAATCCCGGAAAATAATTTCCGGGATTTTCTTTCTTTAAATTTAAAGTATTCTACTTAGAACTTAAAATCCTTGTCACTGTTTAAAAAATCTATACTTTTTTTACAACTTACCAAAGGTTCAAAATTATATCTTTCCACTTCAACTATACCGTATTTCATTCCTGACTTTTTTTTTGCAGCAAAAATCGATTTGAAATCTACTGGTCCAGTTCCTAATTCTTTGGAGTCTTTGATGTGCCATAGCAAGAATCTTTTTGGATATTTATTGAAATAATCAACAGGATTTTTACCTCCTTCACCTACCCAATACAGATCCATTTCAAACATCATTTTATTTGGGTCTGCCAACTCTAACATCCAGTCATATATTGGTTTTCCTTCAAAAACTGTTGTGAATTCTTTGGAGTGGTTATGGTAGCCAAAATTGATGCCTTTTGCTTTGCATTTTTCACCTACAGCATTAAAATACTTCATGTATTTTTTTAAACCTTCTAAACTATTATATCCTTCTTTACTCATCCAGGGCTGAACGATCCATTTTACTCCTGCTGCTGCATGCGCATCAATACACATATCCCACCAGGCCATTGTTTTATCCCAGTTTGCTGCATCTGGCATATCTTTACCTGCATGCGAACCCAAAAATTCAAGACCATTTCTTTGACATAAGTTTCTAAATTCAACAGGAGTCATACCATAAAATTTACCATCGTTAAAGCCTGCTGCTTCTACAAATTTATACCCCATATCACCAACTTTGGCAATGGTACCTTTTACATCTTTTTTCATGTCATCCCGCACAGAATACAACTGTATACCTATAAACTTTTCTTTCGGTTTGAAACCTGAAAATAAAACACCCTGTAATACAAGAACAACTATTCCTAAAAAGAATAATATTCTTAAACCTATTTTTTTAAGATTCATTTGTAATGATTTTAATTGATTAATGATTAGATATCAACGAAAATATTGATACACATTTTTAAATATGAAACCAAATTTACTAATAATACTTTAAGATAAGTGTTTAAAACTATTTTTTATTTAAAAAGAAAAGATCTGTATCATTTATTTTATAATCTTTTTTTACAGATAATCTTTCATCAATAAAGCAGCACCAAGTGCACTGGTATTTTTCATTTGCGAAGCTTCAATGTTCAGATCAGGCATCATTAAAGAAAGAAATTCCATAAAAAATAAATTTTTATTAAATCCTCCGGAAATATAAATACTTTTTAAATTATTCTCTTCATCAAGAATATAACCAAGCCCTTCATAAACCAGTTGACTGATCTCGAAAACAAGCTGGATATACGCCTCCTCAAAATTGGCAAAAGAATTCACCAAACTCATATCTGCTTTATAATCAATAGGAATTCCGTCCAAGAAAAATATTTTTTTAGAATTTTGAAAGATTTTCAGGCTGGTATTTTTATCAAAATCTATAGTAAGATAGTAGTCTTTTTCTTTACCAAAAAAAGAACTTAGATCTATTACATTAACTTCATGAACATGACCTAAAAATTGCATGGAAGATTTGACTTGCTTTTTATCTGTAGTCATAAAACAAAGACAATTGTTTTCTAATTGTGATTGTGTCAACTGCTCTTTACTGAATGGATTCATGCTAATAATCCATGTTCCGGTAGATAATAATATAAACTCTTCTTGCTGGTTTTCTTCCAGTAATGGAATTAAGGAAGAAGAGCTATCATGTAAACCTGATCCAATAGCTAAATTATCGCCATTCAATTTGATTATCACAGTATCCTTTCCATTTATAGGAATAGGTAGTGATATACTTTCTTCTTCTAACCAGTAGTGATATTTCATTTGATCAAAATCCCAAATAGCCGTATGGGCACCAATAGAAGTAAAATCAGCAGTGATCTTATTTGAAAATAAATAACTTAAATATTGTGGATAATGCAAAATTGATGCTACCTGTTTCCAGTATTGGTTTTTTTTATTTTTCAGCCAATAGATTTGCAAGCCAGAATTCAGCATGCCATAAGCAGGGGATGCTGTTCTTCTGGAAAACTCTTTCACACCACCATAAGTACTATAAAAACCACTGAAATCCATAGATTCCAGTGGTTTTAAGTAATTATATAATGGAGCTACTCTTTTTCCTGATTTATCTAAATAAACCAAAGTAGCTCCATGTGTAGTAAAATTGATTGCTTTTAACTTGAAAATGTTTTCTTTTTGAATAGATTCGATTTGACCTTTAATCCATTTTTCAATGGAATCAATATCATCACATGGAAAATTATCATCATCTACCGTTTCCTTGAATCGCTTTGACTTTTCATAAACAATATGAAATTCCTTATCAAATAAAAATATTTTTTTATTTGTTTTACCAATATCAAAAACAGCAATAACGTCTATCATCTATTATTATATCATTATTTTATAAAAAGATTAATCCCACAAAGAATTTCTATCAATAAACGAGACCAGTGAGTCAGCCATTTTCTGATGCGTTCTTGCTTCGGGATGCCCTTCATATTCCTGATAAGGGAAAAAGAGAGTGTAAATTTCAGGATCATTCATCCGTTCAACAGCATTTTTTATATAACCCGGCCACGGAGATCCTTTAACAGTTCCATCCATTGTTCCAAGTGCACAGACAATTCTTGCATCGAGGTAAGTTTTTCTAATCTTTTTAAGAAAATCTTCGTATTTACTGATTATAAATTCTTCTGTAGGCTTTTGATCACCAAACCGGTGTTTAAATTCAGGATGATCTGGTTTTTCAACAAGCCAAGAATCATTTTGAAATAAGTTGATCACCACAATATCCGGAGTAACTTTTTTAAAATTCCATTTACTCGAAGCATCTTCCGGATCCAGTCTGCTATACATTTCATCCATAATCAATGGAAACCAGCTAATCGTTACACCAATACCGCTACGGGCTGTACAATAATAATTGGCGTTGTAATGTCTTGCGGTTAATGCTCCGTAAGTGAGATAGTTATTTGTAAATATACCATCCGGAGAATCTTTAATGGTATCACCAATGGCATAACCTGCTGTAATAGAATTTCCAAAGAATTCTATAGTACGGTTGGAAGGTTTTGGAGGAGCGAGCAATTTCGTTCCTTTACCGGTCTTAAAACCATAAAAAAGTGTTGAACCCTGATTCCATTCAGTACGTTTGAATAATTCAAGAGTATGATTTCCTTTTGCAATTCCTGAAATCAGATGATAACTTGTTTTTACCGAATCAGGATTCAAAACAGAAAGAACCTTACCATCCAGTATTACATTATAATAATTCTTTTTATGGTCGTCTTTTAAGATTACATTTAAATCCGATCCTTTAAAGTTAATTTTAATCGTAGTTCCAGGCCAGAATAAAACTGCCGGGCTGTCTTTCTGCAAATCAACTCTTCCTGTATAAAGAATATCTTTATCACTTGCATTTATAAAGCCTTGTTTTTCATCAACCTTCCTGACCTTACATGAGGTAAGTGTTGCTAATGTAAAAAGAAGGATGTAAATATATTTATTCATTTATAAAAAACAGATTCAATTAAGATTATTTAATACCGTATAAAGAACCGTAGTTTTTACATGCTCTGTAATCCGATCCTTCCAAATCCATTCCAAAAGCAGACCATGCACTTGGACGGAAAACATCCTCACCATTCACATTATGCATATTTACAGGTATACGAAGCATTGATGCCAACGAGATCAGATCTGCTCCGATATGTCCGTAGGAAATAGCACCGTGATTTGCACCCCAGTTTGCCATTACTGAATAAACATCTTTAAATCTACCTTCACCTGTAGTTCTTGGTACAAACCAGGTAGTTGGCCAGGTTGGATTTGTTCTTTCATCTAAAATTTCATGAATATCACCTGGTAACTCAACTGTCCATCCTTCTGCAATTTGCATTACAGGTCCGATACCTTTTATAAGATTAACACGTGACATAGTTACAGGCATGGAACCTTTGGTCTTAAATTGGGATGAAAAACCTCCTCCTCTAAAATAAGATCGAATAGCCGGTGGCCATTTTGTGTTATCCAAACATTTTTGA
>VAPK010160356.1_pt1 | contig 38542 bp, 28 predicted proteins | sample 3395031 | NCBI WGS metagenome assembly VAPK01 (sample SAMN08290443, study PRJNA428436) | hydrothermal vent metagenome | isolation source: Deep-sea hydrothermal vent chimney 1 | place: Pacific Ocean: Juan De Fuca Ridge
AACACTTGGAGAATACAGATCGTGAAAACCATAGTTCTGAAGTAATATATTATTATCTGTTGAACCTTCAAATTCAAATATTCCAAGATTTGGACGTTTCCATTCTATACCATCTTTACTGCTTGCATAAAGTACTGGTGTTCTGTCTAAAACAGGCATACCATAATTATAAGTCTGATACCAAAATTTAAATATAGAATCTTGCTCATCGAAAATAACAGTTCCGAAACAATATGGGTTCTGTTCCCATACAACATCTGCTTTTATTAATGGATTCAGACTACTTTTTTTTGGTTGATGTATTGTTGAAATGATATTTTCACTACCAGATATCCAATAGTCATCCATAAATAGCTGCCAATTAGCATTGGTTTTTGAAACGGACTCTTTTAGAAGTAACAATTCCTCTGAACTGATTTTATTTTCAGTTTTACAAGCGGTTAATTGAATAATTAACATCATTAAAATGACACTTCTTTTTAATACATATTTTAACTTTTCCATGAAACTGGTATTGGTTCTTTAAATTGTTTTAATGTGACAATACAGATGCTTGAATTTCTGTTTTACTAATTTTATCATGACTCCAAGATAGCTTTAAGGCTTTACTCAAAGCTCCTTGAAAATATTTTACTGAAATTTTATGGAGTCCCTTTCGTAACGAAAGAGTTGTAACCTCCTCAGAATCACTATGCAGTCCGTCATTATCAATTACCTTATAATCATCAATATAGAGGGTACTTCCATCATTTGAACTCAAATAAAATGTGTACTGTCCATCTTCTTCAATGGTAATAATACCATCGTATATTATTGAAAAATAAGATCCGCTATTTTCATCAATAATTGTAAAATTACTAACAATACCTTTCTTAACTAAATGTGTATCATTGATATCTGTCGTATTTCTAAAATTACCTTCATAATATGAATAATTTAGTCCTGGTGCAGTGATAGAGATGTTTTCATTTGCCTGCAAATAAATATCTTCACCGATGGTTATCGAAATTAAATCACTTTCTGGTTGATCGGGACTTTTAGCAAACATGTTCAACAAGGTTGTCACCTCTATGTTCAGCGGCTTCTCATAGATTTTACTCGAATCAATCGTTGGATAACTGTTATCGGTGGTGTAGTAAATCAGTGCATTTTCCTCTTTACTGGCTAATTCCACGTGCCCATTTTTATCTGATAGAACATACGGATTAGAAGTTGCATTTTTATAAATCCAGTCCATACTCAATTTTGTTATTTGTGTAGTTTCTAATCCACTAAAATTTTTATAGTCTCCGGCACAATGCCCCAATAATAAATAATCGTCAATAAATTCAATAGCAGTATAACAGTACCATCCGTTCGGGTCACTTTCAATAGGTTTTATTTTCACCCATGTGTCTCCTTCATCTTTAGAAATAGCCAGATTGAAAGGCGTACGCTTGTTTCCACCTCTTAACGCTTTTGGGTTATGATTCCAAGCCATTAATAAATCGCCAGTTTGCGGAATTCGCTCAATGGATGCCGGCGAAAGTGGAGATACAATATTTGAGGCCTTTAATGTTGACCAATTTTCTCCATCATCATCGGAATAAGATATATATTGATACCCTGATTTTGTTCTGCAGAAAAGCATTACTCTACCATCATTTAACTCAATTACTCCTGGTTCTTGGGAAGTGACCTTTTCCGGATTGTAAACCTCATTCCCTCTTTTCCAGGTCAGACCATTATCATCCGAATAGTAACAAAGTAATCTTCCAATTGAATAATCATCACTTTCGGGTGTGCCATGTAAGGATACAGGCAATAAAATACGACCGTTTTTTAATTGTACTGCTCTATCATTATTCATGACATAATAACCGGGAATATCTGTAATGCACTGTTTAGGAGCACTCCATGTTTTTGTTTCGTCAGTAGATATTCTCATCACAGGTATACCGTCAACTTCAGAGTTTTTTCTTAAATAAAAAAGCGCTATTCGGCCATCATTTAATCGTAGTAAAGAAACAGACATGATATTCTTTTTTCCTTCATTCGGAATAATTATATGATCCTCTGTACTCCATGTTATTCCTTGATCATAAGAATATCTCCCGGCAAGATATGCATTGGCATCATCTCCAGTACCATCAGTAAAATGACTGTAAACAAAAAGAATTCGACCATCTTTCAGTTGAATAAAATCCCCTTCACTATTTCTAGGGTTATTTTCTTCTGGCTCTAAACGTAAAACTATTTCTTTTTCCTTTTCTGGATTTATAGATTTTGAATTACATGCCGAAAATGCAATAACTAATAATAGGATACTTGATTTTAGTAAAATATTTAGATCGTTCATGATTAGATTTAATTAAATTGTGTTATCGTTATTTGTTTACTCCCTTTTAAAGCTGATTCATGAGCAATTATTCCAAGTGCCGTATATGCTATTGCTTCATGAATATCAACTGTTGGTTTAATATCTATTATCCTTTTTCGTTTACTTAAATCTTATACTATACAAATCCACATCTTTCATTACAAAACGAAGTCTTACAGGTTTGCCATTTAATTTTTCTAGATCTGGATTACCTTCCCAAGTCACTTTCTTTTCAATTTCGTTTCCAATTACTTCTATTGAATTCTCTAATTCAAATCCATGGATTTTATTTCCACCTTCATCAAGTAGTTCAACTTTTATATAGCCGGTTGCAGAAGTTGCAAAATTCAATAATAATTCTTTGCCTTTAAAAGTTAGTAGTTTCGTGACCATTTCACCACCAGAATAAGGTGCATTTAGCGAAGCAAATCCATCTAAACGCATACTGTATCGCCTTAAGTGTTTTGTTGGTTGGGCATTGTCATGGCTTACATAAAGTGACATTTCTTTTGATCCGGTTTGTACGACATTCAAGGCTGGATAATTAGAACGAGAAACCCAATTTTGCAATCCAATTCCTGGCTTGATAAATCCTTCCATAAATGTTCTGTTATATTTATATCCTCCTCTTGTAGACATCAAGACCACATCCGAACAATCTCTAAAATATTCAGGATTTACATTTAATTGTTTCGCTTGTTCGGCACTAATTACCTGTCGCCCTGGCATAAAACGAGCAGCAATGGAAATATAAATATGAGGTGCTCTAAAATATGGGCTTGTTTGATTGGTATATAAATGTTCCATTGGTGTTGCCCCAAATTCCATCCGTTGAGGCTCTTCCCAGTGAATAAAATCTTTCGACGTTGTACGTCCAATAGTCCTTATTCCTGAATAATCAGGACCAGTCCATGTACGGAAATACAATACATACTGCCGTTCTTTTTCTGACCAAAATGCTACGTTTTGAGAGTCGAATGCTCCTTTTGTAAATAGAGGTGTAGAACCAATTTTATTCCAGTGAATTCCATCCTTAGAGGTAAAACCAAACAATCCTGATTTTTCTACTCCACCAAACGCTTTGTATTTTTCATTTGGTAAAGCATTGGGATTTGTATCTAAAAACGGAGAAAAATTATGGCTCAAGGGCACATCATTATATAGAATTACATTATTTTCACGAGTACCCATAATCTCATATATTCCTAGATTTGGTTTTTCCCAATGAATACCATCCTGTGACTCGGCATAGCAGGTATATTCACCTGGATTACCATCAGACCCAGATAGTGGTGTGCCGCGGTAATACATTTTATAGATTTCTTCATCTTTTATAACCGTGCAGTAGCCACTATGCGGACCTTCCCATGGCTTATCAAATCGCAATACAGAACCCATATCTCGTGGTTGATGTTGCATAAATTGAACATCTACAAGCTCATGAATTATATAATCATCAACAAATAATTCTAATTTATTTCCAATTTGCAATACCTCTCCATTTTCTTTGAATATTTTTTCTTTTTTTTCTCTGACCGAGAATTGCAATCTTCCCTCAATAACCTTATCGCCAACTTGTTTCTTTGCAATTAATGTCATTTCTCCTTTTATTCCTTTCGGAATTGTAAACTTTATTTTATCGGAATTTCCTTCCAGAGGTATCGTATTTTCACCATGTTGTAAAGTCCATTTTGTCGGAACTTTAAGTTCAAAGTAGTTGATAGAAAATCCTTCGATAAATGCTTCTATAGCTTCCCCTTCGTACAAGTAATTATTAACTGCGCGCAACTCCAATGTTTTTGGATACTTAGCCTCAATAAATTTTTGGTGTGCAGTTAACCCATACACTTCTAAGTAAGCTCCCCATCCACCACCACCTTGGTCCACCTTTATCAAAACAGAAGTCCTTTTTCCTGATTTAAGATGTACTTTCGTTGTATTTTGAGAGGGTTTAGCTCCTCTGTTACCCGCATGAAAAGCCACCAATTCACCATCTACCCACAATTTGCCAGCATCATTTGTTCCTAGATGTAATACCACTGTCTGATCGGTATCAGACACTAATTCAGTATATAGATAGGCACAAACATTGGTGTTTTTGCTGAATACACCTGTAAGATCCAAATAACTTGTATCCCATTGATAGGGTTTGAATTCTATTTTTTTACCATTTGGGGTTTTAACAGAAGTTCCTTTATGAATTTTTGGATTTGTTTCTCCTCCGATAGATTTTAAGAAATCGGTTGTGTAACCTTGTCGGGTTGCATCCCATTCTGTGCGCCTATCTGCATCTGGACTATCAAAGGGTCCGGCAACAAGCCAACTTGTAATTGCTATGGGTTCTGTATTTTGTGTTATTGTAGTTTGAGCGTACACAGGACTAACGGCGCAAACTATACTCAAAATTTGGATGGCACGTATAATGTGGTTTTTCATTTCTTGGTATTTTTCATTTTTTTTTCATTTTTAAAATAATCCATATCCCAGCCTCGCCCTCCTCAGAAGTAGGTCACCTGGTACTACAGATCAGAATAAAGCAAGTATTCCTGATCTTCCGGAACATCTTTGTTTCCATTGTGAATGCTCAGTTTTCTTTTATTCACTCTACTACTCCAAAGTAAAAATATAAGGTGACTGTCTTTTTTACTTTTGAAAGATTTTTTTCTTCCATTGGCTTTAGTGTTGATGCTTTTTGAAACTTCGTTCCAATATCTGGTATTTTATTTAAAAATGAAATATCTCCTTTAGGCCAAATCATGGCAGCTTTTCTTGGTTCAAAAGCCTCCATTTGTGAATACATTCTTAAAAAAAGATCATCATTTTCTGTCATTATTGTAATTGCTCCATCTTGTGTGTCAAGAACTGTCCATGAAAAATCTGCATAATAACCTGCAAATTCTGGGTAATCCCAATTGGTTCCAGGAACAAAATTTTTATAAGTATTTTGCCAAACATCAATAGTTTGTCCTTTTAGTCTGTTGCCCCAAACCCGATAAGGACCTTTACCTAACCATTTCATTCCATACATTCTATTTTCAGGATAATTAAAAGAAACTCCGTAATAATCCAATGAATCTTGTGTACTATATTCATATTCCAGTTTTAACCACCCATTACCTGAAATAGTCCATTTTAAATTGTCAAAATTGGAATGATTTTTTACTTCTATGGTTTTTTGGTTCATATTGTCATCAATTGTTAACGCAATTTTTTGTGGTGTTTCTAATACATTATCATCACTTGATGTAAAGAATGGGCCACCGTTAAATGGTATAGTATGTTCTCCATTTTTTACGCTTAACAATACACCTTTTTCTCTGCTAAAGTTAAAAGTAAAATTATCAGTATTTACCGCAATAATCTTTTTTGTTTTTTGAACTTTTGGTGTTTTTTCAGATTTTTTAACCACAGACTTTACTATTTTCTCATTGGTTTTCAATTTCCACCTCCAGGTATAAAGTTCTTCTTGGTATCTGTTGTAGGCAGTCAGTATAAGAACATCTGCATTAGAAACTTCTTTTGGTAAATTAAGGTTTATGCTTCCTTTTTGTTTAGGTGCAAGATCGGGACCAGAAATAGATCCGCTAGAAACCTCTATGTTATTAGAAAATATATCATTTAAATCTGCATGTTTTATTAATTTCCATCGGAAAGAACATTCTTTTAAATTGGTAAAATCATATCTGTTCTCTACTGTTATATTTCCATTATCAAAGAAGTTTGATTTATCATTGGTATCAATATAAATAGGTGACCATATTTCTTTTATCGTATAGAAACTAGCTTCTTTTTCTCGGTAAGGGCCTAAAATTCCATCACCAGCGTGATTCCCATCTACATCAATTATACCTAGTTTATCTACCCGAACCACACCTTCGTCAGCAAAATCCCATAAAAACATACCACCAGTTAATGGATTTCCATACATTAAATTCCAAAAATTATTCAATCCAGCTCCTAGTCCACCATCGTAAAGACCATGTAAATGTTCTGTTGGCATGAAAATATTCTCACCCGCTAATTTCTTTTTTACGCCTTCATAACTTTCATAGTGATCTGTATCAATATCGCTAAACAATGTCCATGGGTGCAATACACTTCTCTTTTGAGGATCGTATTTAGCAAATTCATCATCAATTTCTGTATTCCAGCCACCTTCATTGCCATTGTCCCAAAACAAAATAGAAGGATGATTTGTATCTCTAATAACCATTTGTTTTACCAATCTTTTAGCAGATTCAGTATCGTAAGATGGTTTTTGCCAGCCTGCTAATTCATCTAAAACATACAAGCCATATTCATCGCATAGATCTAAAAAATAAGTATCGGGTGGATAATGCGACATTCGAACCGCATTCATATTCATTTCTTTCATTAATTTGATATCCGTCAAACAATTGTTTCTATTTAAAGCACGACCCGTAGTTGGCCAAAAACTATGTCGGTTTACACCTTTCAATACAATTTGTTTGTTGTTTAAGAAAATACCTTCTCCTTTTCTAACTTCAATTGTGCGAAAACCAAATCGTTTTCTAATGGTATGAATGGTTTCTTTTTTATGTTTTAGTGAAATATTTACATAGTACAAGTTCGGAGATTCTGCAGTCCAATTTTTTTGACCACTAACTTTTGTTTCTAAAGTGATGTGCTTTGAATTTTTAGCAATTTCAGTAAAAATTAAATCACCAAATTTCTCACCATTCATTTGAATGATCTGGGCTTCAATTGTTGCGTCTTTTTCAATGTTTTCAAGATAAACATCTACGTTAAAAAAACCATCTGCTTTTACATTGATAGCGGTTCTAACAATATGCTGTTGGGGTTCTATTTTTAAATAAACAGGTCTGTAAATTCCACCAAATACCCAATAATCTGATACCCGTTCTGCAATTTCAATACTCTTATTTTCAGAAACCTTTTTAACAGTCACTTCTAATAAGTTATCTGCATCAAAAATAACCAAATCGCTAATATCGTATTCAAATCTATAAAAACCACCTTGATGAATTTTACCTGCTAATTTCCCATTGATCTTGACTTCTGTATCTGTCATACTTCCTTCAAAAACAATGGATATTTTTTTGTTTATAGAATTTTTCAGAACCGTAAAATGATGTTTGTAAAAACCAATTTCATCCCATTTGTTTTCATCATGACCATAATTGTAGCCTCCAAACCCTTGCAATTCCCAGTTTGAGGGAACAGGAATGCTTGTCCAAATATTGGCTTGCATACCTTTGGTAACTTTAAACTCCCAATCAACAGTAGATTCTGAATCCTTACCGGATAAATAAATAATTTCAGTTTCTTGGGCAATAGAGACTTGAAACAAAAAGAGTGTTAAAATAAATGAGATTGTAATTTTCATAATATGTGTTGATTATCGTTTAAAATATAAATAATTGGCTGGTTTTTGTTTTCCTGTGGTGGTCATAGTTGTAGTAACATCTATACTATTTCTTTGCCAATAATAAAAAACACCATGTTCTGTTCCAACCAATAAATCCAAAATTCCATCTTTATTAAAGTCTGAAACTACAGGTCCATCGGTATGTCCCATCAAAGTTCTTGAAGCTACGCGCCCCATATATTGCAATTGTATCTTTCCATCTTTCATTCCCATATTTTTCATCCAGTCAACAGCTGGTTTTGATGAAAAAATCAAATCTTCTAATCCATCACCATCCCAATCAGCAAATGTGATCTTCAACCTTCCACTACTAGATCCAGTTCTTTGGTTTAATAAAATAGGCTTACCTGAAAGATCAATAAAATTTCTTTTTGGATGTTCTAATATCAATTCACCATCATTTTTAGAACGCAAATAAACAGATAAATATCCTTCATAATCGAGCATTACGAGATCATTGAGACCATCTTTATTATAATCGAAAATTAAGGGTGAGGTACGCCATGGCGCTAAAAGATCATTTCCTGTTGAAGTGCCAGGTACCCATTTTGGTTTTAGTGGTTCTCCTTGCCAATTTACTTTTATAGTTTCTGGTTTTGCCAGTTTTGGGTTTTTACGAGTTCCTATATTTTTAAGCCACACAACATTTCCATTATGATCATTTACCAAAATATCTGGTAAATCATCGGCATCCCAATTTCCAACTCCAAGGGTAGAATAACCCCAAAAAGGTTCTTCTGTGTTTGGTAATGCTTCATTTGGAATGATTCTAATTGGTTTTCCATCAATTTCTAAAAGTTCTGGTTTTGCCCATTTGGGAGTTTTTCCTCCTAAATTTTTAATAAACCCAATATATCCCATTTCGTTACCACTTATAATATCATCGAGTCCATCTCCATCCCAGTCAAAAATAACAGGAACTGTAAGTGCACCAAAATCAACATATTTTGCTTCTTGTTGAAAAAATTGTGGAGGTAAAAATTGAGGAACACCATCAATTACTTTTCCTGTATTCTTTAAGAAGGAAATTCTACCTGATTCTTCTCCGGCTATAATATCAACAAATCCATCCTTGTTCCAGTCAAAGGCAGTCCAGTGAATACTTGATCTAGAATCAAATCGAACTGGAATATCTTTATTCGTTATGACTTTGCCATTTGTGAATTTATACTTGGACTTTGTTCCTGTATTTTCAAAATAAATAATAAAATTCTTTTTCCACTCGACATCATATTGAGTAGCATTTTCAGGTTTTCCAATAGCTATGAAATCCAAATCACCATCCTTATCATAATCTGCAAACATGGGTTTTATGGTGAGATTTTTTGCCAAGGATTCTCCGTTCTCCTTTAAAATTTCTACAGGGTTTTCATAGTTAGAATTCTGATTATCTCCAATATTTTTAAAGAAAACCAACTGACTGTGTTTAGGTGCTTTTAAAAAGGCTTTTTGTCGTTCTTCGGCACCGTCACCACGCAGTCTTGGTTTTCGTGATGTATAAGCAGAACACACTAAATCCATCATGCCATCTCCATCAAAATCAATCATTTTCCATTGTGTGTTTTTATAATAATGTAAGATGTCATAGCCTTTGGCTGGCAGCTCTATTTCATGATCATCCCAAAATACATTTTGAGGTACATCTTTATAAATCAATAATTTTTCACCAATCCTGTCTGGAGTCATCACATGAAATCCATCACCTACTTGTGACATTTCAAAATAAGCACCATCTGCCCCTAATCTTCTACGTTCAAAGGATACTTTCATCCCACGTCGAAAAACGGGCATATCCACATTTCCACTAGTATTTTCAAAATAAAAGATACCGGCTTCTACATAAGCTCCAGATTCTGAAATAACTAAATCATAATCGCCATCGCCATCAAAATCCATTGGCATGGGAATCGATTTAAAACCTGCATCCAAATCAACAATTAAACCTGGGTTATTATAATTGAGTTTTTGCAAGCCAATATGCTCAGATGTAGTATTTGTAGAAGTATCTTTTGGCGTTTCACATTGTACAAAAAATACTATTGCAACAATCAATTGTAAACAAAACTTTATATAATTCATTTTTTCACTTATTAAATTTAATACTATACAAATCAGCATCTTTCATCACAAAACGTAGTCTTATGGGCTTACCGTTTAATTTCTTAAGGTCTGGATTGTTTTTCCAAGTCACTTTCTTTTCAATTTCATTTCCTATTAGTTCCGTTGCATTTTCTAATTCAAATCCTTTGATTGGATATCCTTCCAGATCTAATATTTCAACTTTTATAAACCCGGCAGCAGAAGTCGAAAAATTTATGACCAATTTGTCACCAGAGAAACGAATTGGTTTGGTAATTATTTCACCACCTTTATAAGGTGCCTGAATGGATGTAAAACCATCAATTCGCATAGCATAACGGTGTAAGTGAGCCGTTGGTTGTGCATAATCCTGATTCAGATAAACAGACATTTCATCATGACCGGTTTGTACAATATTCAATGCAGGATAATTGGATCGAGACACCCAGTTATCCAAACCAATTCCTGGTCTGATAAAACTTTCCATAAAAGTACGGTCGTATTTATTTCCACCTCTGGTGGTCATCAATACAGCATCAGAACAGTCTTTAAAAAATTTTGGATTCACATGAAGTTTTTTTGCTTCTTCTTCAGATATCACCTGGCGACCTTTCATAAACCTAGCACCAATAGAAATGTAAATATGTGGAGCTCTAAAATAAGGTGCGGTTTGATTGGTGTATAATTGTTCATGAGGTGCATCTCCATAATCCATAAAAACAGGTTCGGTCCAGTGAATAAAATCTTTAGATGTTGTTCGTGCAACAGATCGATATCTTTTATCATATGTAACCCATGCTCTAAAATAGCAAATATATTGTTGCTCCTTTTCAGACCAGAAAGAAACATTTTGAGAGTCAAAATCATGAACTCTCGGTTTTAACACAGGTTTATTCTGTAATTTATTCCAATGGATGCCATCTTCAGAAACAAAGGCAATCAATCCGGTTTTTTCTGTTCCACCCAAAGCTTTATATTTTTGTTTTGGATCAATTCCCGGTTTTTTGTCTAAAAACGGACTAAAATTATGCGTAACCGGAGCTGCATCAGAAAGTATTACATTATTATTGTAGGTTCCGTTTACTTTATAAATTTTTAAATCTGGTTTGTTCCAATGTATTCCATCTTTGGATTCGGCATAACAAGTATACTCAAAAGGACTTCCGTCTTTTCCGTCCAAAGGGCCACCTCTATAGTATAATTGATACAGATCAGGTTCTTTAATTATCGTAAAATATGCCGAAAATTCACCTTCCCAGGGTTTCTCAAAATTCATTACATTCCCTTTATCTATTGGATGATGTAGTAGGAGTGAAGCGTTGTTTAAAGTATCTATTAAGTAATAATCTGTGAATAACTCTAAGCGAGAACCTATGTCAATTACTTCATATTCATTGGAGCTTGTACGAATCTTAGAATCTCTACTTTTCTTTATATTGTATACACTCCAACCTATTGTGCTGAATATAAGTATTGATATACTAATTTTTAAAACTAAATTTTTCATTTTATGATTTTATCAATTCAATCTATCAGCCCAAACTTTTGCAAAATAAATACTTGATTTACCCACACCTTTTTCGCTATTTGCCGTATAGATTGAAGTCTGCCCTTCATGGCTAGAATAATACGATATATATAAAATACCATCTTTTATAAGCATTCCCGCATAACTGGTATCACCACTACTTGGCAAGGTTAGTATTTTTTCAAAATATCCCGAAAGGGAAACTTTAGCAAGTATTGTCCGGTTGGCATTTCCAGGATTATACTCTCTTGTTGCACATACAAGGCTATTATCATTAAGTACTAATAATTCAGGACCACCTAATTTAACAGGAAGCGTATTCCAATTCCATTTTTTGTAAGGAGGAGAACTAACTCCGATTGCACCAGAAGCTCCACGAACCAATATAACCATTTTACCATCATCTAAAAATTTGACATCTGCCTCATTCGGACTTGTAGAAAGTTCTAAGCTAGTAACATAACTATAATTAGTTCCGTCAGAAGATTTAACCAAATGTGTTGACCATTTGTTTAGTTTGTTTTTAGAGATTTGATAAACTACACCATAAGCAATTCCATTATGCCAAGTAATGTTCCAAAGCCAGTCATGGTTGGTCTTTATTTTTTTATCAAGATTTATATTTTGAAGTGGTGAAAATTCTTTACTTTTCATATCAAAAAAGCACACTTTTCCTTGGGTGCTTTTTAGTTTTGCACCTTCATAAACAGATGTTCCCATCAACAACATCAATCTGTTGTCTGGTGTAATAGATAACTTGGGGTCACGCAAATCGGTATCCTTTTTAAAAATATGTGCAACCGACATCCAGTTTTGACCATCTTTTGATGCGATCATTCGGATACTTCCGTTCACAATATGATCTAAATTTTGAGATGGCTTGTGGGTCGCAGATTCACGAAAAACACAATAAAACGTATTGTTGAAATAAACAAGATCTGTAAAAGCGCTATGACCTGCTCTATTCCATATTTTTTCAACGGAAATAATTTTCTCCTGTTCAGGTGTTCGTTGCGAAAAGCTATTTATGGAAGAAAACAAAAGAACAAATACGGCTAGTAATAATTTTTGATGAGTGTAAAACATAACTTTTTTTTGATAAAAAATCCTTTTATTCTTTATTGATTTCTATAAGGGTACCTGCGATGTATCGTGTACCATTTTCTTTATTAAAATAGTAAACGACTAATATTTTGTTGTTGTCCAGTTGTACAGGCCAGGTATAGCCAATATCACTATTATCACCATCATCACGAAGTATAAATTCTTGTGCAGTTGCAAAATCAGTACATTCTGCATTTAATATGCGTGCTCTTATGCCAAATGGTTTATGACGATAGCCATAAGTTAATAATACTCTATTGTTGGGCAAACGTAAGGCATTTAATGGATACCCTTTAAATCCCATAGATTGCCATTTAAAAGTTTTTCCACCATCCGTTGAACGGGAAATAACAGCCTGACCACCAAATTTTCCGGTTCTTAAAAACCCGACAATATCTCCTTTCGGAGTTTCTATAACAGAAGCTTCATTAAAAGATATTTTATCATCAACGGCTACAGGTGAAACATACTCCCAGGTAGTTCCCTTATCTTTTGAAACAATTAAATGATTGGATGTTTTTTTATCACTATCAGAAGCTGCTACAATCCATAAAATTCTACCATCTTTTGCTTCATATAAGGCTCCTCTGTTATATGCAGGAACAGGGATTTTATAAGCATTATAATTTATTTCCGGTTGAATATGAAGTGGGTATATTGCATCCTGCCAGGATTCACCTCCATCTTTGGAACGCACCAAATATCCTCCTAGAAAAATAGCATTTCCAGATTCAAAATAGGGTTGCTTTAAGTTGGGAATTCCATCTGGTCGAACATATGCCCAGCCATAACTTGTGCAAAGTAATGTTCCGTCACGCAATTGCAATAAACAGGGATCTTGTGACCCACCAAATGGATGGGCATAAATCAATTTTGGATTTGTAGTCCAAGTTTCTCCATTGTCATTGGATTGTACCTTTACCAAATAACTATTCGGGTCGATATGATTTGTCTTTTTTTCTCCAAATATTTTCCGGTCTGGCGCACGTCTGAATGCAACGATGAGTTCTCCATCAGGTTTTTTTATAACGGAAGGAAAGGAGGAAAAGAACGCAGTGTCTTTATAAATTATGATATCCTTTATTTTACGAATACTCGGAATACTATCTCCAGAATTTTTCTGGGTTATACTGTTTAAACTTAATGCTGTTTTTTGTTGAACAAAATGCAATTCCTTCGCTTTGAGAGTAAAAACAAAAAGTAAACCAAGCGCGATAAATATTAATTTTTTATACATCATATACTATTTTTAAGTTTTAATTAAATAACTTATTAAGTTAACCACCCCATTTGATTCCATTTTATCAAATCTAAAAAATCAGGATTTGGATATTGGAGTTCCTTTGCCAATCGTAATTGCTTACTTTCCAAATAATTTCCATCTGCAAGGGATAAAGCCTTTTTTAAATAGTGCTGCTTATCTATACCGATAAGTACCGAAGAAACTTGTTTGTATGAAAGTGCAAATTTAGTTGCTAATGTTGCTAGATCTGTATTAGTTTCAATTAACAAATTATCGAATAATTTAATATGTTGTTCTACACTACTTAATGCTTCATGAAGATTTCTACCTTTATTGGTCAATATTCCTTTAAATAACACGGATCGAACAATTAAGCCAATTCCTTTATTTTCTGCCAATTCAAATATACTTTCTTGTGATTGATCCATCAAATTAAAAGGAATCTGAATTACATCCCAAACACCTGAATCAATAGCTAATCTAGACTCTTCTAAGGTATAAGTTGAAACTCCGGTAGAGCGAACTAGCCCCTCATCTTTCAATCTTGAAAAAGTTTCTTTAATTGCTTCATTTTTAAGAATTTCTTCATTTACTCTATGCAGCATAAAAACATCTACAAAATCTGTCTGTAATGCACCTAAGCTTTTGGAAAGAGACTGTCGAATCTTATCGTTTATCATAGTCTCGGAAGGGAGGTTTCCACTACTACCTCTTAAATGATTGCATTTGGTCGCAATAACAACTTTGCCTCTCTTCTTCTTAAATGCTTCACCCATTATTTCTTCACTCGCTCCATACATACGAGCGGTGTCAAAAAAATTAATTCCGCCATCTATCGCATCGTGTAATAAATGAATTGATTTAGATCTTGAGAGCATATCTTTTTTACCATTCACTCCCAAACCATAAGGCATACCGATTTCAACTCCTCCAAAAGCAATTTCTGAAACTTCAATTCCTGTATTACCAAGTTTCCTTTTATTCATTTTTAAAAATTATAGTTTATGTAAGTCTTTTAAATCCTGTTTGCCGTACTGGGCATTTCAATAATTGATCTATTATATTTTCTTCAATACCTTTTTTTATCAATTCAAAAACATCATCAACTACTACCATCATTTTTTTTATATCCTCTGAGGTATGTGAATAACATGGATAAAAAACTCCATTAGTATAGATTCCTCTAGCTATCATTTCCTGAATAAATAAGGTCATAATTTTTACCGAATTATCGTAATTGAAGCTTAAAGCAAAATCAAATCCATGACCTAATACAGATACATCAATATTATTTTTCTCTGCACTATTTTCAAATGCAGAAATAAGTTTTTTTCCTATAGTATTAATTGTTTCTATCACAGGTTCTTCTCTTATTTCATTCAGTGTTGCGAGTCCTGCTGCCAAAACCGTACAATCACTCCAATAGGTACTACTGATAAAATTATCGGCCTGAGTTTCCATAATTTTTCGACTTCCTACAACTGCTGCGAGTGAATACCCATTGGCAATGGCTTTGGCAAATGTTGCTAAATCTGGGGTTACTCCATAATATTCTTGTGCTCCTCCTTTTGCCATTCGAAAACCAGTGATCACTTCATCAAAAATAAGTAGACATCCAGATTTATCAGCCAATTTTCTTACACCTTCTAAAAACCCTTTTTCTGGTTGTTTAAACCGGGTTGGCTCCATAATAATACAAGCCACTTCTCCTAAATTTTCTTCTAATAATTCTTTAAGTTGATTGAGGTTATTGTACTCAAAGGGAAAACAAGTTCCCGATAAGGAATTTGGAACTCCTTTTGGATTTAAATCTGGTAATAAATGTTGATCTAGCGATGAATTGGATTTTAAATTTGCTGATAAATACCAATCATGCCAACCATGATAACCACAAAACAGTACTTTTTCTTTGCCTGTATAGGCTCTTGCGATACGAACAGCAATCGCATCTGCTTCTCCGCCGCTTTTACAAAATTTCACCATTTCGGCACAAGGAACCATATCAACAATAGTTTGTGCTAGCTCAATTTCTAAACGATTATTTATACTCCCTAACACTCCTTTATCGATTTGTTCTTTTACAGCATCATCTACTTTTTTATACCCATGTCCTAAAATTACTGGGCCAATACCCATGGCTGTATCAATAAATTCGTTACCATCAACATCCCAAAAATGGGCATCTTTCATTTTTTCAAAATAAATAGGTGCTTGACCATAGGCTCCCAGTTCTGGTCTTCGACTAAATAATTGTGTGCCATAAGGAAACAACTGTTTGGCTTGCTCATATAGCTCTTTTGATTCTTTATATTTTTGAGAGTTATTGTTCTTCACAAATTTAATTTTTATCTAGTTTAAACAATGTTTCTGCATTGTTATAAGAAATATTTTTATTACCATTAATTTTTATATCCCATTCAATTCTAGCCTTTTATCTATTCTCAAAATAGCATAAGATGTGGCTATTATAATGTCTGCTTTGTTTTTAATATTTGAGGTGTCTGTTTCTTTTAGCAAAGATGATAGCAACTCTATATTTGTTGGATTACCTATTTCGGCTAGAGCTGATAAAGCTTCATATTGACCAATATGGCCATTAGATTTTGCAATATTTTTCAACTTAGCTTTAAAAAATAAAGATCTTTTCGTCATTAAAGAGTCTTTTGGGGTATTAACGAGTACAGCGCTTAACAAATATGGATAAACCTTTGAACTGTCAGGCTCTTTGTTTAATGTATTGATCATTTTTTCTCTATTTTTAGTCCCAGAATTTTTTAAAAATCGCAATGCATAAGCTGCTATGCTTTTAACATCTGCTGGTTCTTCTTTTTGCTGCATGATACTAACCAATTTATTTTTAACTTTTCCCTTTTTAGGTGAATAAGCGGTAGCCCATAAGGTGCAAATCCACAAGGAATTGTGTTTATCATTTAATATAGAATCTGTTAATTTAGGGCTAAAGTTTGAAGGTGAAAAAGAGAGTTTTCCAAGCGTTTCTGCGGCATGTGTTACATCTGGATTATTAGGATTTTTAAAAACATTAGAAATAGAATCTATCCATTGTTGTTTTTCTTCCTGGTCTGTAGAAGCTTGTGCTAAAACACGCCAAATTCCGATACGATAAAACTCTTCCTTTCTTTTTTTTCTTTCTTCTTCGATAAAAATACGATACGCATCCTCTTTATAGTTAAGATTGATTAGAGCTTCAGCAGCATGTACCTTTTCCCATTCTAGGCTATTAATTAAGTTAAAATGCAGTTTTTCTAAAGCCTCTGATTTTAGTTCCTGATTTATTATGTCAGGCTTATTTATTTTGTTACACCCTATTGTTAGTAACAATAGAATAATCGATATATAATTTACTATTTTATTGAATATCATCTTTTATTAATTTTAAATTATTCTTTTAGAATAAATTCTTTTACTTAGTTTGGTTTATTACTGGTATTTAATACCTATTGGTCTTTCATTTTTATTCAAATCTTATCTAGCTTAAACAATCTTGAAGCATTGTTATAAAAAATATTTTCAATATCACTTTTACTCAATTTACAAAATTTTGCAGCTTGAAAAAGTGTACACAAATTCTCGTAAATGGCAAAAGTAGATTTATGATTTATCCCTCCAGAGCGGTCCAGTAAATCTGGTGTTGCAACATGCCAACTCATTCCGAGTCGAATATAATTTCCTCTAAAACTAGTAGCATTTACCAAGTCTGAACCAAAAAGAATTTTAGATAAATCATAGCGCGAAAAAAGTTCTAAAAACACTCCTGTATCACAAACTGCCGAAGTATCTATCCATAAATTATCTGCAACAGGTAACGAATCGAGGGTGTCTTTCATATTTGGAGCAATAAAATTTCGTCCACAATGTGCCAAAATGAACTGGCAATTCGGGAATTGTTTTATCAATCTAGATACATCTGAAAGGTTCTCGGCATCAGCCATGCCATGTGGCTTTGACACATGTAACGTAACACCCAAACCATATTTATCTGCCAATGCCAGTTGTTCTTCAGTAATAAAATCTGTTATTCTTGCATTTTGCATATCTGCAACCAAGGCATGTACTAAATATGGTTTTAAGGTTGCAGGTTTGTACTTTAGTATCGCTTCTTCTAAGGCTGTAATCGACATCCTTGGATCGGTCATATAAGCAAATCTATTATTATTACTGATGACGTTTTCTGCTACAAACTTATTTTCTTCTTCAAGGTTACAATTATATACCGGCATGCCCATCATATAGCCATTTACATCCACATCTGGAAAAAGTTCCTTCCAAGAATGTTCTAAATCTCCCATTTCTACTGTATAAAAAAATGGATCTACTTTCTCAGGATGATAATCGTGATATTTGGTATTCATCAAATGACTATGTGCATCAAATATTTTATTTGGCAACCAAGGACGAATTTCATTCTCATAAATAAAAATATCATCTTTATTTCGTTTGATTTTATGCTTCATCAGTTAATTTAATTGGCTATAATTATTTTAATCATTAAGAACTTTAGTTTCTACTAAAGAGAAATAACTTAATAGAATACTCACCACAATACCAACAATAAGTGACCCTGGAATTATCCAAAGAAATGTGATTGGTATTGAAAATAGTTCTTGTGAAAAGCTAATTACAATTGCTGCAATACCACTAACTAGTGTTCCTATAAAAGTTGCATTCGGTTTTGCAAATCGGATAAACATTACCATAAAAAATGGTACAAATAATGGAGCTACAAATAAATTCACTGTTTTGTAGGTAAGTTCCAGTAAATTGCCTTTCACATTTCCAATTACCAGGCTTAGAAGGATAACAACAATTCCAATAAAGAAAGAAATGATTGTTGCCAGTTTAATTTTTTTCTTTTCGCTCATTGTTTTGTTACCCAAACGGAGAATAAAATCATTCACAATAGATAGTGAGGAAGAGTTTATACCCGATGAAAGGCTTGACATAGCTGCTGCAAGTAAGCCTGCAAGCACAATACCTGATATGCCTGATGGAAGACCAATGGCAATAAATCTAGGGAATAAGGTGTCTGCTCCTTCTGACATAGATATCCCTGCTTTCAATAAATCTGGATTTATTTTGGCATAAGCGAATAGAGCAAGCCCCATAACAGCTAGTAAAACATTGACAAAAATTCCAATCAATAGATTACTTAAATACATTTTCCGTGCTGCTTTAACATCTTTTGTTGCTAAAACTCGCTGGATACTCATTTGATCTGAACCAGCTGTACAAACATACCAGCCTAATGTTGAAATAAATAAGGTTACAAAACTTATCCTGGCATTGGCATCATAAAAGGCCCAGTCATCCCATTGGTTAGGCCATTCATACGGAATAATTGCGGATACACTTCCCAACTGATTGATTATTATAAAGATGGCAATAAAAGTCCCACCAAACAAAATAAATGATTGAACAACATCTGTAACTATAACACCGCGTAAACCACCGGTAGATGTGTAAACAATTGTAATGAGCCCAATTACAATGGAGACTATTAAAGCACCTTGTTCCGACCATCCCATTATTGGAATAATCACTTTTTGGGCAACCATGTAGATAACAACAGCCATCCAGAGAAAACGCATTATTAAAAAATAGCTAGAAGCGAGAATACGAGTATGCAATCCTAATTTTGTTTCTAATAACTCATAAGCACTTGTTATTTTAAGCTTCATTATAAATGGAATGAAGAAATAGGCTGCTATGTAGTAAATAAATGGCATTGCCGCAATAGATAGAAAAAACATGGGGCCATGTTTTATCATCTCCCCCGGCATAGAAAGGTAGGATATTGCACTGAACATGGTAGCAAAAAGGGAAATTCCTACTGCCCATGATTTCATCCCACGACCACCTAACATATAATCATCTTCAGTTTTATTTTGACGTGAAAAATAAAAACCTACGAGTAACATTCCCACACCGTAAGCAACTATTATAATCCAATCTAAGGTCGTGATTGACATATCCTCCATATTCAGTAATTTTAATTTAAGAGACTCATTATTTCTATTGTATCCATTTTAACATTTCCTGTATTTTATCTAAGGTTATCTTTCCCCCTTCTGCGGGGAAAATACTGTTAGAAGCTTCATAACCTCCTTCTTTTTCAGCCTCTTCAGTAACCAGATAACCTGCCAATACGCCATTTGACATCGAGGAGATAAATATTTTTTTACTGATGAGTTTTTTAATCCACAAAGAGTATTCAACAAATAATTCTCCTGGTAGAAATACGAAATGAGTATCGCCCAAAGCAATTATATTGACCTCAGCAGGCAACACAGATCTATATATGTTTTCAAGTTCTCCACTCACCGACATTTTCGCCAAATGATTGTTCTCCAAAGCCCCAAACCAGTCACACTCTATGGTTCTTATTTCTTTTGTTGGTGCTTTCTCCAATCGCATTTTATCTAATTTATTTTTCACATAAACCACTTTATTTATTGCTTCTTCCTCTGTCATAAACTTTCTTTGCGGTAGATATAATTGAGATTGTTGATTAGATAATGAAAGCCAATCCTGATAATCCAATGCATTCAGTTGTAAAACCGAATCGGTAATTTGTTTCCCCAACTTAAACCCCAATCGTTCTGCTTCTTCAAATGTATTTGAATTGATAAAATGTCTTGGAGATTGGTTTCCAGAAGGTCCCGTTTGATATAATAAGATAATATCATCGCCCAAAGTGTCTTTAATATATTGTCGAGTGTATCCTGGAAAATCCGCAGAATACAGTTTCGAATCTTCGTGTAAAACTGTAGGATGCATACAATAAATTGTAGATAAAGCAAAAATTTTATCTGTAAAAGCATCCTTTAAAACAATAACTGGTACTTCAGGATCGGTTGCATCTGTAACACTACGTCTATTCCCTCCAACCCCCGAACCATCTGTAGTAGTAATGGCTATTTTGCTTTCTCGTTTATTATGAAAGGCTTCGATATAAACTTTTACGATTTTATTCACCAAATAGGTAATATACTCAGGATCTGCTTTTGGAACAACAGGGTCATAAAAAATATCGCTGAATATAACTGGACCAGAATGTGTATGTGATGCTGAAACCATTAAATTTTCACCCTTAATTCTTGTGATTCTTTCAACTTCCATTCGTACCCTATCTGTGATTTCTTTGGTTATAAAAACAACATCCACAGCACAAAATCCGATTTGATTTTCTCCATTATCTATAATCATTGCTGATGCATATAACGGGTCATGTGTTCCTTCACTGGTTCGTTCTACGTGTGGATATCCATGCAAAAACATTGGTTTTTGTGGTGTCACATCAATAATGGCTGCTCCTGCAAGTATTTTTTTCATTTGTCTTCTCCAAATAAGAATCGCAAATTATTGGTGTATGCAATCTTGGTTATTATATCTTTTGGTAATTTGTGCAATAAGTCCGTTTCTTCTTTATAGCCACATTCCAATCGTTCTTCAACTAATTCTTCATCTGCGGTATAATATTTTTGAATCCAATAATTAAATGGAGTATCAGATCCCCAAAGCATGGTGCTGGGATATGCTTTAGCTAATTTCATCATTACATCAAACGGATCATTATAGTCTGCGTCAAATCGTAACTCTTTTACGACAACACTTTCAGAATCTACTGCTGCCAGTTTGCAATGAATGATAAATGCTGAATAATCAATAAAACAATTATCGAGTTTATTGGCTCTTTCCAATACAGGTTTCAAAAAACGAGCACAATGGGCAATACAAAACCGAATATCTGGATTTCGCTCAGCCAAAGCAACGATATCTTCAGCCTGCGCCCACGGATCTTTAGGGTGCACCGATGAATGGAAGGTAATAGGCAGCTGTTTTTTTCGAGCCAAATCAAGTATTGGTTTCCCGATGGTTTCCATATCGGTAACAAAACTTTGTGTATAAGTAGTCGCAGTCTTTAACCCGAAAACAGAATATTTATCTATTAAAGTTTCCATGAAATCTGCTTGCTTTTGCGTTTCCCGCGAAGGGTCAAACATTAAAAAAGGAAGTGCTTTATGGCTGTATTCCGGAAATATTTCGTTGATTTCATTCAATATATTCCTATTTTCTATTTCATAGGGGAAATCACAGTATTTTGTTGTTGTTCTCACTTTTGAAGAATTGATATCATCAACATAAAAGGCAGAATCTACAAACGGAAAAATAACTGAATGATCAATACCAAGCATCTCCATACGGATAACCATATCTTCAAATGAAAGGGCATAGGGATAACCATATTGATAAAAAAACTTAGGCGATATACCGATATGTGTATGCACATCGATAACAGCCTCGTTATGATATAGTTTCTTTTTTAAAGCTGCTCTGTTCATTAATATCCTTTTTCAAAATCTGGTTTAATATTCATGGCAATGGTTTCAGAAACATAGGAATCTGTTCTTAATAATTGGTGTACAGATTCTGGAACCAATGGTGTTGGGTCTCCATGTAAAACCAAACGAGTAACCAATCGTTGCCATGAAGTAGTTGTACCATGTACTCCAATACCACAAAATTGCATTCTGTTTTTTGCTCTTACCACCTGAGCTGGTCCAATAGTTGCAGCCTTTGGTGGAACCATGGCCAAATCTCCACTCATACCAAAACTCCCGTGTAGGGAATTTTGCGCCAGTGTAAACGGACTAAGCGTAACAATTCTGGCATCCATTTCCATCCATTCTGCCATAGAGTTGGCTTTAAATTCAGGTGCATCTGGTTCAATAAATGCCAAATGACCTGTCCAGCCCGGACCACTATAAACCATATCTGCTTCACCTAGATCTGTTATCATTTTACCATAATCGTTGACATTCTTATTGGTAAATGTGTGTATTTGCTTTTCAGCTGGTCTAAGATCTTTGTCTAAATTGTAATAAAAATAATTCTTGAATGCATGACCAAAACCGTATTTCCAGCTTTCAGGAGCAATGTTTCCATCCTGATCTGCATACTCATCCATATTGAAGGTATACAACTTGCTACAATCTACCCTAAATTTATTGAGCATATGTGCCAGCATTCTAAAATGAGGCCATGGATTTGGCATAATTAACACCAATGGCTCATTGTTATCTGAAGCTGTTTTAATACGATGAAAAATATCAAACAACATGATAATTCCCATATCTGCATCGGGAATTACATGAATTTTAAAATTCGGATTTGCATGCTTTTCCATATCCTCACGCTTGATCTTTCGAACTGTTTCAAGGATTTTTTTATCCCGAAAAGGAACATGTTGTGAAGGTTCGTATATAAAATCTGTATTTCTCATTTCTTTAATTTTTATTTAATGAGTATATATTTATGGCACCTAACAACCCTGCGTTTGCTTGATTATCGATGACAATTGTTTGCTTCAATTCTTTTTTAATGATCTCAACCCATACAGATGAATTTGTCATTCCACCAGATAAAAAAACAGTATTAATTTTTACCTGTTTACTTATAGTTTCGATATGTTTTTTTAATTGGCTGAGGTAATAGTTGATGATACTTGCACAATATGAATAACCGTCTTTAACGTTGTCAAAAACAAGGTTATCAACAGGTAAACTGGTAGGAATTTTTTCAGTTTTTGGATAATCTAAATAGGTCTGAAAAAGTTGATCGTAAGAACCATTCTCAAAGAACTGTTCTTTTAAGCTTCTAATTTTAAGTCCAAAATCACTTTCGTAACTCAATAAAAAATACTTATCTCCTATTGGGTATTTACCAGCTATTTGTGAAACTCCTATGTCATTCACCAAATTTTTAGTGATCGAAAACAAAACCATAGCCGAGCCAAAGTTAATATTGAGATCACCTACTTTTTTTAATCCAGCGCCAGAGGACGACGCACTTTGGTCATTTCCACATAAAAACACAGGGAATCTTTTAGTCATTTTCCATTCTTGCATCACTTCTTTTGAAATTAATGTACTCTTTTTTGCAGCGTTTTCTATTTGAGGAAAATTTTCATTTGTTAGATTCAGAATTTGCAGTAATTCTTCATTGATCCCATTTTTTTGAAAATCATACATGCCGCTCATTCCAAAACTTGTTGTATCGGAATAAAACTGGTTCGTAAGTTTGTAAACCAAGAATTCATTGATTAGAGGGAAGAATCTGGCATTTTTAAAAACTTTAGGTGTATTTCTTTTTAACCATAATAATTTTGATGCATATAGGCTCGAAAAAGGACTAATAAATCCTGCCGTTTCGGAATATTTTGAGAGTTTTTTACTCAAATACTCTGCTTCCTTTTCTGCACGTTTATCCAGCCAGACAATTCCTTTGGTTAAAGGACTAAAAGTTGCATTTACAGGGACAAATGTATTTGCCTGACTTGTAATCAACAATGCTTCTATTGTTGTATTTTGAATTGCATTGTCTGCGATACATTGACCGATTAATTCTTTTGCGGTATCCAAAAAAACTTCAAAATCAACTTCAAATGTCTGCTTGTTTTGTTTCATAGGGAATTCTCTTTGGTGTGCCACCAAAACAATCCTATCAGAATTAACACAAGCACATTTTATGTTACTCGTACCAATATCCAATACTATGAAAACTCCTTTATTCATTCCATTTTATTTTAATACTTCAAGTGCTTGCTCTATGGTAAATCCATCATGAACAATACCCATAAATGCTTTGGTAATTGCTTTTGGGTTTTCATGTTGAATGATGTTTCTGCCATAAACAATTCCTGCTGCTCCCTGATCTATAATTGCTTTTGTTCGGGTAAGTATTTCTAAATTAGACACCTTACCGCCTCCCCGGACCAGAACAGGTATATTTCCTGCAACTTCGATCACTCTATGATATTCATTCATATCATCACAAGGATCTGCTTTAATGATATCTGCTCCCAATTCTACCGCCTGTCTTACTAATGGTAATATTTTTGTAATATCACCATCAACCATATACCCTCCAGCCTTTTCATTTGCCTGAAAAACAAGAGGTTCAACCATTAAAGGCATAGAATATCGATCGCATAAAGGTTTGATTTTCAATATGTTTTGGATGCATTGATCTGTTACTTCTGGTTGATTTGGTATACGAAACAGATTTACAACAACACAAGCAGCATCTTTATTTAAGGCTTGCTCTACTGGATTTTCTATCATTCTGCTAAACAAATAATCTGGTAATTCGTTACCATACACGTTAGCAATATCTGTTCGCATTACTAATGTAGGTTTGTTTTTCCCGGCCAATGACTGCAAATAACCAGCTTGCCCTACAGTTAGCTGAATGGCATCGGGTGCTGCTTCTGCAACTGTATTTACGGCTTTTTTAATATTTTCAATGCTATTTAAAAATCCGAATTCGTTAAAAAAACCATGGTCAATGGCAACATTTAGACAACGATTAGATTTCTTATTAAATAGTCTGTTTAAACGATATTGTTTCATTTTTTTTAATTTTATTTATATCCAAATTCTTTTTCAACTTCTGCAATAGATTCTTCGATAATATCCAATCCCATATCGGCATATTTTTCATCCATAATAAGTGGTGGAGACATACGAAGAATATGTCCTGCAGGAATCCAGGCCAGGCCTTTACCAAATGCCTTTTTGTAAACCAATGCACCTGCCTCTTCAAAAGGTTCTTTAGAAGATTTGTCTTTTACCAATTCCATTCCCAGTAAAAACCCTTTTCCTTTTACATCGCCAATAATTGGATGATTTTCTTTCATTTTATTCATCCTTTTGATAAAATGAGCACCTACAGTTCGTACATTTTCTAAGATTTGCTCCTCTTCAATAACCTCAATAGAAGCCAATGCAGCAGCGCATGCCATCGGATTACCTCCATAACTAGATGATGCTGAAATTTTATCCAAAGCCTCTGCATATTCTTCCTTAACAACCATGGCCGTCACAGGAAATCCGTTTCCAAACGATTTACCCAGCGTAACAATATCCGGTACTACATCCCAATGATCCATACATAGCCACTCTCCGGTTCTACCCATACCTGTAAGCACTTCATCAGCAAAAAGAAGTATTCCATATTCATCACATAATTTTCTCAATTTTGGAAAAAAGTCTTCTGGTGGAAAAATTGAGCCTCCCCAACCTTGAGCTGGTTCTAAAATAAAGGCAGCAACATTACCTACAGTACCTTCTTGCAAAAATGTTTTATAAAAGGCAATATACCCATCAGTATCTATGGTGCCATCTGCTTTTTTAAATAATGGGCGATACGGATCAGGACGCGGAACCATATAGAACCCTGGAGCACGTGTTGCACCGTAACTATGCACATCACTGCGAACCATTTGTGCTAAACTAACGGCTCCCATTGTTTTACCATGAAAATCACGAAATGCTGAAATCATTTCATGTTTACCAGAAATTGCCCGTGCAGCTCTAATCCCAGCTTCAACTGCTGAACTTCCATCGCTATATAACTGAATTGAGTTTAAACTTCCGGGAAGCACTCCATCCATTTTTTCTAATAGTTTTTCTTTTACAGGTGTAGTAAAATCGTGGCAATTCATCAATTTATGCGTCCATTTTGAAATGGCTCCCGAAATTTTTGGATGACAATGACCCAAAGAAGTAACATAAATTCCCGATGAGAAATCTAAATACCTATTACCGTCTACATCGGTCATTGTAATTCCCTCTGCTTCTTCAAAAGCTACAGGAAATTGTTTTACCTGTGACGAAAGACCACGAATATATTTGCTTGCATTTGCATGCATCACCCCTGATTTAGGCCCTGGTAATTCTGTAATAATATTTGGAATGTTCTTTGCGGACTGCTTCCACCAATCTTTATTCATAATCTTTTAATTTATTTGTTCGTTTTTCTTTTTTGGTTTCACCGTCAAACGACATTTTGCCTTGTCTGTTTGCGATTGATCATGTTTATATTCAAACCCCAAAGGGTCCAATACTCTTTGATACAGAACAATACAGTGTTCGCAATAATCTCTATATGGCTCTATTTGTTTTTGCTCCAAAAGCATTCCTTTGGACGGACAATGATGCATTGTAATGGAAAATTCCTTTGCTTTTTCATCGAGCTCCATCGTAAAATCTGCTGCTTCTTCTTTGAGCGTATTATTCCAATAATTCCAGCATCCTAAAAGTCCTTTTTCAATAACTTGATCTTTAAGGTTTGTCAGAAATTCATCCGATAAAAATTTCCAAAAATCGATTACTGCTACTTTGCCCTGCTTCTTTTCAAGAAACTTAAAAAGTTCGCTATACGCCGGTATAAATTCTGTGCATGAAATCATAAGGCTCTCTTGTAAAAGTGAATTTTGTACGCACCATTGGTTTCGTTATAATCTGTTAACTCACAATCATAAGGTGTATTTCTACAAATTTCTTGATTTACCACTGAAACTGTTTTTTCGTAAACTGGTGCAACTATATGACCGTTTTCTTTGATATGCTGCACCGCTGCAGATGCATGCAAATGAATTGTTAACTCACTTTCATCTTTTGATAAATCCATATCAAATGTTGTTCCCTCTATCTTGAATATTTTTTTATAATGCTTTTTAATAGCAAACAAACCAATACTACATAACGACTTTTTTAACGGTTCATGGTAATTTTTTGCAAACTGCATCAAATATTCATCCACCGCATTTTCTCCAAGATTTTTATACAAATATTCTATCCCATAATTCATTGCGATATGAAAATCTTTATGAAAATATTCATTATCTGAAGATCGTTGTGTTATCGATTTTTTAGTCACTATTTCTAAATCAGGAATTGCTTTTATATTTTTTTGAAAAACCGTCCATAAAGTTTTTGCAATATTGACCTATACCAACCACATCTGCACCCAAAGCAATAAACTGATACCCTAATGCAACAAGCTCATCTATATTATCGAGACTTCCAGGAATACCTGCGAACTTACCGTGCTTTTTAGCAACCTCTGCCACTCGTTTTCTCGTTTCAATTAGTTTTGGATGATTCCATTCTCCCGGCGCACCAATTCCCTGGCTAAAATCGGCCGGGCCAAAGAAAAGCATATCAATACCATCAAGTGCAGCAATTGCTTCCAGATCTTCCAGTGGTTCCGGGTCTTCAATTTGAACAATAACAAATCGTTCCTGATTGGCTTGTGGCAGATATTTATCATATTCCATCATGGCATAATCTCCATCTGCATTTCCGCCATCTAAAGGTCGGCGGCCAATTGGGTGAAAGCGGGTCATTTTCACTACTTTACGTGCATCTTCGACTCCCATAATATGCGGCACCATAATACCTGCTGCATCCAATTCAAGTGGCTTGATATAATCGCTATAACTACCACGCGAAACACGAACCATTACATCCATATCATGTCCTTTTGCAGCCCATATATGCGACTGAAGTACGCTCCAATCTTGTGCAAGATGTTCGCGATCTATCCATAAACAATCATAGCCTGCTAATCCAGCAATATCTGATACTTGCGCATCTAAATGAACATTGAAACAGCTTACTATCTCTCCTGCTCTTAATTTTTTTAAAACTCTACTTGGTCTCATTCTCTATTAAATTAATTGTAATTTTAATGTTCATTAGCATATTTTTGACCAATTACTAGATGTTCTTTCATAGATTTAAATGCTTCTTTACTATCTTTTTGTTCAATGGCATTTAATATTTTTTGATGGTAGTCAAAAGTAATTTGGTCTTTATTTATACTTTCGTTAGATGCTTGGTGGTAGGTTTGTAAGAAATGAAAGATAGGTTCCAAGATTATAGCGAATATGGGGTTACCACTCGAAATTGAAATCATCTTATGAAATTCAATATCGTAAAAAGCAAACTGCTTTCCATCATTTTTATATTTCTCCATATTTAAATAACATTGGCGTAATTTCTCTAGATCTTCCTCACTTCTTAATTCTGCTGCTAGTGAGGCTATTTGAGGTTCAATCATTACTCTTACATCTAATGAATATTTTAGTCCACTTGACCCACATTTGTAATTTACCAAAGAAGAAAATGGATCTAATAAAGGCTTTATTGATGGATTAATTACTTTTGCTCCTTTTCCCTTTTGCACTTCAATAATTCCTTTTGCTGAAAGCATGAATAATGCCTCTCGAATAACTCCTCTACTGACCTTAAATAATTCTACCAGTTTATTTTCACTTGGTAAATAATCTCCAACAGCAAACAAACGTTTGTTGATTGCATTCAAAATCTGCTCTTCAATTTGATTGCTTAAATTTTTAGGGCGGGTAACTGATGTGAATTTTGAATTATCTAAACGATTCATATATAATAATTTGATTGCTATTTTAACAACTTGTCTACTTGTAGGACAAATATAAAGAAATCGATAGAAATTACAAAAAAAAGCCTTTGTTTTCTAGAAGTTTGAATTGTATTAAATGCTAAAATTTTCTATTTAAATCTGATAGATTATTGATTGCTAAGTTGATAGGGTTATAATTTTAGGTGCTATTCATGAAATAATACAGCGGATGGAATTTCTACTTTCGGAAAACCATCACTTTCCCAAGATACATTTAGCAGTTTTCCACCACCTGCCTGAAAATATTTGATTTCTATTTTATGAAATCCTTTTTTTAAAGAGATTGAACCGCTTTTAGAGTATACACCATGGGCACCATCATTATCAATAATAAGCTGATTGTCGATATACAACACAGTTCCCTCATTCTATTTTCTATAAAAAGTATATCTACCATCTGCAGGAATTTTTATATATCCATTAAATATATATGCAAAATTTTCATTGCGATCGTTTTCTCCTATTATAAACGTAGGACAAACACCATTTTTCATAGAATCTAACTGTTCAATTTCAGAGGTTTGATTAAATAATCCTTCATAATAATGGTATTGAATTCCTTGTTTAAGTATCGATGAAACTTGCTGTGCTTCAAGTAAAAGATTACTTCCTATTTGTGCAGAAACAATCTTGCTTGGTGTTTTTTCATCAGCGAAAGCCTGCATATTTAAAAATAAAATTTGTTTTATTATTATTGGTTCCTTATAGATAGTGCCCTTATCTTTAGAAGGTAAAGTTCCATCTAATGTATATCTGATCATTGCATTTTTATCCTCGCAGCCCAGAATTACTGTTTCTTTGTCTGAAGTCACAAATGGATTTGGCGTAGCTTTTTTATAGACCCAATCTAAACTTAATTTGGTTATTTGTGTTGTAGATAAACCACTATTCGTTTTTGTACCACCGGCACAATAGGCAAGTAAGACATCGTTGTCAATAAATTCAATAGCGGTATAACAATACCAGCCATAAGGGTCGCTGTCAACCGTTTTTTTATACTCCCAGGTTTTTCCTTCATTTTTTGAAATTGCAAGAGAGTATGGTGTTCTTTTTCCGCCATCTCTACCTTTTTTATAATTATTATTCCAAAGCAATAATAAATCTCCGGTTGAAGGAATACGCTCTATTGCTGCAGGAGATAAAGGTGATTTAATATTACCCTTCTTTATATCTGTCCACGTTTCCCCAGCATCTTTTGAAAAAGAGAAATATTGAAAACCTACATCTGTCCTAGCAAATAATAATAAATTACCATCATTTAACGGTACGATTCCGGGTTCTTGTAATACAATATTATTTGGATTGGCAATCATTTTAGATTTGTGCCAGGTTTTTCCTAGATCATCAGAATAGTAGGAGAGTATTTTTCCATATTTCCAGTCAGGAGCTGCATGAACAGATGTTGGAAATAGTAATCTTCCACTTGCTAACTGTAGCAATCTGTCATTATTAACTACATGGTAGCCTTCATCCGGAATGCACCTTTGTGCGTCTCCCCAGGTTTTTCCTTCGTCTTTAGATATACGCATGAAAGGGATACAATCAGTCTCAGAATTTTTCCTTAGATAAAATAGTATTATTTCACCATTATCCAGTCGCAATAAAGAAACGGACATAACGTTCATACCTCCTTCATTTCCAATAATTGAAATATCTTTATCAGACCAAGTTACTCCTTTGTCATAAGAAATCCTTCCTGCTAAATGTGCAGATGCGTTATCTCCTGATCCGCCGGTAAAATGTGAGTAAACAAACAATATACTTCCATTTTTAAGCTTTATAAAATCTCCTTCACTATTTCTAGGATTTTTTTGACTTGGCTTCAGTCTTAATACAACTTCTTTACCAGGTTTTTTGTCTTGAATATCCTTTGAACATGACTGTAATACCCCAATTAGGGATATAACGAAAACAATAATTATATTTATTTTTTTCATCAATATTTATTTTTTTAATAAAATTATGGTACTGTGAGATGGAATTTGCTTACCAATGAATGAATCTTTGAATTTCCCAATCTTTTTATATTACTAAAAATATAAGTCAATAATAATCATTGTTGTTTGGTAAATAAACATCAATACAATTCAAACATGGCTTCCACTTCAACAGGAATATTTCCTGGTAAGATCATACCAACGGCACTTCTTACTCCAATTCCGTATTCTTTACCAAAAACATCTGCCATTAATTCACTGAATCCATTTACAACCAAAGGCTGTTCACCAAAATCAGGGGTGCAATTGACCATTCCAAGTACTTTTACAACTCGTTTTATTTTATTCAAATCGCCAAAATGTGTTAAGATCGTAGAAAGCATTGTTAAACCAACCTGACGAGCTGCAAGTTTTGCCTGTTCTACACTTATATCATCACCAGCTTTGCCAATCATCAAACTTCCGTCATTTTTAACAGGACCCTGACCAGATATGTATAAAAACTTATCCACTATTAATAAAGGTCTGTAAACTCCTACTGGCATTGGTGCTGGTGGAAAAATAAGGCCTAATTCTTTAATTCTTTCTGATGGTAATGTTTTCATGATTTTTTAAATTTTTGCGAATCAATCAGTGACATGATCTAAACAATGATTCAAAGTAAGGTAAAATAATACCAAATGAATCCAAACATGTTATTGAATTTACATTAATTTTTAACTCATCAGTGGAGGTTGAGAAAATAAATGTTTTGGAGTAGGATAGTATTATATTTTAAATTTGAATCAAAGCTATATCCAAACCATTCAGTTTAACATTTTTAATGATTTTATCATTTAAAATAATGGTGAATTTTTGATTTTCTTCACCAACATTCCAAAGGAGAGCTTTATTAGCAGATGGATACCAAGAAAATATTACCGGTAAATTTTCCCTTACATATGGAATGTCTTTAAGAAATGGCAGGATACTTTTTTTTAAAGCAAATAGCACTTCAAGTGTTTCATTTATTTGTATAAAACGCTCGCCTTTAACTTTTGCCTCATTTCTTACAACCAGGTTTTTATTTTTAGATTGAATTCTTCCTTTATCAAAAGCTGTGGCATCTTCATTTGAAAGAAATACCCAACCTTCATCAGGTATTTCATCTACAACCTCAAATGGAATACCAAGAGCTAAAAACAAACTAAATGGTTTATCCTCTCCGAGCAATCGGCTTTCCCATCCCCAAAAATGCTTTAATGGTCCTTTTGGTTTATGCCCCGCTATTGCCTGATGAATTTGGGCGTTATTTTTCATAGCAGGTGACAATACTTTCCAATATTCTATAGGAAATGGATTTAGACCACTCATAAACATCGTATTGCGAACATCTGAAATTAGTGATACATTTAATTTAGCAGCCATGTTTTTTGCCGAAAGTGCATCTTCTGGATAAGTAGTTGATTCACTATAAGCCAATTCTGGTTTTATAAATCTTTTATGAAACAAAGCACTAAATAGTTCATCTGTTTTTCCTTTAATTTTTCCAAAACTTTTATCACCAAACATCATCTCACCAACTCTAAAGGGTACATTTTTATACTTGTTTAAATCTATTCCAGCTTTTTCTGAGCCAAGATACATTACCATGATACCTACTTCCATTTCTGGAGTTGCATTTTGAAGAGCTACAAACATATTGTATTCTTTATCGCAGATATAATCAACCCATGAGCGAAGTACTTTTGTTGGGTTCCTTTTTTCTATAGAACTGATTAGAACTTCCCAGTCATTTAAGTGATAATTATAAGAGCTTAAAAAGTCTTTTTTACAATCATTACAGAAACAGCCACCTATCTTCCCCGGATATTTTGCCAAACGAAAATCATCATCTAAAAAAACCGTATCAAAACCCTCTTTTTCTAATAATTTATGTGCTTCAATATTGTCTTGAATTACAGTATCATGTATGGAGGTTCCTGAGTATAAACTTCCATCATAATCACAGGCATTTTTCCATGTTTTCTTTTTTTCTGACCAGGAAGAATTATTTGGATCTATTGCATTGCCAGGGTGTCCTAATGGTACTGTTAAAACATGAGGTTTTAAGCCGTTTTCAATTAAAAAATCAGCAGTTTTTCTTAATTTTTCTGGGGTTTTATACCATTTTCCTTGTAAATAAGTAGCCATCCATACATCTGTAATGCCTGCTTCTTTCATAATGTGGATTAACTCGGGATGCTTTAGCCATGCTTCTTCTTGTAAACTTATATGAAAACGTTTAATCGGAACATTATTACCTGAAGCAAATAATTGATTGCCGAAAAGACTTACTCCTCCTAGTAAAACTGAAGAGGCAACTACATGTTTTACAAATAAACGCCGTGATGTAGAAAATGATTTAGAATTTTCCATATACAACCCCTAAGTTAATACTATTTTTTACCATAAGTCTTGCCTTTCCAGTCATCTGTACGAAATGGAGATGCTGGAAGATCAGCTTTATTGTATAAATTACAAACAGGATTGGATGCCCATGCGTATCTTACAGCTATTGGGTTTTTAATTTTTGAATTCCATACGACAACCTTATTTCCAATAATTTTTGTCTTTGCCCAAATAAAATTTTTGTCTTTTCCAGCTATAGCAAAACCCTGAAGTTCTTTATCATCTTTGGTTGTTAGGCCTCCATTAATATGGTTAAATTGTATCGTAATTTTATCTCCTTCTATTTTCATAGATTTGTACATGGGTCCTGAATAAGGAATATCCTTTCCATAGGTTTTAGCCAAAGCATTTAGTGCCAATCGTCTTCCTACATCTTGTTTGTTTTTTGGATGAATATCTTTAGCATCACCAATATCTATGGTTACAGCTACACCTGTATTTGGTAATTGCAAAGCCATATTTTGTGCTTCACGTAATTCTGCCCATGAACTTTCTTTAGGTTGATGTTCAACCTTCATAAAATTAGCTAGTTGTACAAAATAAAATGGAAAATCTCCTTGTCTCCAATCAGTACGCCAATCTTTTATCATTGTACTAAACAGATCTCTGTATTGATAAGCCCGTTCAGCATTTGATTCTCCCTGATACCAAATAGCACCTTTAATTCCATAAGGTAACAAAGGGTGGATCATAGCATTATATAAAACACTTGGGCGATTTACTCCTGAATTTTGGTCAGGTTTTTCCGGAATTTTTTCAGAATCAATTTTAATTGGATCTATCTTATATTTCCAACTACCTACCAAAGAAATAGAATTACTTTTTGTCGAAATTTTCATATTTTTTGCAGGGCCATATAAACCTCCTACGTTACCAATATCAAATACCTGAACTACAATTCTGTTTTTGCCATTTTTTATTAAAGATACTGGTATATTATAAGCTCTTTGAATATCAACATCAACACCTCTTCCCACTCTTTTGCCATTGAACCAGGTAATATCATAATCATTAATTCCTCCCAAAGAAAGTGTTAGATCTTCTCCTTTCCATGCATTAGGAATATCAATTTCTTTGCTAAACCACACAACACCATCAATATCCAAACCCTGATCTTCCCATACGGTAGGAAGTTTCATCGACTTCCATGCACTTATATCATAATTATCATTTTGATAACCATGATCTAGTGTTCCTTCCGATTTTAATATATTTTCGATTCTATCAGGCCATTCATTCAACTTCTTTTTTGCAAGAGCCTTTTTCTCTTCGTTTGTACTTTTATCATTTTCAATATATGCTACAATATCTTTAAACTCATCAAATTTTTTTAAAGTTTTTCCACTAGTCCATGTTTCTACCACAGTACCTCCCCATGCAGTTTGAATCAATCCGACAGGAACATTTAATTCTTTCTGTAGATATCTTCCATAAAAATAGGCTACTGCTGAAAAATTTGCAACAGTGTTTGGTGAGCATTCTTTCCATCCATCGCTTTCTAATTTCTCCTGAGGTGTATTTGCCATTACTTTTTCTACCTGAAACAACCTGATATCCGGATAGTTTGCGTTGGCAACCTCTATAGAATCATTCAGAACCTTCGCCCAATCACCTGAAACCGGCATTTCCATGTTGGATTGTCCGGAACATATCCAAACCTCTCCAACCAATACATTCTTAATCTTGATGGTTTTCTTTCCTTTTATTAATAATTCATAAGGTCCGCCGGCAGCAACTGGTAACAAATCTACTCTCCACTTACCATCTTTTGTAACGGTTGTTTTTTGTTCTTGTTCATTTAACACAACAATAACTTCACCTCCCGGTTTGGCAGTCCCCCAAATCGAAATTTTTTGTTTTTGCTGCAATACCATATTATCTGTAAATAGTGGATTAACACTAATATTTTTTGCCAATTCTGTAGATGTTTGACAAGCAGATAAAATGGTTATTAAAAAAAATACAGTAAAATACTTTACTAATATTACTCTAGTTTGTGATATAAAATTTTTCATAATTATCTTTCTTTAAATAAAATAGATCCTGGTATTGGTTGGTATTCCACACCTTTGGAACTGTAATAAACCATTAACACTTTGCTACCTCCACCTTGAAAATAATCAACTTGAACTTCATGCATACCTGCAGTCAAATTTATGTCTCCACTTTTTTGAACAGGACCGTGAAGACCATCATTATCAACAATTAATTTACCATTGATATATAATTTACTTCCATCATTTGAGGAAGTATAGAATTTATACAATCCGGGTTTATCAATTTTGATATAGGTTTTATATCTTATTCCGAAGAAATGATTTGGAGTTGTAATATCATCATTAAGAGTCAGTTGATGAGTGTAACCTGTCGACTCAGGTTTTAACTTTTTGAAATCTGGCATTTTTAAATAATCTCCCTTATACATTTTCCATTGGATACCATTCTTTTCCATATCAATAAAATCATAGATAGCTATCGTTTGTACACTAGGGTTATCTCCTTTATTAAATGCCTTTGCTTTTACTGCTGTACTACTGCTTATTTCAAAAGGCTTTGTAAAAACAGGAGAAGTTTCTTCGGGTTCAGAACCATCTAATGTATAATGAATTACCGCATTTTTATCATCACAGGTAATATTAACAGTTAATTTATCACCTTTTTCTAAGTTAACCCCTTTAGGAGTTATAAATGGTGTTGCTGTATATCCTTTGGTTTTTTTAAATTGATTGTTAGCGTCAGATGTAAAGGAATAACTTCCGGATTCGATGTTGAATACTGCCTTACCTTCTTCTATTCTTATAAACTGAAGTCCTTCAATACTTTTTGCTTTTTCACCACTTTCTTTTACTTCTTTTTCGTCTTTAAGTACCGGAATATAAATAGTTGCCGTAGTATTGGCAGGTATAGAGATATTCCAAGTAAACTTATCATTACTACGCTTCCATGAACTTTTAATACTTCCGTAAGCAGACTGATAAGAAGCTTTTACGTACGTAAGATTATTTGAAATATTGGGTTTCATAATTATATGTTTAAAAGCTGGATTCTCGGAATCGGCTTTTATTCCTGCTAAATCTTCATAAAACCAAATGATCAGGTCTCCTAAAAGCATCACATGATTACCTGAATTCATTCCTGGATCACCGGTGTCACCATTCCATAGTTCCCATATGGTAGTCGCTCCTTTTTCTATCATATAACCCCAACTTGGATAAGTACTTTGAGCAGCTAAAGAATAAGCTACATCTGCATGGCCATTGCTTGTTAGTGTACGCATGAGCCATTGACCTCCTACAATACCATTTCCAACATGACCATTACTTTCGCCTAGTATTTTCTGCAACAACCTCTCATTTATTTGGTCTCTGTATTCCTCAGGAACAAGATCAAAGGCCATCGCAAGAATATTAACGGTATGTGAGTTGTTACTGTATTGTACATTTTCTTTATCGAAGAACTTATCATTGAAAACTTTTTTCATTTTACCAGCACTTTCAAGATATTTGGTAGCATCATCATCTTTACCAAGAAGCTTTGCAAATTTTGCCATTAACTTGATTTCAGCATAATAATAAGCGGTTCCTAAAAATTCAGAGCTTGTTGTTCGCAAAGGATCTACAGTATGTATCAGTTTAGGATCCTCAGGAGGTGAGCACCAGTCTCCATAAGTGTCTTTTGTCATTATTCCATCTTTTACATACTTCTCCATATGAGTAATCCATTTTTGCATATTTGGATAGTTTGCTTTGATGATCTTTAAATCTCCATATTGTGTATATAGCATATCTGAAGCAAAAAGATAAGTTCCCGGCCAGGTAGTATTATCGGTATAACTAGGCCAGTAGGAAGGAGCAACATCAGGTAAACTACCATTATCTTTCTGTGCATCTTTCATATCATAGACCCATTTTGCATATAGGTTAGAAATATTGAAAACAAAACTTTCTCCAATACTTTCGGCAGATCGGTCACCTAACCACCCCTGTCTTTCATCTCTTTGAGGACAATCCGTTGGAATACTTCTGTAATTACCCCGAATTCCCCAATAGGAATTTTTATAAATATTATTGATCAATGAGTTTGAAGACTCAAATGAACCGGATAATTCAAGATCATCATGAACCACTTTGCCTTTTAATGCTTTTAGTGTTGGTGTTCCCGGATAACCTTTCATTTCAACAAACCGAAAACCATGATAAGTAAATTTGGGCTCCCAGGTTTCTTTTTCTTCTCCTTTTAAGATATAAGTATCCGTAACTTTAGCTCCACGAAGATTTCTAAGAAATAAAGTCCCGTCATCATTAAGTGTTTCTGCAAATTTTAAACTTACCTGATCTCCTTTTTTTCCTTTTACAAATAATTCGGTCCAGCCCACCATATTTTGTCCCATATCAAATATATAAACACCTGGCTCTATCTCTTTAACAGAAATAGGATCTAACTCTTCCATGATCCTGATAGGTTCATTTGGTTGAGATATCAGATGATCTCCTGGTTTTTCAACCAATTTAGCTGTGATCCATTCTGAATCATTATAATTGGTTTTATCCCAGCCGTTCATTTCCATACGTGCATCATAAAATTCACCATCGTATTCATTATTTTTTCGAATGGGACCATTGGTTGTTAATTTCCATGTCGTATCTGTAATAACAGTTTCTTTGGTTCCATCTTTAAATTCAATTTCAATTTGGCAAATAGCTTTTGGAAAACCATAGGTTCTTGTTGGAGTTGGACGATCTGTTCTTGGCGCAAAATAACGCCCATTACCCAATATAATTCCGATGGCATTTTTATTTGATTGTAGATACTCTGTAACATCAAAAGTATTATAAAAAGTAGTTTTGTTATATTCGGTCAAACCTGGTGCCAATACCTGATCTCCAATTATTTTTCCATTAATGGATAATTCATATAATCCAAGTCCTGAAATAAAAACAGTAGCATTCTTTATTTCTTTATCAAGATTAAATTCTTTTCGTAACATCCTTGCAGAAAGGATTCTTCTGGGAGCATCCGGAGCATCGTTTCCAACAGCTTTATCCAATCCGATCCATTTTGCATTCCAGTCTCATTTCTGGAACAATCCGGTTGTCCGAAATGTTGGTAAACATGTATGCATACCTCCATTTTGATCCCAGACATT